>Ga0210051_1003280_pt1 | contig 16136 bp, 19 predicted proteins | sample CryGey092014_all_FD_185464 | JGI IMG/M metagenome (GOLD analysis project Ga0210051, IMG submission 185464) | Groundwater microbial communities from aquifer - Crystal Geyser CG23_combo_of_CG06-09_8/20/14_all (SPAdes) (version 2) | ecosystem: Environmental > Aquatic > Deep subsurface > Groundwater...
ATCCAAAGGATAAAGATTGAAGCAGCCGATAAAAATAGTAATAAAACTGTGCTTGATTATCCAATAGAGACAACCATAGGAGAGGGAGAAAATGAATTTAACCCTACAGAAAAAGGAACGAAAATTGTACCAATACAAGCAAAAGATATAAATGGAAACGAAATAAATTTTGAAAATTTCAGGAATTACAAACTCTTTATAGTCGCAGGAAATCCAGATTGTGGTTCATGTGTTGAAAGCGTAAATGCTATTGGAGCTGACATTAAGATTAAGAAATATGATCTTACAGATGTGAAATTTATTGTTTTGTCTTTTAGCCCTGATCCCAAGGATGCTCAAAAACTTATTTCGCTACTTCCGGAAGGAACAATAGGAATATTAGATGCAAGCAACGAACTTGCTCAAAAATTAAAAGTAATTCTTTCTCCATCTATTGCTATCGTAGATAAAGGTCTTGTGCTTTTCTACAGAGGCAGTGGTGCTCCTACAGATGAAATGCTAACACAAATAAAAGACTTCCTTGGAGAAAATTAGGCACTTGACAGATTGAGAATATGGGATATAATATAATTATGAATAACATTTTACCTAAGGAGGTAAAAGAATGAAAAAGGTTTTATGTGTATTTTTAACAATACTGCTTGTCTTCTCAATATTCTCAATTTGTAGCGTAAGTGCAGAGACAAAACCTGCAATGGTTGACGCGTTAGTACAAACAGTCGGTAGTGATGTTGCGAGTATGATTACAGATACCTCTCCTCCGCTCTCAGTCTCTATCTCTGGACCTACAGAAGGTTATATAAATACCAAGTATACTTACACTGCTGTTGTATCTGGTGGTAAGTCACCATATAACTACAGATGGCTAATGTTTTCTACTCAGAGGACTCCGCTGATGTTTACTACTTGGTGGACTGAAGGTGGTTCTGGTACTACCTATAGTCATAGTTGGTCTGTTATTGGTTCATATATAGTTTGGCTTATTATAACAGATAACTTAGGACAACAAGTCGGCAGCAATTGGAGTATTACTACCGTATACAGTTCACCTATGGTTTCTATATCCGGGCCAACAGAAGGTAAGATTAATACAGATTATATTTACACACTTACTATTACCGGCGGCACTTCACCATATACTTACTTGTGGAGTGATGGTTCTACTGCTTCTTCTGCTTCAATTTCTTGGTCAACTGCAGGCACATATGCAGTTAGCGTAACCGCCACAGATAACTTAGGACAAACTGCAAGTGCAAGTTTCGACATTGATGTATATGAACTAGATCTTACTACGCATTGGCGGTTTGTAACTATTAGATATCAGTACGCGTCAGAAGAAGATTTTTTTGATAAAATTCAAACAAGAGATGACTTTTATGAGGAAGTTGATCAGGATGGCCATAATACGGGTTGGTATAGGGATGTTTATACAAGACTAGGCGTCAAAAGGACTGTAACTTGGTACTGGCCATAATAATCGGATAAGTATAGTTAATATTAATTTTCAGATTGATACGCAAAATAGGGCAGGAGAAATCCTGCCCTATAATTATGTTAGATTTAATCAGGCCTTTTGCAATTTAATGTCACTTTTTATCTTCGATACTCTTCAGTCCTGTTCTGGTATCCTCTGCCCAGGTGACAAATTCCATAAAATCTCTGGGAACTACCGAAAGGTCAAACTTCCCTGCCTTAATTTCGATCTCTTGGAATTGTAATTCGCAGAGATACTCATAGAATCTGCACATAGTTTTGATTTCTTCTGCACTCAGATTCTTAGCATGAAATTTGTTGCTATATATAAGTTTAATTTCCCGTTCGATATTGCCAAGGAACCTATCCAGCAAAGAGGTAAAATCATTAGAACTCTCTTGGGTGCCTAAATAAAATGACATTAAAGACCGCATATCCTTGAGTCTTTGCAAATGTGGATATTCTGGACACGGCTTCTCCAACAAATTTTGCTTGTAAGCTGAAATTGTAATCGTGTTTGACATGTTTCTACTAAAGTCCTCATCAATCGAATCTAAGAAGCAATTTATTCTAGGAGCACTCAGAAAAAAATTCTCAGGATTTTGTATCCCCATGATCTTTCTGTCTTCGAGAATATCCATGAATTCTTCCCATGCAATAGCTGAAGGGATAAACTTCATAAAAATGGGACTGGTTTTAAAGAATTCTGCATGAAACAGATTCTTTGCCTTTAATGAGAGGTCTCTGCCATTCTTCCACTCGTGAGGATAGTCGCTGAAATATTTTTCAACTACATCCCATTCAAGAGTTATATGAAAGGTAAATTCTGTTTCTCCCTTTTTTGGAGAAAAAATGACTCCCATATCATCTGCATTGTTTCCATTCATTTTCTCCATCACAAAAAATCCTATAAGTTTTTCTTTTGCTTCTTCTGTCACCTGAGACAGAAAGTACTTGCTGACTCAAAACGATGCAGCGCATCTTGATCTTCTGGATGATGGAGATTTAAACAATGGCAGCACGGATTTGATCGATGACGGAGAGTATAACAATTCTCAATAAGATCGTTGTATTTTATTTGTTTTATTTTTAAAAGTATCGAAGAAACGTACTACTTAATGCAGGAGTCTCAGAGAATAAAAAAGGACGGTATTTTGCCGTCCTTTTTTATGTTGCACTTGACAGTTTGAGAATATGGGATATAATATAATTATGAATAACAATTTACCTAAGGAGGTAACAGAATGCTAAAAAAGATTTTGCTTTTTTGTTTAATCGCCATGATACTTTTTTTGGCGGGTTGTACGCATTTAACAGAACCTTCTCCCCTTAAAGGAACAGAAGGTAAAGGAACAGAAGGTAAAGGAACAGAAGGTTTTGTTCAAATCCTTTCTCCTACGATTGTTGCTAATAATTCTTCTTCAAATGGATATACTATTCAGGATAATAAGGGAAATTCTATTGGTACTATTCCCGGTGGTTATAGTTATATTGGCATGATTGGTGACAATGCCGTATTTGTTGATAAAATAAAGGCTCTGTATGAAACTGTTGATGTAAAAACGGGGAGCATTAGAAGTGATACATCATCATTATTGGTCGGGAGTTCTGTAATTGAAGGAACCCCGTTAGACGATGCTGTTGTTGCTGAAGGGCTGTTATGGCAAATAGTACAAGTTACTGATGAGGGTGTTCCTGCTAAGGATGTCTCTTCTCTTGATCCTGATACATGGGGACCTAATCCGTTTGAAGCTTTGGCTTTAGCGGGGAAACCCCCTTCCTACCCTCCCTTTTTTGGAGAAATTTTTTTAGCACCAAGACCACCCAAAGAAGGTGAAGTAGTATCTGCATTTATCTGCGCTATTGATAAAACAAATATCGCTGTCCTTATAAATATTTCTCAGCCTTATTTTGCAGTTCACTCTCTCGACCATAATACTCCACCAAAAGAAATAAATGTTGATAAGTCTGTTGCTTTACCTTTCCTTTCTGAACCAGTGGATAAATTCACAATGATTCCTCTACTTTCTGCTGATAGGAAAACATTGTATCGTATTGGTTTTACAAAAGATGGAGAATTAACTCGTTTCACAGGGACTATTCATTTGCAAGGAACAGAACAGTTCTTACAAGCTAAGGACAACTATATTATTGCTTTCACGGAAACGGCACTTACTGCATATAGTGGGGGGAATGATAAATCATTTGAAACAAATATAAGGGACATTCCGACTATTTATAAGAACTATGTGTTTTATGTACGAGGGAATTCTGTTTTTGCAAATCAACTTGGAACAAAAGAGGAAATTAATATATGTTCTATTGGCAATGTAAAAGTGGTAGCAATGCGTGTTATTGATCAGAAACTTTTTGTTGCTTTCGATCAAAATGGAAAGATCTCGTTGCAAGAATTTGTAATTCCTACCACTATTGTTTTTAATCCATAAACTTATTATAATGAAATAGAATTAAAAACTTATTTATATGCAAAAAGAGTTCCGTAAGAATAGTGGCTTTTCTGAAAGAAACTTGAAATATATGAGAAAATTCTATCTTGAATATAAGGGCAAGCCAAAAGTGCAACCACTGGTTGCACAAATACCCTGGAGCCATAATCTTATAATTTTAGATAGAATCTCCGGGTTAATTGAGTAAGCAAGAGAAAGAGTTGCTATCACGATCAACAAGGAGATGGTTTTGCTCTATTGGAATATGAGCAAAGCCGTCAGAGAAGAAATAATAAAGTCAAAAAGAGCAAAATATGGTGAACGGATTGTGCAATCACTAACTGCACAATTGATCCCAAGATACGGAAGAGGTTTTTCTAAAAGAAATCTCTGGAATATGATAAAGTTGTATGACAAATATCCAATTCTCCAATCACTGCTTGGAGAATTTAAGGGGCTAAGTTGGACGCATATAATTAATTTATTACCAATAAAAGACGATTTAAAGCATGAATTTTATGCCACTCTTTGTCAAAAAGAACGATGGAGTACTCGAACATCACGTCATCTTTTTCTATCCCGAAAACGGATTTCTGCATATCTGCATTTTTAAAGTAGCCCCTTCTTTCATGGATACTGCTTGTGAACTTTTAAAACCGGCATTTGAAAAAGTGAAAATACAGTAGATTTTTGCTATAATAAACTAGGGCAGGAGAAAACCAATCCTGCCCTGTAAAAAGATATCAGGTGCTTTCTTCTCCAAAACTTGACAACTGTCCACATTATGGTACAATATGTTGTAAGGATCACATAGAATACGATGAAAAAACTATGTATTACAAAGGATTATACAGAGGAATAAATAGTTCCAAAGGAAGGTGAGTAAAATGATTTCTAACAAAGAGTTAGCAGTAGAACTAACCTTATTTAAGAAGTATGGTTTATCTGAGAACAAAGTAGCGAGACTTGCTGGTGTTTCTCAGAAAACTATTATTCGATGGAAAAAAGGAAAAAATAGCCCTTCAAATTTAGCTAATCAAAAATTTCAGCAGGTTTTAGACTTATTTAATAAACTTGAAGAGGTGTTCGAAAATGAAGGTAAGGCAAAGGAGTGGCTAGCTACTCCCAGCGACTCCTTGAATGGCAAGGCACCTATCGACATCTTAAAAAATGAAGCAAATAATATTGAAACGATCTTAACTTTGCTTACCAGGTTGGAGTGGGGAATTCCAGATTAAGCAAAAGCAAAGAGCTATTTTTGGGTCTTTCTAACATTTCAAAGATTGTTCCTATATCGTTAGATAACTTCTTTTTCAGGATAGTTTCTCAGAAACATGAGAAACACATTTTGAGCACAGAAGGAAGCAGAATAAGTGGGGGGAGATACAATAATCCAGGCATAGACGGCATATTATATCTGGGAGAAAGTAAAGAAGTTTGTACGGCAGAAATAAAGAGAAAGGATCCTTTGTTTTCCTTAAAATACATTATTGGAAAGGTAGAAGTTAAATTAGACAAAGTTTTAGACCTCGGGAGAGAAGAAAATCTTAAAATACTTGGAATAAAAAAAGAAGATCTTATAAAAGGTGAAAAAGCAGGGGAATATAAAGTTACTCGGGAAATAGGGAGAGAAGCATACAAGAAAGGATACGAAGCATTGTTGGTTCCGTCAATAACTGGCAAAGGGAATAATCTTGTCGTGTTCATTCCGAATCTTAAAGAAAAATCGGAACGAGTAAAGTTGATAAAGACAAGCCAGGTGAAGTAACTGTGTACTTTTTTCACTTGGCAGTTTGGATATGTGGACTTAAAATAGAAGTATGAAGAAAACTATATTGGAGGTAAAAATGAAGAAAAAAGAGCCATACATACCAAAGAACTTTCCTCCAGAGAAAATAGAATGGAAGGAAATAATTCCACTGATTGGCATGGCTAACTCAGCCATAGCACGTTTTGACGGCATGCTTCAGGGCTTAGTAAATCCTAGTGTCTTACTTTCGCCTCTCACAACAAAGGAAGCTGTTTTGTCATCTCGTATTGAGGGAACGCAAGCGACGTTAGAAGAAGTAATGCAAGAAGAAGCAGGATTTACCGACAAAAAAATTTCAAGTTCTCTCAAGGAAGATATTAAAGAAATCATTAATTACCGCAACGCGTTAACTTTTGCAGAAGGAGAACTAAGCCATAGACCAATGACTTTAGGTCTAATCAAAGATATTCACGCAATATTGCTTGATAGCGTAAGAGGAAAAGATAAGTCTCCCGGAGAATTCAGAAATAGCCAAAATTGGATAGGAATTCCTGGCATGCCAATGGAAATGTCTCGATTTGTGCCTCCAGACCCAATAATTTTACAAGAACACCTTGAAAGATGGGAAAAATTTCTTCACTTTGACGAATTCCCTGATAAGTTAGTTCAACTTGCTATTATACATGCTCAATTCGAAATTTTACATCCGTTTAAAGACGGGAATGGTAGAACGGGGCGATTGTTTATTCCATTATTCCTATTTTGGAAAAAGTTGCTGACTAAACCAAGCTTTTACTTAAGCGAATATCTTGAGAGAAATAGGCAGCAATATGACGATAAATTGCTTTTCATAACAGAAAAAGGTGATTGGCAAGGATGGATAGAATTCTTTCTAAATGCAATTATTAAACAATCCGAAATAAACATCGGTAAATCAAAAAAGATGCTTGAACTTTATGAAAAAAGCAAAATGGAATTTGCAGCTGCCACTCAGTCGCAGTATGCTATTGCGGCATTGGACACCTTCTTCAAAAAACCAATCATCAACACTTCACTGTTCTTAAAGACTACGGCTATTCATAATAGGGGTACGGGTAACGATATCTTAAAGAAATTAGTGAACGCAAAATTGATTAAGTTGCTGAAACCATCAGAAGGAAGAAAGCCAGCCGTATATATCTTTTACGATTTGTTAAATATTGTAGAGGATAAAAAGATATGTTAGAGTTGTGTACGGTGGAATGTACGCAAAGTTACTTGTGTACGCTAAAAGCATTTCCAACATACACAAATTTGGTTGTGGCAACTTCAGCGTACACAAGAATTGGTAAAAATACGAAAAGGAGGGACGATTTTGAGAAGTACTTAGAGAAACAGCTAAGAGACCCTGAATTCAGGGAAGAGTATGAAAAACTTGAACCATTGTATGCACTGATTAAAATGGAAATTAAGTTAAGAAACAAAAGGCGTTTATCTCAGAAAGAATTGGCAGAAAGGATGGGAACGAGCCAATCTGCTATAGCAAGATTTGAAAGAGGAAATGTAAATCCAACACTAGATTTTGCTGCGCGACTTGCAAAAGCTCTTAATGCTAAACTTGCTGTAGGGTTCAAATAATTGGGTGAACTACCTACCACTTGTAGAAGTGGGAGAATTCTGCTTAATGGAGATTAAAGATCTAGGTTGACTGGGACGGAACAACGAAGACGATAACGATAACATACGGAGGATAACAAGTTTCTGATCTATTGCAAATTAGAGTAGGTGCAAAAGCCTGCTCTATATAATATTTCGACTACTTGATATACATATAATTATGTGTATAATTTATACAAGAGGTGATATGTATGGTAAGAAGACTTAATATAACTATACCTGAGGATATAGCAAAGAAGCTTGATAAGATTTCTAACAAGAGTAAGTTTATTGCCAGGGTAGTTGATGAGAAACTGCATGAAATGGAAAATGAAGAGCTGGACAGGATTTTAGCCGAAGGATATAAAGCAACGAAAGAAGAGGACAAAGCAGTTAACAAAGAATGGGAAAAGATCACGCTTGAAGGATGGAATAAGTGAGCTTTCCAAAAAGAGGTGAGGTTTACCTCGTTTCGCTTGATCCAACAATAGGGGCAGAGATAGGGAAGAGCAGACCAGCTTTAGTGATATCAAATGACAAGAATAATGAGTTTGCAGATACGGTGACGGTCCTTCCAATTACATCTAAAATAGTGAAGGTCTATCCATTTGAGGTTCTTCTCGCAAAAGGAACCGCAGGGCTTCCAGAGGATTCCAAGGTTAAGTGCAACCAGATCAGAACAATAGATAAATCAAGGCTTATAAAACGGATAGGGCAAATCGATAAGGCTCTTTTGGAAGAAGTTGAAAAAGCAATCTTAATTCATCTTGGAATCAAGATGTTCAGGATGTGACACTTATTACTAAATGTAGGACGGATATTTCGCATGTCCGTCCTTTTTATATGCAAAATAGGGCAGGTTTCTCACCTGTCCCTATAATTTTATGTTAGATTTTTTAGTACGTAAAATCAGGCCTTTTGTAGTTCAATGTCTCTGTTTTCATGGCTACTTTCTTCGATATTCTTTACTCTTTTTCTAGCGTCCTCTGCCCAGATAACAAATTCCATGAAAGCTTTGGGAACTGTCGAAAGGTCAAACTTCTCTGCCTTAGTCTCGATCTCCTGGAATTGTAATTCACAAAGATACTCGTAGAATCTACATGCAGTTTTAATTTCTTCCGCACTTAGATTCTTAGCGTGGAATTTGTCGCTATATCTAGGTTGAATTTCCCGTTCGATATTGCCAAGAAATCTATCCAGTGTTATACTAAAATTGTCAAGACTCTCTTGGGTACCTGAATAAAATGACATTAAAGACCGCATATCCTTGAGTCTTTGCAAATGTGGATATTCTGGACACGGCTTCTCCAACAAATTTTGCTTGTAAGCTGAAATTGTAATCGTGTTCGACATGTTTCTGCTAAAGTCCTCATCAACAAAATTTATGAAGAAATTTATTCGGGAAGCTTTTATAGCAAAATTCCCAGGATTTTTAATCTTTCTGTCTTTAAGAATTTCCATGAATTCTTCCCATGCAAAGGCTGAAGGGATAAACTTCATGAAAATGGGACTGGTTTTGAAGAATTCTGGGTGAAACAGATCTTTTGCTTTTATTGAGAAGTCTTTGCCGCTGTAGTCTTTCCACTCGTGAGGATAGTCGCTGAAATATTTTTCGACTACATCCCATCCAATAGTTGAATGAAGGATAAATTTTGTTTCTTCTTTTTTTGGAGAAAGAATGACTCCTACATCATTCACATCACTTCCATTCATCTTCTCCATCACAAAAAACCCTGTGAGTCTTTCCTTTGCTTCTTCTTTCACCTGAGACAGAAAGTATTTACTGTCCAGATAACGGTTTCCTGAGTCATTTGGGTTATATCCATTCCTGATGTTGTTGTTCTTGCTGTTGTACACAACACTGTTGGTAGATTGGTATCTCCAGATACTCAGATCATTCTTGATTTCTTCCTGGATCTTTGTTTTTACAAATTCCAGAGGAATTACATACTTCATTATGCACCTCCTATATTTTTGATTAATATAGTTATAGAAAAATCTCTCATGTAATTGCTTTCCTGGTTATATGTTTTTAAAATAAGAGAAAGGGGAGGTTTTTACCTCCCCTAAAGATGTTTAAATTGATTTGGCTAATTTCTTTTCCACCAGTTGTGGAGCCAAATTTTTCTTGACCTCTTCCGGGATCGATTTAATTAATTCCTCTCCAAGCCAGCGGTCATCTGTGATGGCAAGAATAACCTTTTCAGAAATGTCTTCAAAAAACGCTTCTGCCAAAAAGTGAAGATTAGCAGTTGCTTTAGCGCATTTCTTCTTATCAGAGGCCCGCATCCCTGGCGAATTTTGCGAATATCCTTCCAAATTCCTTTCAAACAGTTTTTTCTTCATGTCTTTGGGAACGAATTTGCCCGGATCTGCATAGTCTCCAGTGATGACAATCCTATCGCCGGCCCAGGAGCCTATAATAAGGTTCTCAGAATCCAGATCTCCCCCGCCTCTTCCGTTTCCATCGGCAAGAAGAACTGCCAGAGCAGTCATGGTGCCTGGAGTAGAATCAGCAAATTCAAGAAGTTTCATTCCGTCCCCAAACTTATGGGGGTGAATGTACTGCTTCTTATCAAGATTAACGATCACATAATACTGTCCCATGATTCACCACCTGCGCTTAAATGTAGGATCAGGATGACGCCTAAATGTAGGATAGGTAATGTCAAAAATCTTTCCGAATATTAAAATTGTCAGGTGATGAATGTCGTGAGGTGGGACATCCTCAAATACTGAACTTATGACATTATCCTCTACAACGACTCCAATGAACTTTTTTCCGGCCTGTCCTTTCTTTTCTTGCCATTTGTGAAAGCCAATAATTTTTCTCATTTCTTTTTACCTCCTATAATTCGATTTAACTATTTATAGAAAAATGTCTTATGTTTTTTGTTTGCACTTTTTTCATGATTCTCCAGCCGATACATAGAAATGCTTCGAAATTTCAACTAACCTCTTCAGTCCTGAATAATGCGGGAAGGAACGAAAGCAATAAAAAAGCCCTCTTTTGAAATGTTTCCTTTGTACTGTTAATTAATTTTCGCTTTCTTACTTTTAATAAAGGGCAGATCAATTTTTATAGAGGTTGATTCTATTCTCTTTTTTGCAATAGCAAAATATTCAGAATCAACTTCAATTCCAATAAAGTTTCTTTTATATTTTTAGCAATCACTCCTATAAGTCCTGATATCCCCGTTGAGAATAAGGCTACCGACAAGCAGATAAAGAAAATCTTTGCCATGGGACACACGCTCAACATGGGAAAAGAGGAACTTGAAGAGGAGGCGTTCAAGGTTACAGGAATCGACAGTTTGAGCCAGCTTTCCAAATCACAGGCAAGCGACCTCATCGATGATCTTTCCGCAAAGGAAGACCTTGTGAGGCTCTATGGATAGGGGGGCAACCCCCTTCCATAGGAAGCGAAAGATGAAAGAGATAAAGGAAATGAAATAAGAAGATTTGATGAAGACGCTCAAGGCAGTAAGGAAAGAGATAGACAGGCGTAGAGCTGAGGCCTGGGAAAAATACACAGGCTTCAAGTACCCTTTGAAGAATCCTTTGAAGAAGGAGGCGCAAGATGAAGACAGATGAAATTGATGAAGAAGAAAGAGACGCTTTCATTCAGGCAGTTGAAAGGATTGTCCTTCAGTACCAGTGCAGGGACTTCAACAGGTGGCACTACTATAGGTCCATGCTAAAGGAAGTTGACCCGCACAATCCGCTTCTTGAAGTTGGCTTCCACGGTCTGCCTTACACTGGAGGATTAAAAGATTAGAAAGAGGGGGGAGCAATCCCCTTTTTTTTTGTTCGATTAAGTGCTATCTTGCTCGCTCGGTTTCGCTCTACCTCACTTTGCTCAGTTTTGTTTCACCTCGCTCGCCGAGCTAAAGACAAATACCCCACCCACCCTTTTTCCAATAGTAGCGGGCCAAAGTCAAGCATGGTCTTCCGTATCCAAACCAAACACACGAAATGCTACCCTTGGCTTAAATATCGGCACGCAATAAATGTTTGAGCCCCAAGAAAAGAAATAATTTTTAGAATAGGAATAGCCCATTATTAAAAGCACGTGAAAGAAATTTATATAAATAAAGTCTAAAAATTCTCTTAAAAATATGGAACTTTTTTGGAGTTTGAGAGTCTTATATATATGAGAGGGAAAAAATTATAGAAAATTTTTGAAAATCTCCCTAAAAGGTATTGACAAGAGAGAGAGAGTATAAAATATATTAAAAGCTGGAGCGGAATCTCTATCGGAATTGGAGGTGACAAATATTTAAAAGGGTGTACAAAATGTCTTTTGCAATTGTATGTTTAATAAGTAAGCCATGGCTTAAATACACAAAGAAAGGAGGTGAAAATTATGCCAACACCACAAGTTGTAGCAGGTAGTTTTAACCCTGGTTGCGCGGCTTGCTTTATATGCAGCACCTGCGGCGCATTTCTGCCATTTTGGGCGATCGGTGTTTCCTTAGCATTTACACTTTAATCGTAGGGGAGGGATGCTTCCCTCCCCGCTTGATTCTCGAAAAAAATTGTAAGAAAGGAGAGGCATGTTAATGAATGAGAAAGAAATGTTAGAATTATATCCTTATATAAACGCAAATTATATAAGGCTTCATCTACAACCTGATCGTGGTCTATTAAGCTGGAAACGAAGAAATAATCTGCAAGATGAAGGGATTATAATAAATCAAATAGGGGTAGAGATCCTACAAATGATTGATGGCACAACATCAACAGAGAGTATTATCACATATTTTGCTAGAAAATATAGTGATAATCATAATAGAGTTCAGGAGATAATTCTGGACTTTATAAATGGCCTCCAAGAAAAATATCAAGTACCAATAAAATTTGCAAATGAACAGCACTTATCTCAAATTACTGTTTCAGGTAGCAGTAATTATATTCTTCCTATGCATGTAGCTATAGAGCTAACTTATAAATGTAATTTAGAATGTAAGCACTGTTATGCAAATTCAAGCATAAGACGTACAGAGATAATGCCTACTAAAAGAGTAAAAGAAATTCTACACGAATTAAGCGATATTAGTGTTGTAAGTATAGAGCTAACAGGAGGAGAGCCAACAATACATCCTGAGTTTTTTGAAATTCTAAAAGATGCGCTTGGTCTAGAGTTCGATCTTATTGCTGTCCTAACTAATGGAACTTTACTTACAGATGAAACTATCGAATATATTGAGAAATATAAAAACAAGATTGCATTTCAAGTAGATCTTCATGGCAGTACGCAAGAATATGTTTCATGGTTTACTGGGAAATCATTTACTTTTGAAAGGGAAATTAAATTTTTAAAACTCCTTTCATCAAAAGGTTTTCTTGTAAGGGTTGCTACTTCAATAACATCTTTAAACCTAAACCAAATGGATAGTATTGCAAAGATCGCTAAGGATTTAGGAGCTATAAACATCGTTTTTAGCCCGGTAGTGCCAACGGGTCGTGCCTTAGAACAAACTGAAGAAATTGTGATATCAAATAACGCTGAAGATTATTTAGCTTTTATTAATAACATTCAACGACTGCGAGGAGTATATGGAGATTCGTTTGTATCAGTTTTTGAAGAAACGGCTATTAACCAAAACAAGAATTGCGGTGCAGGTTCAAGAAGCATGTCAATTTCACCAAATGGTTCTATTGGACTATGTCAGATGAGCGCCTATCTTTTTTCATTTGGATCTATTTCTGAAAAGAATGTTAGAGCAGTTCTTGAGAGTCGTAAAGATTTAACTTTATTATTGAGAGACTTACCATGGCCATCACCAGAAGAGTGCTTAGATTGCAAAGATTTATGGTTTTGTTATCATTGTATAGCAAGAGGTATAACTAAAGCCAAAGAGAAAGGAGTTGAATGCGTATGGGCTCAGAAATATATAAAAGGAACACCGTTAATGAACCTGCTATATTAGTGGAAAACATCTCTAAATATTTTGGCAGTAAAAAGATTCTAAGCAACATCAATTTTATTGTAAATACAGGTGAAATATTTTCTCTAATCGGTCCCAACGGAGCAGGAAAAACTACAATGATAAGGATTATTCTCGGGCTACTAACACCATCTTCTGGTCAAGTGCGTGTATTCGATGCCAACTCTTTCAATTCAAAAAACTTTTTAAAAAATGTTTCTGCTGTGTTGGAAAAGGATGTTTTATGGGAAAAATTCACCGGGATAGAAAACCTATTAATAGCTATGCATATCTGGGGTCTAAATACAAAACTCTTTATGAAATCGGCAAATGAATATGCTGAGTTATTAAAGTTGAATAATGCATTAAAACAGCCTGTTTACGCTTTTTCAAAAGGAATGAAAAGAAAGCTCTCTATTATAATGTCTCTAATAAGAAACCCAGATTTGCTTATTCTTGACGAGCCTAATTCAGGGATAGATCCAGAAGCAAGGATAGATATAAGAAATATGCTGTTACTACTTAAGAATAATGGAAAAACTGTTTTTGTTACATCGCATGATTTAGAGGAGATTCAGAAACTATCTGATCAAATCGCAATAATAAATAAAGGGAAAATTGTATTCTTAAATAAGATTCAGTATATCAGAAATACAGGAGTGGTTGAAATTATTGCAGGCATTGGAGAAAAGTCAAATTTCTCAGAACTTATTCCCTTTCTTAAAGAAAACAAAATTTCATTTAAAAGAAAGGAAGACCTCTTGATTGCAGAAGTTATGAATGGAGATGAAATCATACAAAAAATCACAAAAGAGATTATTGAAAAAGGGTATAAACTGAAAGGGGTAAAAGATAGAGAGGAGTCGCTTGAGAGTATGTATATGAAAATCATTCAAGAAGAGGAGGAACAGTAAAATGATTAAAAAGATAATGGGTTACAACCTATTTCTTGCAATTAAATCAAGGCTTGCTTGGATTGAGTTTGCTATAATGAATGGTATTACTTTATGGACATTTTATTCAATGGTAGCGGATATTTTCCAAATTTCTTCTAATAATGCTTCCATGCTTTTGCAATTAAGAGTTTTATTCCAAACTATGGGTGCTGTGCTTCCTATATCAATATTGGGCTTTTTTCTAGAATTTCTCCTTCAGGAGTTTCTCATAAACGAAAAAGGGATTGGAAGATTCGAGTTTCTTATGGCTAACGGGGTATTAATAAATGATTTGTGGATAGGAACGGCTCTAAGTATTTTCATATTAAATTCTATTACCTTACTCTCAATGTACGTTATTACGACGATCATTATGATTATTTACACAAAAGCATTTTTATTTAATTTATATTTTTTGCTTTTGTGGTTTGTTATTTACCCCTTACTTAGCTTATGTTTATCTTTTTTGCTTTCTGCTTTGGGGTTTATTATAAGAAGAGGTAAGATAATGTTGAGCTTAATAATGGCATTTACGCTACTTTTCTTCTTTGTAGGTACATACTTTGTTAGGCATATAATCCCTGGCACGATTGAATTCAATGAAAACATAATTACACCTTTTTTAATATGGATTTCCCTTCTCATAATAGTCATCCTAATAATTGCGATGCTTTTATTAAAAAGAAAAATTACTCCAGAGAACGCAATTCTTTCTATACCTGATTGATAAATTTATTCACTATGATTTATTTACATAGTGCAGTGAAGGCTGTTATTCTCAATTAAGCAAGTTCTTAAATCCTTTTATATTTAAATTGTAAATATCTCAAATTTCAAAGAAAATTAAATATTACCTAATCTCTAATACGAAATTAGCCTTGATATTCTAAATTGTTTTTGTTAATCATCATTTTAATTTCCCAACACTTTCAAAATCCTGTATGCAACCAGTATTGCCTCTTCTCTTGTGATGAAGTCGTCTGGTCTGAGATTTCCTTTGCCGTCGCCTGCAATTATACCAAGTTGTTTAAGGAACTTAACCTCATTGATGTATTTGTAATCTTCCCCGATATCAAAAGCTTGTCCTGAATTTATTTCAGGAAACGGCTCGCCGTCTCTCAAAGCGTCAAGCAGATGAATATAAGGGAAGTTTTTGCCTGGGCATTCGGTAGAGTTTGCAGTATGAGAGATGTCGGACACTACGTCTCTGTGTCGTAATACATTTATCAAAGGGACATTATATTCTTTCATAAGTGTTTTTATAAGTTTTACGCCAGCATTAAATTGTTCGGTAGACATTTCAATGTTTTCAAAGTTCCCGAGAAAGCAAATCCCTATGCCTACAAGGTTTGCCTGGTAATTCGTGCAGTGCCAGGAAGGCTGTTCAATTGGTTGTGCTTTAAATACTTCACCCGTGTGTCCTATGATAAAGTGATAATCGCATTTGTAATCGGGATATTCCTTTTTCCACTTCTCCTGTGCTCTGTCGCAAATAGTTCTTCCAATAAGTTTACCGTTAACATCAGTTTCGTTTTGCTGGTATTCGGTTGCAGAGTGATGAAGCACTATGTATTTTATTCCTCTGTAATCCGAGCTCTTTTTAATCGGATTTATGTTTCTCATTTTCATAAGCCAGGGGGAAATTGCTTATTCAATCCTTCTACATAGCGGGAGAGTTTCTCAACGGCATCGGAAAGCCTGTCAAGTTTTTTGCCGAATACCACAAGAAGATAAATTGCAATAACAATTGGAAATCCTACATCTGCAACTGCTCTTAATATATCGTTCATCGTATCCTTTTATTTATTGAACAGATCCTTGAATACCTGGTCATAAAAAACCTGGGAGATAGAGAAAGCAACTGCGATTGATTTAAGAACAGTGGAAGGATCAAACTGTCCCGAAAGAAACGCTGATAGAAATCCTATCACGGCAGATACAAGTATTGCAATTATACTTTTCCATT
>Ga0210051_1003281_pt1 | contig 16135 bp, 20 predicted proteins | sample CryGey092014_all_FD_185464 | JGI IMG/M metagenome (GOLD analysis project Ga0210051, IMG submission 185464) | Groundwater microbial communities from aquifer - Crystal Geyser CG23_combo_of_CG06-09_8/20/14_all (SPAdes) (version 2) | ecosystem: Environmental > Aquatic > Deep subsurface > Groundwater...
TAATCGATAATCTATCATTTATATATAATGATTTTAGGTCTAGCCATTTTTGAATTTATTCTTTAAATTAAATTTAATCTTAAATATATTTTTAATCCACGATGCAACTACTGATTCGTATTCCATATTGTACTATTTAAAAATTTGGTATGTATTGTATTACAAAACCTGTTTTATTTTATTCCAAATAATTGTATGAAGTTCTATCGGAGTTAACAGTTGTTTATCCTGGTAACAATTGATTACTTTAAACATTCTTGGATGCACCTTGACAGTTTCTAAATAAGCTCTTCTTGCCAATTCCTGATATGATAAATCTTTTTCAGTATCATCTTTCTTTAATGCCCCTAAATAAGAAATTTTTCTTTTAATTTTTTTAGGATCATTGATATAGTTATTGAGTTTTTGAGAAATATTAACAGGTACATTCAGAAGAAAAGTAATATTGGGTTTGGGAATTTGAAAAATATTATGCTCTAAATCAAGCAACCATTGAACAAATTTCTTACGTTTTGCTCGATTTATGATTCTCCCCCCTTGGAAACCTATATTTGAACCTACGTAGCGATCAGAAATAAGTATGTATCCTTGAGAAAGCCACTTTCTTAATCTAAAACTAGCATCATAACGATCGCAGGCAAAAAATATAGAAGCTCTATAAGGATTAAATTTTTTTGTACCACCATATCCGCCACGTAAAAATTTATCTACAAAATAACTTGAAGGCTCTCCATGTTGAGGAAAATCAATTATCTTAACCTTGTAGCCTTTTTGCTTTAGTTTCTGGCCTAATAATTTAGCCTGAGTGTTTTTACCAGAGCCATCTATCCCTTCAAAAGTAATTAATAAACCTTTTTGCTTAACCATAAACCTTAATAAATTTAGTTATTAATTGATTATATACTAAAATAGTAAAAATTTCTAACTACCTGAATATATCTCTGTGGTATAATTTGCAAATCCCAAAGTTAATGCTACAATAAAACATGAAAATAAAGCAACTTCACTATGATTAAAATTATTAAACCCAAATTTATTATTGAAACTAAGATTTCCGGAGTAAAAATGCTTCAAACGATTGAGAAATTCGGCCGCTTATCTCATAAAAGCGAGAAAAAGATGACCAAAGATTCATATAAGGATTTTCTTAGGAAATTATTAAGTTGGGGCCATGAAAGTGTTTTTGAACATGCTTCTATCTCTGTGCGATTTATTTGCGATCGCGGCATTACCCATGAATTAGTCAGACATCGCTTAGCAGCTTATACTCAAGAATCTACTCGCTATTGCAATTATTCTGGCAATATCCAATTCATTCAGCCCTTATTTTATAAAAAAGGCTCAAAAAAATATCAAATTTGGTATGAAAATTGTCTCCAGGCTGCCAAGAATTATAACCTATTAATTCAATTGGGCAGTCCGCCGGAAGAAGCCCGTTCAGTTTTGCCTAATTCTTTAAAAACAGAGATTATTGCTACTTATAACTTGAGGCAATGGCGTCATGTTTTTGAAATGCGATGTCAAAAAGCTGCTCATCCTCAAATGAGAGAAATTATGATTCCATTGTTAAAAGAATTTAAAAAGAAATTGCCAATCATTTTTGACGACTTCATTATTTATAAAGATAAGTCTTTATTTTATCCTCTTTATGCCATCAGAAATAATCAATTTTGGCAAAATAAATAGAAAAAACAAAAACTGCCGATTATCTCGGCAGTTTTTTATTATTAATAAATTTAATTTTCAACTTCTATCCCCATATTTCTAGCTGTGCCCTCTATCATTTTCATGGCGGATGTTAAATCTTTAGTGTTTAAATCTGGCATTTTACGCTTCGCAATTTCTTCTACTTGTTTTTTAGTAATTTTGCCTACTTTGTCTTTCAAAGGGTTAGCGGAACCTTTTTCTATGCCAGCGGCTTTTCTTAATAAATCAGATACTGGCGGTTCTTTAAATTTCAAATCAAAAGTCCTATCTATATAAACAGTAATCTCTACCGGAATAATATCACCTATTTTATCTTTAGTGGCTTCGTTAAAACAAGTACAAAATTCCTGGATATTTAATCCATGTTGACCTAAAGCCGGACCAACTGGAGGGGCTGGATTGGCTTGACCAGCAAGAATTTGTAAAGTCAAAACTGTTTTGATTGCTTTTGCCATATAATAAATACAATTTTTAATTTTTTTAAAAAAGGTATCTGAGACAAGCCCAGAGATCCTTCGCCTTCGGCTCAGGATGACAGCTACGCTGTCAATTTTTAATCCTGAAGAGCGAGTCTTTTCTTCTGCGAATGCTTCAGGGGAGGGGTCATCTATTTTAGGGGTTTATTTATAAACCCCATTAGATAGGGAGAGGTGAACGAGACTCCTCCCCTGCAAAATGAGCAGAAGAAAAGATGAGCGATTGTTAATCTTTCTTCACTTGGAGAAAATCCAAATCAATTGGCGTATCCCGGCCAAACAAAGAAACCAATACTTTTACTCTTCCTCTTTCTTTATCAATCTCCTGCACTTTACCTTCACTATTTTTAAAAGGTCCGTCTATTATTTTCACTAAATCGCCAATTGCAAAATCAATTTTATATTTTGGTTCTTCCTCAACGATTTTTCTAAGGATTTCTTTAATTTCTTCGTCTTGAACTGGTCGCGGAGTAATCCCAGCGCCAATAAAACCAGTTACCATAGGCGTATTCCTGACTACATACCAAGAATCATCGGTCACTACCATATCAACAAAAACATAACCAGGATAAATTTTTTCCTCAATGATTGCTCTTTTGTTATTTTTAATTTTTATCTTCTTCTCCTTCGGAACTAAAACACTAAAAATTTTATCCTGCATGCCTAAAGCCTCTATTCTTTGTTTTAGATTCCTGGCCACGGCATCCTCGTATCCAGAATAAGTATGAATAACATACCAATTCCTTCCCAAATTAATTTGCTGCTTAGGCATGTCATTTAATAATTAGCTTCATTATCTGAAGCAAACCGAAATCCAGAAATCCAAGAATAAGAGCAATAAAGAGTGATAAAGTTAAAACACCTACTGTTCTTTTAACAGTCTCGGGTTGAGTAGGCCAATTTACCTTCTTCAGCTCTCGCCAAGATTCCTCGAAATAGTTTCTAATTTTTGAAAATATTTTTCCCATCTTTTTAAAAGTGCCCCTTTGGGCACTTTTATAGTTTAACAGAGAAAACTAAGAAAAGTCAACCTCAAAAACAAATTATTATAAACCAAGTTCTTTATCAATTTTCTGCATCCCTCTTAGCACTAAAGAGCAAAATTCTTTTAAAGATAAGCTTAATAAAGGTTCACATTGCTCGATTATTTCTCTTTTCGCGCCTTTGGCAAAACCTTTTTCTTTAAAACGATTCAGAACATTCTCTATAGTTAGATCCTGAATCTTTTTTGAAGGCAAAACTAAAGTCGCAGCCACAATCAAACCAGTTAACGGGTCGACACAAAACAAACTTTTTGCCATTTTAGATTGAGGACTTAAACTATGCCTCTCATTATGAGTTTTTATTGCCTCAGTAATATCCTCATCTATTCCTTGGTCTTTCAAAAATTGACTGCCTACTAAAGAATGCTCTTCTGGTTTATCTTTTGTTTCTTCATAATCAATATCGTGCAATAATCCTGTCAAAGCCCATTTTCCTTCATCTTCAGCAAAATGCTGAGCTAATTCTTTCATGGCAACTTCACAAGCCAAACAATGCTTAACCAGATTAAGCGTTTTAACTTTATTTTTTAACATTAATAATGCCTCTCCTCTATTCATCTTAATAATATTCATCCTTTGAATCTTCCTCTATTTTTGATTTTTTTTCATCCTCTATGCCTGATTCATCTTCGCTATCTTCTTCTACTAGCTCAAATTCTGATTTTGAAGCATTGCATTCAGGACAAGTCCATCCTGCATCTAAACTAAGAAAACTAATGGTTTCTTTTTCTTCATCGTAGATATAACTACAACTAAGACAATGATATTTCATAATTTTATTAAAAGTTAACTTTAAAAATAATTATAGAATAACAAATATTAATGTCAAGTTTTTGTGTATGGAAGGATTGACAAAATAAATATTCTATGTATAATCATAATAAATATACATATAGGTCCCAGGGTAGGCTTTTAAACCTAAAGGAGGGCTGGTTTTTAGCAGATTATACACTAATACTTACATCTACCCTGGGATATTGCATCTTTGAGAACTAAATAAAAAAGAAGGAGGAAAAAAATAAATGAAAGGATAAAAATACAAGAACAAGAATAGGAATGAAAGTTATCCGTATTTGTCTTAATTGTCTTAAAAAAGAATTAAAAAAAGAAAAGGAGAAAAAATGATGAAAACGGTTTGTAGCTATTCAACAAATGGAAAGGGTTGTCGCGAACTCATAAATCCAGCGACAGGTCTTTATGAACAATGTGCATTTTCAGAATTGTATCCAAATTATAATGGTAATGGCAAAGAAGAAAGAAAAAAATTCTTAGAAAATTTGATAATGATTCTATGCGTAAGAATGTCTGAATGCCGAAGAAGATTAGAAAAAGGAGGACATAATCATAATAACGAGAAACATTCAGAAATCGAGAATATTAAAAAGCAAGTTCAAAAAGAAATAGATAAAATTAACTGTGAAATCAAAGAGATTAAATCACTTTCAAGATCAAACCGTTCAAGAAAGATCTAGCCAAATTATAAATTATTTTTTCCTCGTAACTCGTAATTAAAAAGTTTAGGGAACCATCCGAGGTTCCCTTTTTTATTTAATGGTTTTTCCATAAAGCTGAATTAAAATTTCTTGTTTGTCGCGTTCTGTCAATATTTTAATTCCTTCTTCAGTCAATCTATTAATTACTTCTGGATTTAATTGCTTTGATTTCTCAAAAACTTCTAAAATAACTTGGGAATTGTCATCAGCAGCCAGCCGATTGATAGAAATTTTATTGCATTTGAGACACTGGTGAATTAACATTAACTCACCTTGTTTAGCTTCTCCATATTTATTGATTCCTTCCTGCTTAAAAGTTAAACCAATCGGCTCCATCTCTCCCTGGCAAGCTGATTTTCTATCTCCTGGTTCTTTTAAATCCACGTGTTTTGACCATAGACAATAAGGGCAATGATTGCGATGGTTTGTGCCAATGGTTTTATTATAAAAAACTTTCCTCCCGCAATGAGAACAAATAAATTCTTGATTTTGTTCTTTGTCTTTCATAAGTTTATTATATTATAACACATACTCAAAAATACTTTAGGGTTGACCCCGTTAAAAGTTTAAGTAGGGTTCTCGATGTTCAATAACCAGAGCCGAGAGGCGGCTTCGCCTTATGGTCTATCTATTATGTTAAAACAAAGCTGAACTTCTAACGGGGTTGATAATTCTTTGTTACTTGTGTAAAATTAAAAATAATATGATTCTTTCAGACCAAGATATAAAAAAAGTAATTAAAAATAAAAAACTTGTTTTTAGACCAAATTTAAGCAAGGACCAAATAGGTCCTGCTTCTATTGATTTGAAATTAGGTCCGATTTTTAAAAGCTTTAATATTACCAAACAATGCCTTTTAGACACTAAAAAGGGACTGCCAGACGAGGATTTTATTATCACTAAAAAGATAAAATTAGGAGAAGCTTTTATTCTTCATCCTAATAATTTTGTTTTAGCCAGCACTAAAGAATATATAAAAGTGCCGGATAATATAGTTTTAAAAGTAGAAGGCAAGAGCACTTGGGCTAGAATGGGAATTTTAGTGCATACAGCTGGTTTTGTAGACCCTGGTTTTGAAGGGACTTTGACGTTGGAAATCAGCAATCAATCAAACTTACCAGTAGCTTTATATCCTGAGATGCATATTTGCCAGATAGCAGTAGAATATTTGTCTTCTCCGGCAGAAATTCCTTATAACAAGCGAAAAAAATCTCTTTATTCCAAAGCCAAAGGTCCTTTAGCCGCCAAAACCAATAATTTATTTGATAAAAAATAAGAACCTTCTTCGTTTCACTCACCCAAAGGTTAAACTTGTTTTAATCTGTCTTTTTCAAAATCAAATCATTAAGTATTTTTTTAACAAGCTCAATACTGTCCCGATCGAACACGGAAATCGGCGTTACGTTTTTATTTAATCCTTCAAGCTTTTTTACAGCCTCCCGGGCAACGGAGGAAGAAACTATGTCTTTTTTGCTTACTAATACATATTCTGGTTTTTCCAGAAGCAATTTATTATATGCTCCCAATTCGTTGCGCACCGTTTTATAATCCGCCACTGGGTTAACAGAATCTGCGGCAACAAAATGAAACAAGGTTTTCGTTCGCTCTATATGCCGTAAAAATTTAATGCCGAGACCCTTGCCCATAGACGCACCTTCAATGAGCCCGGGAATATCAGCAAGTATTAAATCATAATACACGCCCAAATTCGGCTCCAGAGTCGTGAACGGATAATTTGCCACTTTGCTTTGAGCATTGGTCAACTCGTTAAGCAAACTTGATTTTCCGACATTAGGCATTCCCACAAACCCTACGTCGGCAATCATCTTTAATTCAAGGTGGAATGCCAGCGATTCTCCCGGCTTCCCATATTCAAATTCTTTCGGCGTTGTATTGATTGCTGAACGAAAATAAAAATTTCCCCTTCCTCCGCGTCCACCGCAAGCAATTACTAACCTCTGGCCGATTTTAGTTATCTCAATATCTTCACCAGTTTTTAAATTTTGTGCTACGGTTCCGACGGGAACGAATAAAACCAAATCATCTGCGTTATTGCCATCGCGAAATTGCGAACGGCCATCCTGTCCGTCTTTAGCTTTGATTTCTTTTTTAAAACGGAATTGATTTAGCGCGCTTAAATCAGAAATTCCTTCAATATAAATACTGCCGCCCTTACCGCCGCTGCCGCCAACCGGACCCAGAGACATCATGTTTTTATTAAATGCCACTGCTCCTTTTCCGCCGCTTCCCGCCATTACTTTTATTTTTACATCATCAATAAGCATATTGTCAGTATAAACTACTGGCACTGCTCTGACCAGCCAAGTGACCGGTACTCCAACAAAGCTGCAAATTATAACCACCAGTAGGACCATGCAAATTAATTATCTCTCCGGCAAGAAATAAATTATCAACTAATTTTGATTTCATTGTCTTGGCGTCTATTTCTTTTAAAGATACTCCTCCTAAGGTTATGATTGCTGTCTCAAAGCCCAAAAGCGAGTTCACCGTCATTTCTAAATTTTTTAATAATTTCACCAATTTGTTTCTTTCTTCTTTGGTAATTTTATTTACTTTCTTCATTTGATTAATACCGGATAATTTTACAATCACAGGAATGAGCTTAGAAGGAAGTAAATCAGCCAAAGAATTTTTAAACATTTTATTACTCTGTTTTAAGAAGTCCGACTGAAGTCTTTTATCCAATTTTTCAAAACTTAAGGCAGGTTTTAAATCTAAAAACAAGGAAACTCCGCCTTTTTCCAATAATTCACCAATCTTTCCACTTAAATCCAGAACAATCGGGCCGCTAATGCCAAAATGGGTGAAAAGGAGTTCGCCAAACCTGCTCTCCACTTTTTTACTGTTTTGAAAAACAAAAAGCTTAACATTTTTTAAAGATAAACCCTGCGCTTCTTTTGGCCAAACTTCTTTTATATTGATTGGCGTTAATGCCGACCGTGGTTTAATAATTGTATGTCCCAATTTTTGCAACCACTTATAACCATCGCCGGTGGAACCTGTTTGAGGATATGATTTTCCACCAGTACAAATAATATAATTTTTTGCTGTTATTTCTCTGCCATCTTTTAAAAATAATTTTGTAATTTTTTTCCCCTTAATGAGAATTTCTCCGACTTCTGCCTTAGTCAGGATTAAAACATTATTCTTTTTTAAAGACTGAATTAAAACATTTAAAACATCCCTTGCTTTATCGCTCTGGGGGAAAATTCTTTTTCCTCTTTCTATTTTTGTTTTTAACCCGTGTTCTTCAAAAAATTTAAGCGTTTCTTTGACGCCAAAAACAGATAAAGGATACAAAAGAAAATTTCCTTCTCTGCCATATTTTTTTGCGAGTTCTTTGGGATTAAATTCCGCTCTCGTAATATTGCTTCTGCCTTTTCCGGTTAATAGTAGTTTTCTCCCTAAAACAATGTTTTTCTCCAGGAGCGCTACCTTGGCGCCTAATTCACTTGCTTCTATTGCCGCCATCATCCCGCTAGGTCCGCCGCCTATTACTACTACATCAAATGATTCTTTACTGCCATCTTTTTTAATTACTTGGTTAGCCATAGAAATTAAATTAAAAAATTCATTTTATTTTAGTCAACCTTGTTTATTCTACCAAAAAATCATCTCTTTGGCGATTTTTTAAGTATCTCGGTCTCTTGATAAAAAAGTTAGACAGCTGGCCACCTTATGGAACGATGTTGGAACCTATTTGGCTCCGGAAACTGGATGATATTAGAACCTGTTTTATTACGATTTATGATTATCTCATTAAACTAAATTTATTGTTTGCGACAAATTTATAGGTTTCATCTAAGACTTTCCCAAAATTTTTATTTTTTCCCATTCTTTGGAAATAAAATAACCCAAGAAATAATTCCAAGCGCTATTATAAAAATTATCCATCTTACTAATCTTTTAACTTCAGGAAAAATTTTCACAAACTTTTTCATAGATTTCTTGATAACAACGAAAAGTGTTATTTATATCATGGGGCTTAATCAATTCCAAACTTTTCTCTCCCATTTTCTTTCTTAAATTATTATTTTTTAAAATCTTGATGATAGCTATCGCAAATTCTTCCTCCTTTAAGGGATTCACTAGATAGCCATTTCCCCCATCTTTTACTAATTCAGGCAAGGCGCCGCCATTACCAGCCACTATCGGCAAACCGCTCGCCATCGCTTCCATTGTAGAAATACTCTGGGCTTCAATAAATGAAGGCATCGCAAAGAGGGTTGCAATTTGATAGTATTGCGCCAATTCAACTGATTGAAAGTCAAGCGGACCTGAAATACGTACATTTTCTTTAAAAGGGGTCTCTTTTATCTCTTTAATTAATTCTTCTTTTAATTCTCCCTGCCCTAAAAAGATAAAATTAGCCTCTATTTCTCTAAGAACCAAGGGAATCGCTTTTAATAAAACTTCCAGATTTTTATCCTTGTCTACTCGGCCAACATAAAGAACTATTGGTCTCGCAAAAAAATCTTTTAAATTATATTTTTCTAAAAACTCTTCAGTAACCCTTGCGTTTTGGAAAAATTTAATATCAACACCGTTAGAAATAACTTCTATTGGAATGTTTATTCCCCATTTAATAATCTCTTTTTTGATAAATTGGCTTGGAGAAATTAAAACATTACAATAATTGTTTAAAAAAGCGGCTAAAACTTTTGTCATTGTTTTCACTGTTGTTTTTTGCAAAAATTTAGGCAATTTTAAATAAGCCAAAGGGAAGCTTAAAGAACTATGTTGCGTGACAATCATAGGGATTTTTCTTTTTTTTGCTTCAAAAGCCAAGGATTGAGAAATAAAAAAAGGATCCTGGAGATGAATAATATCAGGTTTAAAATCATCTAATATTTTTCTGATATACGACAGGGCTAAATAGCTAATTCTTAATCCTCTTCTTATAGGGTTGGGATAAGATTTAATTCTTATAACAGTATACTTATGAGAATCAGAATCAATTTGAAAATCCCCTTTAGTCGATGCCGTAATTACATAAACCTTATTTTTTTTATCCTGGCTAAAAAAATCAGCCAATCTGTCAGTTGAAACTGTTACGCCAGAAATATGAGGCAAAAAAACCTCCAAGGCATGAAAAATTTTCATAATTTTTATAAGTTCCCCCGCGTCTCGGTCATGGATATTTCAATAAATTTAAGTCTGTAGTAATTTTTTTATATAATTCAACCCTAAACAAAACCCATAATTTTTTTGATTAATTCGTCTTTTCCTTCTTTTGTTTTCGCGGAATATGGCAAGATAGGTACATACGGCACCTCTTTTTGAATAGATGAGAGCTGTTTTTCCGCGGCGATCTTCCCTAATTTATCGATTTTGTTCGCGATAATGACAACTTGATGCTTATTTTCTCCAAGGATTTTTATCATAGCACGATCAAGAATAGTCAAGCCAACTTTAATGTCAATAATTAAGAAAACCGCTTTAGGTCTGGTACTGGAAAACTCCACGTACCAAAAAATTCTCTTAATTATTTTGTTGCGCTCCTTCATTGAGTGCTTGGCATATCCATATCCCGGAAAATCAACAAAGTAAAAAGAATTATTGATGCGAAAAAAATTTGCCTCACGGGTTTTTCCTGGAATCTTGCTTACTTTTGCAAAATCTTTTTTACCAACCAAAGAGTTAATTACGCTTGATTTCCCTACATTGGAACGTCCAAAAAAAGCGATCTGCGGCAAATTGTCTTCCAAACCGTAATCGTCACCAATAACCCCTTTAGCAAATTCTGTTTTTGATATTTTCATATTTATACTTTACTCTTTATTCTATCTTAATTCTACCAAAAAAATCGCCTTTTTGGCGATTTTGATGTATCTCTGTCTCTCGATAAAAAAGTTAGACGGCTGCGGGACTTGGTATCCTTCGCTAAAGCTTCGGAATACCTATAGCTGCGGGGCCTGGATTCGGACCAGAATTTTCAGGGCCAAGGCCTGACGTGCTACCATTACACCACCCCGCAATGAAAAATTAAATCTTTAAATAGTGATTCAGGGCCCAAAAACTGGAAATAATACCTAAGAAAATGCCAAAAGCGGTTTGCAAGAAGAAAATGAACCAAAAATGGGACCAAAAATAAACACTCAAACCTATACCGGGAACAAAATTCTCAATTCTTCCACCAAACGCCAAAAGAAGAAGAGAAAAAATTATTGTTGCGCTTATCGAGGCGATAAAACCTTGCAAAGCTCCCTCAAGCAGAAAAGGTCCCCGAATAAACCAATTAGAAGCACCTACTAACTTCATAATTTCTACCTCCTCTTTTAAAGAATAAATTGCCATTCTAATGGTATTAAAACCGATAATAAAACTCAAACAAGCTAAAATTGAGATTGCAAATAGAGAACCTATTTTCACCGCCCTAGCCAAGGCATCAACCCTGGAAACAACTTTTTGGTTTTCAGCTAAATCTACGGTTATTAATTTATCTTTAAAAGAAGAATTTTTTACTGATTCTATGATGGTATTATAATCCTCTGTTTTTTTAGCTTTTATATTTAAAGAGGCAGCTAAAGGATTTTCTCCTAATTCATCAAGAGCTTTTTGAATAGTGGGATTGTATTTGCTTCTTTCTTCAAAAGCTTTTAGAGCTTCCTCTCTAGAAACATAGTTAATTTTTGCTATGGTTTCATTAGACAGTAATTCATCTCTGATTTTAAGAATATCTTCTTCTGGGACATCAGTTTTAAAATAAATACTAATATCCATTTTCCCTTTGAGGGTGTTTATCAAGGTATTGGTAGCATGATTAAAAATTAAAATTGAAGAAAAAATCAAGAGGCTCAAAGTCATCATCACAATACAGGCTAAAGAAAGCCAATTGTTGCGTTTCATCCCTTGCCAGGCAGTTTTAAACATTCTTTTTAAAATAGCAATCATAGTTTTTTAAAAAAATTTATTTTAAATGAGGTATCTCCCTTCTTGTTCATCTCTAATAATTTTGCCATCTTCCAAACTGATAACTCTTTTGCCTAAAGTGTTAACGATTTCCTTATCATGAGAAGCTAACATTACTGCTGTGCCCAATTCGTTGATTTTTACCAATAACTTAATGATATCCCAACTATTAATCGGGTCAAGATTACCAGTGGGTTCATCAGCTAAAATCAATTCCGGCCGCTGAATCAAAGCTCTAGCAATCACTGTCCGTTGTTTTTCGCCAGCAGAAAGTTGATAAGGAAAGTTATCTGCTTTATTCTGTAAATTGACTAATTTTAAAACTTCGGGCACATCTTTTTTGACAGTTTCCTCAGAATAACCAGCCACTTCCATCGCAAAAGCCACATTTTCAAAGGCAGTTTTATTAGGTAATAATTTAAAATCTTGAAAAACTACGCCAATTTTTCTTCGTAAAAGCGATACTTCTTGTGGTTTTAATCTATTGATTTCTTTATCATTAAAATAAATTTTACCTTTAGTCGGTAGCTCCTCGCGAATCAACATTCTTAAAAGAGTAGTCTTCCCAACTCCAGAACGACCAACAATAGATACAAACTCCCCTGTTTCAACAGTAAAAGTAACATTATCAAGAATTAAAGAACCATTATAACTTTTAGAAACGTTTTTGAAATAAACTAAACTCATTGAACCAAATTTAAAATTCTATCTAAATTACCATTTAAGATGTCTTCAACTTGAGAATATTTTTTGCCGGTTTTTTCGTTTCTAACCATCTTGTAGGGGTGAAGAATATAAGAACGAATTTGATTACCCCACTCTATCTTTATTTTTTTCCCTTTTAATTCTTCAATTGTTTTAGCCTTTTCTTGTTGAGCTAATTGATATAATTTACCTCGCAGAATTGCTAAAGCTTTTTCTTTGTTTTTGAATTGTGATCTCTCTGCTTGGCAGGTCACTATTATGCCAGTTGGTTTGTGATAGAGACGAACTGCTGTTTCCACTTTTTGAACATTTTGGCCACCAGGACCAGAAGAACGAAAAGTTTCTATCTCCAAATCTTCCTCTTTCAGGGGAATCTCCCTAGCTTCAATAACAGGTAAAACCTCTATTAAAACGAAAGAAGTGTGGCGAAGTTTGGCAGAGGAAAAAGGGGAAATTCTCACTAAACGATGCACCCCATTTTCATTTTTTAAAATTCTATGAACATTATCTCCGTCTATCTCTACCACAGCATTTTTAATGCCACCATATTCGTTTTCTCTCTTGTCCAACAATAAAAATTTCCAATTTTTTCTTTCTGAATATTTCTGATACATTCTTAAAAGCATTAAAGCCCAATCTTCAGCATCGCGACCGCCAGCCCCAGCATAGACGGAAAGTGTTATATTGTTTCCTTTAGGCATCCCGAGAATTTTACCAAATTTAGGCTTAAAAAACAACTTGTTTCATTCATTCCCGTTATTAGTAACCAGAGGAACAAAGCTAAACCCTTTAAAGTGTTGTTTCTCAAACTGATCCCTACTCTTTTTTATCCAGAGCTGCACTTCTTCATAAAACGGAGTCACTAATTTCCCCCCTATTTTTAGTTGCTCTAGCCATGCTTGAGGAATTTCTCTTACTGTGGCTGAACAAAGAATTTTATCAAATCCTTCGGCAAGCTCAGGACGAGAGGAAATATTAGGATAACCTTTAGAACCGTCACCGCAAATAAACTCTACTATGCCTCTTTTTATAAAATTATATTTACTGACATTATTCTCTCCAAATTCTTTTAATTCTTGTATCCTCTCCATAGCGATTACCTTCCCATTTGATTTTAGTTCTCCATTGCTCACTAAGTGAGCAAGAAGTGCACTTGTCCATCCAGAACCAGAACCAATATCTAAGATTTTCTCTCCTTTTTGGGGCTGAAGAAGCTCTAACATAAAAGCTACTGTAAGAGGCTGGGAGATTGTCTGCCCAAAACCAATAAATAGAGGAATATTTGAATAAGCTTCATCTTGGCATTCTGAAACTACAAAATCCTTTCTATCAATAGCAAAAAATGCCCCAATAATACGGGGAGATTTTAGATAACCAGAATTAATAATTTCCTGAATAAGATCTTCTTTTGTTTGCATTTATTAATAAAGTTTATTCCACACGGTAATTATACCACAGAAACCGACGCCCTAAAATCATAAATTTAAAAGCCCTCCTGATTCGACAGCAAGGGCTTAACGGGATAATTTATGAAACAATGATTTTTAATCACAATTACCGCTAGAGCTTGAGTCTGAGGAAGTATTATAAGTTTCAGAAAAACTCGAGGCCGCTTGCTCAGTAGTTAATTTTTGGGAGCAGAAACTAGGTTGATTATTAAAGCCGCAACAAAGAACTGTTTTTAATGCTTCAGCAGTTCTACCGCCAAAATCAAATTCACTGACATCTTTCTCGTTCAAAATTAAAGTGGGCGAACCCGTGGCATTGAATTTATTGGATCTCTCGAAATCTTTTTGAATGTAAGCTAAACCCTTATTAGTATCTTTCATACAGGTAGCCAAAATAGTTTTATCAATTTTGGCGTTAGTTAAACAAGAATCAACATCACCTTTTTTAATATGACAGGCGATATAATCCCAGTATTTATTAGCTTGCTCTTCTCTGATACATACTTGACGTAAATTTTCTTGGGCTTCTTCGTCTCCATGCATAGAGGTAACCTTATTGCCACTCACTTCTCCTATGTATTCAACTTTCATATATTTTGCAACTTCGGGAATACTTTTTACTACTTCACTTAAAATCCTTTGCATCTGTAAACCATAAGGACATTTAGCTACGACAAAAGCCTCTAAAACAGGTGCTTCATTTTTAGTTAAATCAGCACAAGTCTGTTTTGGAGCTTGAGCTGAGGCTGAAGTAGTAGAAGGGGTGGAAGTGCTAGGAGTCATGTCAATCCCAGAAGTAAAAAGATATTTTCCATCTTTTGTCACATAAGAAGTATATTCTTGCGTGCCAAGTTTTAATTGAAATTCATATACTCCGCTGGTTTCTTTCACTGTGCCTAAAGTGGCAGTTTGACCTTGAAGTAAATTAGTATTAATAAAATCAATGGCTTTTTGGGCTACTTTTTGACTAGGATGAAAAGAAATTCCCAAAAAAGCAGTTTGAGTCCTTCCTATACCGACTAAAATAGCAATTAATAAAATAGTTAAAATTATTGACCAATATTGTTTTAAATCTTTTATCATAGTTTTAAATTTTAAATTTTAAAAATTTCCATCCTGAGAAAATATTAACATATTATTGATTTTAATTCAAGCATAATAAAGTTTAAATTTGCCTGCCGAAATTCTAACGAAAGCAGGGGCACCAGGACTCGAACCTGGAAATCTTCTTTTGGAGAGAAGCAGTTTACCATTAGCCTATGCCCCTATTTTTTCAGAAAAAGATTGATAAATTGCCCTTAATAGTCTCGCCATTTTACGATTATGATACGAAATAGCTACACAGCCCGGATAATCATCTCTAATTCTTTTTTTAGTATTCGGTTTTAAAAAAGTCTTATTAAACTGAGTTTTAGGAATTTTCGTTAAATTAGACCAAAAATCCTTTTGCACGTTTTCGTTGTGATAAGAATGCAAGTGCATTAAAACTCGAAATTTACTTTCTTTTATCTGAAAACCTTCTCGAAATAATGTAAGAAATGTTTTTATTAAAACAGGATCAGAATTTACGAATCTTATCGAATCATTATAACTCTTCGCACCTTCGCACCAATATAACAAAGAACAGTATATCTTTTTCTGATTTATATTCTCTTTTATTCCTTTAACTATTTTCATTGCAGCTAATTTTGTGTCTTCTTTTTCTTTCTCTCTTTTTTCTTTCCAGCGAATTGCAGCTTTATAATACGGCAATAAGCGTCTTTCGTTAAGTCTTTTTTGAGCTTTCTCATCTAATTGAATATCTCTAACCCACAAAGAAACAGTGCTTTTAACAATATGTAATTTATCAGCTATCTCTTTAATCGAGTAGCCATTAGTTCTTAATCTAAAAGCTTTTCTTTTGACCTTAATAGGAAGCCTGCTCATAATCGAACCCCATTAAATGGTTATATTATCATTACATTAGTTTAACATCTATAATTCTTTTGTCAATGTACAAAAACCTTGTTAGTAATCTTATTAATTATTTTTTCCCTTCCTTATGTATCGTGTGCTTTCTGCACCAAGGGCAGAATTTATTAAACTCTAATTTACGCTCAACAGTTTTTTTATTTTTTCGAGTGTAATAATTAATATGCTTGCAAACGGTGCATTGTAATTTGATAAAATTTTCTTTTTTCATATTAAATCTCTTTAATTTTGGACCGATGAGCGGGATTGAACCGCTGACCCTCCCCCACTTTGATATTTGAGCCTGAGAGCGGATTTGCACCGCTGACCTCGTCTTTACCGAAGACGTGCTCTGCTACCTGAGCTACTCAGGCATAAAG
>Ga0210051_1003283_pt1 | contig 16133 bp, 18 predicted proteins | sample CryGey092014_all_FD_185464 | JGI IMG/M metagenome (GOLD analysis project Ga0210051, IMG submission 185464) | Groundwater microbial communities from aquifer - Crystal Geyser CG23_combo_of_CG06-09_8/20/14_all (SPAdes) (version 2) | ecosystem: Environmental > Aquatic > Deep subsurface > Groundwater...
GGCGTGTGTCAGCACTGCTACGGCCAAAACGAACGGGGCAAGCTACACAAGCTGGGTACCAACATCGGAATCCGTTCGGCGCAAGCCATCACGGAACCGCTCACCCAGTTCACCCTCAGCGCCAAGCACGGTGTGCGCACTGGTAGCACAACCAAGCCCGGCGTGACGGGTTTGAAAGGCCTCCGACAGTTCCTCGAGATCCCCGAAACGTTTATGAACAAGGCGGCATTGTCCAGCACCGACGGAAAGGTCTCCAAGATCGAAAAGGCCCCACAGGGTGGTCATAACATTTTCGTTGGGACGAATTCGTTCTATGTTCCGCCGCATTTGCAGCCGTCAGTACACATCGGACAAACTGTCCGGCCAGGTGACGCGCTATCCAACGGCATACCGATGCCAAACGAAGTCGTGCAGTACAAGGGGTTGGGCGCTGGCCGTAAGTATGTCGTCGACAAACTATACGGCATCTACCAAGACCAGGGCGCCGATCTCGACAAGCGCCATTTCGAAGTTCTTGCTCGGACTCATCTCAACCAGGTTCAAATCGATAACGATCCCGAGAAACGTTTCTATCCCCGTGAAATAGTCAACTATTCCACGCTGCAGAAAAGCTTGTCTGAAGACACCAAGGATGTTGCTCTAAGAGCAGCAAATGGACAAGTACTTGCTCGTGGATACTTACAGCATACCGCAGGAACCATAGTGACCCCAGAAATCATCGATGACTTGAAGCAGCAAGGCATCAAAACGGTTGAGGTTGCAACGAAGCCCCCTGTAATGTCCTTTCACATGCAGCCCATCACCAGCAATCCACTGTTGAATCCAGATTGGATGGCCCGTCTGGGGCACCGTAAGCTCAAGGCTTCCATCCTAGAAGGAGCGCATTTTGCCCAGAAGGCCGACATCCACGGAACCCATCCGGTCCCCGCCTTTGCCTACGGCAAAGAGTTTGGAACGGGGCCGAAGGGTCGGTACTAACAGGAAAAGCCCTTGAAAGTTTGTCTCTACCAACCTACTATTACAGTCGAATTTACGTTGAAAACGTAAAGCGACCAAAACTCAAAAAGGAGTCTCGCATGTTCAAGAAAGCCTACGTTCGCGGCATCGCCAAGGCGCTGATGGACTGCAGCGCCGCCAAGTTCGCCAACGAAGACCAGGCAATCGCCGCTGCCGATCAAGTCGCCGAGCGTTTGCCCGAGCAGCCAGTGAGTGAGGTCGCTCCCGAGATCACAGCAGAGCTGGCGGCCAACCTGGTTGACCTCTCGAATTCGCTCCAGCAGAGCTCCGAGAGCGCGGCTCAGGCCGCATCCGCAGTCGCGGGTCCCGCGGTCGACGAGGCTGCCAAGGCCGCGTCCCTGCGCAAGGCCGCGTCCCTGCTCCGACAGAAGTTGTCGGTCGACACCGGCTCGACCATCGTCGGCGACCGTCCCGAGCAGGAGAACCGGTCGGCGAACTCGGCCAACGCCGAAGCTCGGCTGGACGAGAAGAACCGCCCAGGCGGCGACGCGTATGCCAACGTCGGTGAAGACGGCGTCGGCAAGCAGGAAGCGTCTGGCCAGGGCGCCATCGCCTCCGAGACGAAGCGCGAGGACAACGCCATGGGTCCGGCCGAGGGCGGGTCCAACTCTGCGACCGAAGCGGTGAAGGGTGCCAGCTTGCGGCGCATCATCCGCGCCGCGGCTCTCGGCAAGACCGCCGACGCACTGGGCGCCACCATCGCCCCGGGAAACACCCCTCCCGAAACCATCACTGGCGAAGGCCAGATGGAAAAGCAGCGCCGGCCCGAGGGCTACGCGGTGAAGGGTGAGGACCGCCCCGGTGAGTCCGACCAGGCAGCCGCGGCTCGCGCCGCCGCCATTGGCAACGAAACCCCGCACCCCGGGCAAGAGCCGCACGAGGGCGGAACCAACACCGCCATCAAGCAGTCCGAAGACGCGCAGTACATCCGTGAGCTTCGCATGCTCGGCCTGAAGTACGCCTCCCGGTTGCCCTTCTACATGAAGGACAACGAGAAGGTGGCCGCGCTCCAGTACCTCAAGGGACTTCCGCCGTTCGAGCGAGAGCTGGTGATGAACCACCTCGAAAAGACCGCTGAAATGCCCGAGGGCCTGAAGAACTACCTCGACTCCAAGAAGGGCGAGGGCGAGGAAGAGGAAAAGGGCGAGGAGAAGAGCGAGGAGAAGAAGGACGAGAAGAAGGACGAGAAGAAGGAAGAGAAGGCCGCCTCCGCTCGCCCCAAGGACAGCAACATCCTGGCTCGGCTCCGCCGGATGAACGCCAACGCATAACGGAGAAACCGATGGCGGCCCCGTCCCTCCTGCGCCAGTTAGGTATCCGGTACATCGAAGCAGCACTAGAAAAAGCTGCTGCGGTGGCTGCTGAGAAGCGACCACACCCGATGGACCAGATGCGCGCCAGTGCGCTGTTCAACACTGGCATGCGAGACCTCTGGAAGCAGCACGGGTATAAGAGCCCGGACGAGGTCGAAGCGGGGCTAGCCACCGACCAAAAGTACTACGAAGCGTTGCGGGGCCTGTACGACAAGCACATGGCCCCCTACAACAAAACAGCGGCTGACATCAGACCCGGGGACGCCAAGCCTCCTGCGGAGGTTGACCGTCAGGCGAGTAGTCTGGCGACGGTTGTCAATCAGTTGCGCAAGCCCGAACTGAAGACACCCATCGAAGAAGAAAACGCTCCGAGGGTGCTGACCCCGCAGAAGTAAGTGGCCCTGACGATGGGAAGAAATGGCTCTCAACACGCTACAAAGCCTGCAAAGTGCTCCGGGACTCGCGGCACTGGCGTCGCGCCTGGGCAGTGTTGACAGCTTCTTCCACGATCCCGAACACGCCCAAGAAATCCCCGAAACTATCAAGCGGTTCGTCGAGCAGAATCCCTTGCTCGCTGACGTTGGCGTAGAGGTCAACCCCGACATCACCGGGGGCTACTACCCCGGCAAGGATTCTATAACTCTTGGGGTAGTGAACCCGGCTGTCGTTGGGCATGAAACCGCGCACGCTGAAAACGTGCGAAAGGCCCCGCTGTACAAGAAGATACTGACCGTCGCCAACACGGTCGCCCACATCAACAACGTTGCCGCCATCCCTGCGATGCTGGCCATCCGTGCCTTTATCGGAGATCCCGAAACGCGCCGAGAGATTCTGAATATCCTGGCCGGAGCTTCGGCAGCCTTTGCGGCTCCTGGGTTGGTCGAAGAGTTCGGGGCTTCCGCCGCTGCCGTAAAAAATGCTCCGAACAAACTCCAAGCCATCAAGACGCTGCTGCCGGCGTTTCTTCAGCACACATTGGTATCTTCGATGCCTGTCGGCGTCTACCAACTTGGAAAGTTCATGTGAGGGAGAGAACCATGCCCCTGTCGCCGAGAACTCAAGCTTTCATGCAGCCACCCCCGACGGGTGAAGACGCCACACTGGCCTTTGAACAGGGCTTTGGGCAAATGGCCCACAGCGCCCTGGCCAACAAATTCCCAGAGCTGGTCGAGCGAGTGGTGACCTTCAAGGTCCTCAGCAGCGACATCGACAACGGTTCTGGCGTGGGCGCATTCATCGTTTCCCTCGATGGTGATGCGTTACACGTACCAGTTGTCCTTGCCAACAACCAGGTCAAGCCGCTCGAACTGATGTACTACCCAAAGAAGGACATCTTCCTGCCGCTCGACAAGAACTGGATCGATGAACTTTCTCGCAGCACGCTGGACGAACTCGGCGCCGGTGTCGAAGCCCCGAAGACTCTCGAGCCCGACGCGGACATCCGCAACCTGGTGATCCCACCGACAACCGGTCGGTACGCCTACGCTTCCGCGAACGATCTGCCGGGCGAGAAGCTGGCGCGGTTCCTGGACGAGGCCCCGAACTACGTGAAGATGGCGTTCGCCAAAGTTCTCGAACGAAACAAGAAGGTCCTGAAGTTCGCGTTCGAGAACTACGACAACAAAATGCTGTTGACCGCGATGCGCCCGTCTCGTCAGAAGACCGCAGCAGCGCAGGCAGTCGTGGAGTTTCTGACCCCCGACAGTCCGGCCGATGATTTCCGGAAGCACTTCGGAAAGGAAGCCGCGAAGGCGTGGCAAGAGGCCGTCAAGCGCGGCTTCATCGTGCGGGATACCCGCGCGACGGCCAACACCCCCATCGAAACCCAGGAACGGTTGGTTCGTACCACCGCGCAGGAACCCGGGTTCTACGAAATCTGGATGGCCGATGGAACCACGAAGAAAGCCATCGTCATCCCGAATCCGCAGACAATGCACTCGACGCTGTATGCCGGTGTGCGCGGCGACATCCAGCGCTACCCGGACCAGTACCGCAAGCACGTCAAGAAGCAGCAGGCCAAAACGTTGCATGGCGTCAACGAAGACCAGATGTCTTGTACTCATGGGTCCAGCGCTGGCTGCGAAAACTTCCCGCTCCCCGATGGGCACAAGGAGTACATCCTCTTCACCGAAGACGGGAAGATCATTCGCACCAGCCGCCGCCCCGTAGGGCGCCTCATCCACGCCTCAGACATCAAGGACGGGCTGTTCTCGAAAGTTCTTGACGATAGCGTGACACCTGTTGGCAAGGGCTTGGGCATTTTCGTTCGCTACAAGGCCGGACGGCTGCAAGGCACCGATGTAGTTGACGTCATCGAAGTCACGACAGACAGCAAGGGTGTCCGCCGAATGAAGACCTACGGCAACACTCTCGTAACTGACCCGAACAACCCGACGAACGCCATCATCGCTCCAAACAGCGGAAACGTGACCTACGTTCCCGGCGGTTTCAAGTTCCTGAAGGGCGAGTACGGCGACGACAACGTCCTCCAGGGAGCTGACGACACCCTGACGTACGTGCGCGAGCTTCAGAAGACCGGTGCGCTGCGCGTTCGGCTGCAGAACGACGGCAACGGTGGCTACTCCATCGGAGGATTGCCTGAGAACTACACCAAGATGTCGGCGCTGCGGTGCCTCGTCCAGGATCTCAATCTTCACGCGGCCGACGCAGAAAAGCTCCTCACCAAGACTGCCGCCGCGCGGGTCTACGACTTTTACCTCGTAAATCCAGGGCAGCTGCAGAAGTTCGCTGGCTGGGCGAAGACCGCTCAGGGCGCTCCGATGGCTCCACCTCTGGGCGCGCAGGATGAAATGCCCCCTGACGCTCAGGGTGGAATGCCCCCAGAGATGGCCGGTGGGGAAATGCCCCCGGGGATGGCTGGCGGTATGCCCCCAGAAATGATGGGCGGCGGGATGCCTCCTGAGATGATGGCACCGCCCCCGCCGCCGGAGCCGCATCCGGTCGAGCTCGCCGCAACCGAAGTTGGCGCAGACCTCGCGGGACAAGCAGCTGATGTGGCAAAACAGCTCGCCGAGAAGCAGCGTGACTTGGCCAACCAGCTGGCAGCCATCGACGCAGTGAAGCGGCGCGCCATGCAAATTTCCGCTGAGCGCGCCGGTGGAATGCCCCCAGCTGGGATGCCTGGTCCGGTTCCGCAGCAACCTGGCCCAGCAGAAGAGATGGCAGGCGGAACTCCTCCTGGAGTGGGTGGCGCCCCCGCAGAGGGAATGCCCCCGATGATGCCGTCACAAGCAGAAATGGGCGCACCGGGTGGCGGTGTTCCCGCCCCGGGACCGTCTGGAATTCCTGGCGTTCCCCCTGGTGGTGTCGAAGAAGCGCAAGCCGCTGAGCAGCTCGCTGGACAAGCTGGCCCTGACATGGCCCAAGCCGCTGAACTCAACGACCCCGAAGCGTTCGAGGCCACAGCCATCGGTTCGATGGCAACGAACTCGGACCTCAGCGAAACGGTATCCAACTATGTGCCGAGTCTGGAGAATGCACTCGACAGCCTCGGACGCGTCATGCTTTCGCTGTGGATGCGCGAACACGAACTCCGCCCCGAACTCGGGGAACAGGACTTCTCGGATTTGGAACGTCGGTTGCGGACGGTCTTTACCAACTTGGGCAGCGTGATTCTGAAGATCAACCAAACCGCACTGACAACGCGGGAGACGGATGAAGTCGGTAACTCCTGACCACCGGTACCGAGAGGTACTGGCTCTCGTTGAGGCAAAGGGTGCTTGCCCCGCCGGCAAACATGAGGCCGATCTTTATCAGCTTCTCACCGGTCAGGCGCACTCCGTTGCCGTCGAACGCGCTCACGACATCTATACCCATGAGTTCAAGCAAGAAACGCTGGAGGCAGTCCTACTCGTCGACTTCGAGCCCGACGAAATCCAGGAAATACTCCAAGTCCCCATTGCGGTTACAGAGATTTACGCCTATCTTTTCTTTGATGCGTCATCCTTTTTGGACGAGCTCGACCGAACCGACTATGCGTACACCTACGCCAAGAGCCTGTTTGGAAAAGAGCTGAAGCGCTCTGCCATCGAGTTGGGGAAGGAGTGCCTGAAGGTGCGTTTGTCAAAGGGCAGTCATATCGTGGACCCCGTCACGGTGCAGAACAGCGTTCGGACGACAGCGTTCATGATGGCCAGTCTTGTCCGCATCAACCAAGTGGACTCCGCTCTGGCAAACGCCGCACTTCGCTGGGCACAAGTTGCGCTCAAAGCCGTCGAAAACGATGATGGTATAGACGAAAGCAGCGCGTTCGAGCAGTTGAAGATGACCCTGCAGACGCGTGAAGATGCCACAAACGAAGAACAGAGCGGCATTCCTGCAAGCGAAATTCTTCACTGAAGGTGGGACGAAAAATGCGCGTGATCCGACCCGACGAATTCAAGAAGATGGCCCAGGCCGTAGTGGACAACTATCTGAAGCGCTCGGTGCCCCTAGCCGACGGTTTGTCGAAGGTGTCCCTCGACAACGCGCTCAACCCGGAACAGGTCAAGAACCTGGTCCAGTTGGCCAACACGATGGCCCACCTGACCCTGTTCGACCAGAAGAACGACGGCGACAAGATCGTCGAGTTCGATCCGGCTGACCCGGCGACGGTCATCAAGAAGGTGTTCGTGAACGGTGAGCCGGTGACACCCGATGCACCTGAGTCGTCGATGTCCGATTCGTCGGACATGTTCGGCGACCTGGGTGACGTACTCGACAAGGTGAAGGCAGTGCTGAAGGACAATAGCGGCACCGCTTCTGTCGATTCCCCCAAAGTCGAGCAAGAAGCGTCGGACGAACAGCCGCAGGCTTCCGAAACGTCTCCGGCAAAGCGCCAGATGCTCATCATCAAAATCCGAAAAGTGGCCTCGGAGCTCGAAAGCAAACAGCACCAAGCTGCCTACGAGTACAAGGACGAACTCGACAAGTTGGCCGCGGACTTCGCCAAGCTGTACGGCTCCGACTTCAATGAGTTCGAGAAGGACGCTTTCGCGCTCCGTGGTGAGCTGGCAGTTCCTGTCATCGCTGATCTGCGACACTGCCTCCGGATGCCAAAACCGGTAGAGTCGCAGTTTGTCAAGACGGCCCGAGTTGTGGACTCCAAGACCAAGGAGATCCGTAGTTTGGACCGGCTACTCAAGCTGAGCGACGACTGGCAGACGCTCAACCAGGCTCGTGCGCAGCTGAAAGAGAGCGTGGGAGAGTATCTGTGAGAACAAAACTGTCATCAGTCGACGAGTACATGAACAAGACCGCAGCCGGCGGCGCGGCCGTTGGCGAAGCCCTCAAGATGCTAATGAAGACCCTCTGGGAAGCCCCCGTGGGTAGAGCCGCGCTCATCGGTATCCCCACGCTCGCTGCCGGGTCAATGCTGTGGCACGGTTTGGGGGGCGGAGGCGTTACCGAGGGCAAGCGGCAAGCGGATACCATGAGCTACCGCATCAACCGCGGGCTCAACACCCTGACGGACCGTATCCGTGCTGACGAAATCGTTGGTGAGTCGTTTGCGAAAACCCTTGGTAGTGGTACCGCTGACAAGCTTATCGGGTTGACTACCGACATGTTCGGAAAAACCTACGACACCCTCAAGGACAATATCGTCGTCAGCCCGGCACGGCATGCTATCTTCGAAGCTCTGAAGAAGGAAGACCCAATTCTGAACGAAGCTGACAACAAGACACTACTCGAGGCCTACCACACCATGTCCAAGGTGGCACCGACGCTGGCGACTGACAAGAACGCTGTTCGCTCATTCCTGACCCAAGCGGTCGTCAGCGGTGGTGGGTTAGACTACAACACCATCAAGGGCATTGCCGACGCCGAATCTTCCGTGGCTCGGGCCAAAGCCGGACCAAAGTGAGGAACCCCATGAACGTGAACCTGGAAAGACTGCTCAGACCCGAAAGCGCCCACAAACTGCGAACGCTGGGGCTTCACAAGATCGCCGCCGCACGGCTTCGCGCTGAGGGACATGACATTCCTGGCGACCTGGACCTCAAGGCCGCAGTCCAGGCTCTCGGCACCAACCTCTACGTGAAGAACGCCGAGTACAAGCAGATTCTCGAGGGACTGGTGAGCCTGGACAAGCTGACCCAGGAGGCGTGAAATGGTTCCTGCATTGCACCCCAAGCTCGCCCAGGTCTACCGGCTTGTCGAGCTTTCGAACAAACTCGAAAAGGTTGCGGCATCTTACAAGGATGACCCGGAAGTTCTGACCAAGACCCTCGTCGTGAAACTGAGCGTCGACAACCAGGCGTTCGATATCGTCAAGGAAGCGTTAGACCTGAACGCACTCAAGACGCTTGGCAAACCGCTTGCGTGGGGTTTGGGAGTCGGCGCCCCCGCCGTTCTGGGAGGCCGGCACCTCATCAACAAGTTCTATGACCGCGGCGAAGAGGCCACCGGCGACGTCCGAAACAAGATCCTGCAAACCGCACTGGGTCTCGCTGCCATCGGTGGTGGACTGTACGGGATGCACCGTTTGACCGGCGGAGCACCTCTGGGCGGCTACCCCCCAGAAAAAAAGACCGAGAGACCAGCAGCACCGAAGCCCGAGGAGAAGGCAGCTTCTCTGAATACGCTTCCGGAAGAAGCCATTGAGAAGCTGGCCACCGTTGGAGTCGTCGAGGGTATGCTGTCCAGCTTACCGGCCTCGACTCCGGACGAAACTCTGAAACTCGCAGCAGAAATTCGTGTTCTCAACTGGGGGTACGGTATGCACCTCTTGTACGAGATCTGCCACGAATGATAGAGAATGCTTTCCCCAAGCTCATCGAGCTTGATGAGCTTTCGAAGTATGGCGAGCCGACGATACAAATCGTCCGGCCCCACGAATTCAACAAGCTCGCCCATGTAAAGACTGCTAGCGAAGCGGTAGACTACATCAAAAACGTCAAACCGATGCCGGGCAAGACGATCATCCTCGTGCTTGCGATGACTGCGGGTGAATTTTACGGCCAGAATCGCAATGGCGATGCTTGGCCTGAGCGCCCCGTACGCCACGGAAAAATAAACATTACTGAAGATGAAGTGCTACCTAAGCACTACAAAACGTTTGAAAGCATCGCAAACGTTTTTTCTCATCATATAAACAAAGATCCCGAGAAGCGTATTGGTCAAGTAGTAAAAGCTTTCTACAACTGGCCTATGCATCGCGTCGAATTACTCCTTGCTCTCGACAACCGCCAAGCTGAAGATGCCGTCCAAGAAATAGAAAGCGGTAAGTTTCCCGCAGTATCGATGGGCTGTTTTACCGCGGAAACTCTAGTGACCATGGGTGACGGCACACGAAAGCCCATTGAACTTATTTCTGTTGGAGATAGGGTTCGCACTCACCTCGGTAACATCAAAGAAGTTATTCAGGTGCATAAACGCCCCTATCGGGGACAGATATACCGCGTAAAACCGGCCGTATACCCAGCGATCGAATGTACCGAAGAACACCCGTTCTGGGCTATCCAGCACAACGACGTACGAAAGAAAGACGACAAAGCAACCTTCCGCTGGGACCCAACCGCACAGCCCAAAGGAGACTGGGTTCATGCCAAGTGCCTGACAGACGAGACGTATCTCGTTGAACCTATCGATACAACCGTCGCGACACCCGACTTTGTTACTCGTGCCTTTGCGCGTCTTTTTGGGTACTACCTCGCAGAAGGTTGCGTCATACGCGGCCGGAACAAAAATCCAGTAGCCGTACAACTTAGCGTCAACAGAAAAGATACTGTAGTCGAAGAAATAGGTTCTCTTTGCCAGGAATACGGAACGCGTAACGCCCCAAACATCTATCCGAGCAGTTGTTCTGACGAAGCACTGGTGATTGACATATACGACAATGAATTCGCACAATTATGCCTTGAACACGGCGGCGGCTTCGCACGCCACAAAAGACTGTCGCAGTCGGCGCTTCATTGGCACCCAGACATGCAGCAAGAATTCATCGGAGCCTACGCCAACGGTGATGGCTGCGGAACTGCTAAAGGTGAGCTGAAACTATCCACTGCTAGCACAAACCTAGCCTGGCAATTGGTATCTGTTCTCCACCGACTGGGAATTACCCCGTCAATTCAAAACATCGAGCACAAAGCTGGCAGCGGGTATAGTAACAAAAACACCTTCGAGTGGGTCATTCACATCGGCAAGCAGTGGGCACAACAACTCAGAAACGTCTGCCAAAAAGTAAAACCAGTTAATATCCTTGCGTATAGAAACGACCGTATGATTTTCGGCAATAGCATCATCACTCCGATACGCGAAATTACCTCCGAGTTCACAGATACCGAGGTCTATAACATCGAAGTGGCCGACGATGAAAGCTATATTGCAGGGGGAATGGCCGTACACAATTGTAAAGTAAAATTCGACGTGTGCAGCCTGCCCTCCTGTGGTAACAAAGCTCCCAGCCGGAAAGAGTACTGTGACCACGCCAAGTACCAACTAGGAGATACTCTCTCCAACGGCCAACGTATTTTTGTGTGGAACCCTTCGCCGAAGTTCTTCGACATCTCCATCGTGCGTCGTCCAGCTGACCGACTTGGCTTCATGATGAAGAAAGTCGCCGAGTACGCCCCCGAGATTCGCAGCGGTGCCGAACTCGGCGAATACGTCGCTGAAGCCTCGCGAAAAGTCGCCAACCTGCGGAAGCTTTCGCTCATTCAGAAAGTCCTAAACGGAAGCGTCCCAGCTGCCAAAACCGACGACGGCACCGTGCACGAGGTCAAACAGTTTAATGACTCCGTTGCGGCCCCCGCGGCGGCGAGCATGCCGCCACTGGACGATGCCGCTATCCGACAGTTGATTGCCTATCGGCCCGCCGAGGTCCTATCGACGTTGGCCTCGATGGGAATCTTGCTAACGACGCCAGAGTTCATCAAGTACTTCGTTTGGAAATTTGCTCCAAACATCGACATCCCCGAGGAGTACCTTGACCGTGCGGTAGCTGCGCAACATCAAGTGTTCAGTGCCCTTGCCGAAAACCCGGAGCTACTCGACAGCATGGAAGCGACCGGGTGCTTAGAGTTGTCTCCGGAAAACGTAAATCAAGCTCTCGCCGAGAAGATGAGTTCCTGGGTAGAGAAGCGCTCACAGCACAGAGACTGGATAGTCAAGCGCGCCATGTTTGGGCTCCGGCAGACAACCCGCGACCCGACGACTGGCTACACACCAGGCGACTTTGACCTGGTTTCCGTGCGCGACCCCAACACTGGAAAGGCTTACCAAACCACCAAGTCCGTAGCGCGCCGTACCGAGGGCCTGGCCCGAAAGCACCAACTGGGACAGATACTCGGCGGTGGTGCACTATTCGCCGGTGGTCTTGCGCTTGCTCCACTCAGGGGCCTTAGCGGACTCGCCCCGCTGGTGGGTTTATCCGGAGTGCGTCGATTAGCCAAAGCTCGAAAGGGTTACCCCCACATCCACGCGGAAACCGGAGAACGGGTCTACCTACCATCGGAAGCGTTGGGCAGAACTATATTCCCCGGTACTGAGATGACTGAAAAGCAGTCCTCCGACGTGGAGTTCGGCATGTCCGATGCGGTCATCAAGATGGCCATGGAATTCGCGCATCGGCCCCAAGCCCGCAACAAAAAAGTAGCGGCCATTGTCCTCGACGAGGGCGGAAACAACTTTGACGCCGCGGCTTTGAAAGTGGGAGACGCCATTTGTCTTTGACTTTGGCTTGTGTAGGTAAATAAAACGTCCTACTATTCCTCGTGAATCGGGGACAAAAAAGGAGAGTTTCGACATGGAGCTCAACGAGATTATGAATCAGATCAAGGGCACCAGCACCGACGGTTTGCAAAAGACCGCCAGCGCTCCCGCTCCGAGCGCGAAAACCGCCGGGGCGCGGGACAAGCTGCTCGACGCGTTGAACGACGTGCTCACCCCTGCGGAGAAAACCGCCGCTGCCCAGCCAGCTTCGAAGTCGGCCACGGGCGAACTCGTGAAGATGGCCACTGACCTGGCCAACAGCGAGTCCGCTGTCCTGGCGAAGGAGGCGCAGATGTACGGCGCCGCCGTCGCTGACGGATTCATGGCTCGGCTTGGCCAGTACGAAACTGCCGTCGCCAACGAACCGGTTCCGACGCTGAAGACCGCGAGCGCCGATGGGGTTCCCACCCAGGCGGAGTTCGAGAAGTTCGCGTCCGAGAACCAGGACCTGGTGAAGCAGGCCATCGACCTGGGTTACCTCCACGGCAAGACCCAAATCGAGCAGCTGAAGGTAGCCGCTTTCGAGAAGGGCTACGCGGACACCCAGGTGCAGATCTCCGAACTCCAGAAGACCGCCGCAGGGCAGACTCAGCTTCAGAAGGTGGCCGCGGAAGTCAACTCCGAAAACCAGCTGGCCGTCGAACTCGAGAAGCTCGGCGAGACCCCCGAGGGGCGCGAGAAGCTGGCCGAGATCAAGCGCGGCTACAGCGACACCATGACCGAACTGACCAAGATGGCCGGTGACACATTCGACCGGGGCTACGGCGACACCATCAGCGTGATCCGGGCGATGTAAGGACAAGGATGACCGCTGCCGAGACATACACCCAGCTATTCAAGCTGGCCGCTGCTTCCGCCGAAGTGCAAGATATCAAAAAGCTTGCGCAGGGCGGCTTTGGCCAGTTCCTGAGACACCCAGCAACGCTGCTGGGGCTGGGCGCTCTTGGCGGAGGAATCCCCGCTGCTCTCATCGCAAAGTCCCGGGCGGAATCAGCTGCGGAAGACGAACGACTCCGAACCAGAAACCTGGCCTTTGGTGCTGGGGTCGCCTCCGGACTGGTGGCACCACCCCTGCTGAAAACGCTCTCGAAGGCCACTGGCCTTAGCCTCGTTCCGGGGGGTGGAGCGGAAGAGGAGTTCACGTCGATATGAGCCAGTCACTCGCCAAAATCGTCGATGACATCCTGGCGGAAGTGAAGACCGCCAAGCTGACAGACTTGGCTGCCCAGCAAATTGTGAAGGAAGCTGCTGCGCACTCCACCGCTCGGACCACTCTGGGCCAAGGTTTGCAGAAGCTGGCAGAGGCCCTTCGTTCCGGCGCAACCGATGTGACCGTTGACGATGTGAAAGCGTTCCTCGCGGGAGTGAAGAATGCAATCTGAACTCCGCAAGCTCGCCGCCCTTCTTCGGAAGATGAGCGAAGAGCACAAAGCCAAGAAACTTGTGAAGTGCGCACAGGTTGTCCAGGCAGCTACTGCCCTGGCTATCCTAAAACGCAAGATTGGGTGAGGACCATGGACCTACACAAGATCGCAAGCGTATTGGACGCCATGGCGGAATACGTCGAGGCCAACGAAACTGAGAAGCAGGCCCAAGTCAATGCCGCCAAGGAGTCACTGATCGTTTCCATCGGCGAGAAGTATGCCGCCGCCACCGGCGAAGCCATCTCGGACGACCTCTTGAAAAATATCTCGGATGCCGATATGCCGTTGCTGGAGGCGATGGAAAAGGTCGCCGAAACCAAGAAGGACACCGACCAGATGACCATGGGGGAGCCAAGCGACAGGCGCGACTTCTCCGCGGAACCCGAAAACAAGAAGGAAGCATCCGAAATCGCCGATGACCGCTTCCTCCAGTGGATCATTGAGTAAGGAGACCACTCCATGTCGAACTTGAATTCCGTTTTTGACATCTTCCGTGGTTGGCCCGATTCGTCGGCACTCGAAGCAAGCTTCGACCCCGATACCGGTACTACCCTCCCCGAGGGAACGCTCGTTCAGGTAGCGACGCGCGAACTGCTCCCAGCCAAGGTCCTGCGCATTGTGGACAGCTCGCTGGTCACGGCTCCGACCTTGCTGGTTGCCGACCGCGGCAAGTCGTACGTGGTCGCCGGACTCGGCGGCGCCTGGTCAACCTTCGCCATCGGCGACATCGTCGAGTGGGATGGCACCGCGTGGAACCAGATCGTGGCCGCCGTCGAAGCTGAAGTTCCCGACGGCACCCGCGTAGTGGTCGTGGAAGCCTCTGCGGCTGGCGCGTTCTCCGGACATGAGGAGAAGGTGCTGCAGTACACCAAAAAGGCCATCACCTTGGTGCAAGTGGTCGGCGGCTACGTGAACTGCGTGGCCGGCGACATCGGCAAGCCGGTTGTGGGAACCGGTTCCGAGGATACCGGAAACCTGTTGTCCTACAACAATGACACCAGAACCTGGATCGTTGATCCTGACTCCCCCGCAGACGTGTTTGCCCCGGGCGACACACTTGCCATCACGGGCGGCACGGGCGCTGGCGTCGTGGACACCGCTACTCCGGCTGGCGCCTCCTGGACCGCCGTGGTTCCGATCAGCGGCAACCGCATCAAGATCAACGGCACCGACAGCATCTACGAGGGCAAGTACTACGACTACACCGGGACTCACCCGGGCGGGGCGTGGTACAAGGCCGCTCGGCAAATGGAGGCTCCGGCCCTCCTCCAGGCTCTGACCTCTGGCGTCGTCGCCAGCGTCGTCAAGCCCCATGCCTGGATCGTCATCCAGGGCAACGACCAGTATGACAGCCGCTTCGTCAATCGCGTCACTTGCCTCAAGTGCGCCAGCGGCGCCGTTCTCAAAGTCGCAACCACCATCGCCGACACCCTTGTGCCGGGAGACCTCGTGTGTGCCAACGCCGGCGCCCTGCAGAAGCTCACCTCGGGCGGGGGCATGGAGTGGCCTCTCGGCCAAGTGCTGCTGTCCAACGGGACCGCGGGCGCCACTGGCTGGGTGGTCATCGCCACCTACTAAGGGAGAATCGCCATGTCGCAACTGAACTCGCTGTTCGATGTACTCGCAGGACTCCCGCCTCACGGCAAGAGCGCCATGGAGTACAACTTCAAGCAGAAGGCTTCGGAAACTCCCATCCTGGTCGAAGGCATGATCGGCAAGGTCGTGAACGAAGCCGGCGTACCTGTTCTGACCAAGCTGACCAGCCCTAACGTGGGAACGACCACGCCCCCCGCGTACCCCTGGCTGGTCATCGAGGGTATGGACACCTCCGACGCCGTCACCGCCAACAAGGTCACTGCCCTGGCCCTCAAGTCGGGTGTGATCTTCAAAGTGGCCACCGCCTCTCCGGGCAGCTTCGCCGTGGGTGACTTGGTGTACGCCAACTCTGGCGTAGTCGCCAAAGTCTCCGATACACAGCAAGCCATCGGGCAGGTCATCGAAGTCAACGCGACCTCCGGCTACCTCATCATCGCAGCCGGTGGGTCCTGGGTGTAAAGGAGAACCGACATGTCGAACCTCAACTCCAACTTCGACATCCTCCGCGGGTGGCCTAACGGCTGCGCGCTGTGGTACGAGTTCAAGCAGAAGGACGGGGTCACCCCCAACATCGACGAGGGAACCATCGTCGATGTCGAGGCCGGGACCATCCCGGGCAAGCCGGTCGTCGATCGCTATGAGTCGGCTCTGCCGGCGAGTGGCAACCTCGACAATCCCTGGCTGGTCATCCAGGGGCGTGACCAGTATGACGGCCGGTTCACTGGCACCCTGAGCTGCATCAAGCTGCACACCGGCGTAGTCTTCAAGATTCCGACCATCCTCGCCATGGTTGTAGGCGACCGCGTGTGGTCCGACGCCAACGGCAAGCTGACCAACGTAGACCCCACTGGTGGGGTGCCCGACATGGGCAAAGTGATTCAGGTCGATTCCGTCAACGGTTGGATCGTTGTGGAGTCGTAGGCAGTCCCAACAAAAACGGAAAGCGAAAAAAAACGCTTACTCTCAAGGAGAATTCGCAATGAGAACTGAAACCTCGCAAGTATCCGCGCAGTTCATCAACTCGAACTTCCTCCGGAAGATCGAGGAGGGCCGGGTGAAGGAAGCCCAGACC
>Ga0210051_1003289_pt1 | contig 16118 bp, 16 predicted proteins | sample CryGey092014_all_FD_185464 | JGI IMG/M metagenome (GOLD analysis project Ga0210051, IMG submission 185464) | Groundwater microbial communities from aquifer - Crystal Geyser CG23_combo_of_CG06-09_8/20/14_all (SPAdes) (version 2) | ecosystem: Environmental > Aquatic > Deep subsurface > Groundwater...
CCGCCATATTTGGATAAATCCAAAAGCATTAAATGGTTATTAGTTCCACCAGATACCAAATCAACTCCATTATCCATCAGAGTTTTTGCCAATGCCTTAGCATTTTTGACAATTTGAGCAGCATAAGTTTTAAATTCCGGCTTAGCAGCTTCACCTAAAGCTACTGCAATACCAGCGGTAGTATGGTTATGCGGACCACCCTGCAATCCAGGAAAAATTGCTCTGTCAATTTTACCAGGAAGTTCTGAGTCTTTATCCAATCCTTTTTGGGTAACCATGATCATAGCCCCCCTAGGACCTCTTAAAGTTTTATGTGTAGTGGTAGTTATAATATGGGCAAAAGGGACTGGGCTGGGATGGACGCCGCCCACCACCAAACCGGAAATGTGAGAAATATCAGCCACTAAATAAGCACCAATAGAATCGGCAATTTCTGCAAATTGAGCAAATTCAATGATATTCGGGTAGGCCGTTGCTCCGCACCAAATTAATTTAGGTTTGAACTGCTGAGCAATTGCTTTAAGTTCGGCAAAATCTACATGACCATCTTTTTTAACGTGATATGGGTGTGAGGAAAAAAACTTGGCCGTCGCGCTTACTTTCCAGCCATGAGTGAGATGTCCGCCATCAAGCAGGTTCATGCCAGAAACTGGATCACCTGGATTTAGTAAGGCACAATAGACAGCAAAATTTGCCGGACTACCTGAATAAGGTTGAACGTTGACATGTTCTACACTAAACAGTGCCTTTGCTCTGTTTCTAGCTTCTTCTTCTATATCATCTATATGGCTATTTCCTCCGTAATATCGGTGTCTGGGATAGCCTTCAGAATATTTGTTAGTTAGATTAGACCCCATTGCTTCCAGTACAGCTTGGGAAACATAATTCTCGGATGGAATAAGTTCGATTCCTTCAAATTGGCGAGTTTTTTCAGCTTCAATAAAGTTATAAATTGTGGAATCAGAAACTTTAAGTGTAGACATATAACAAAAATTCAAACCATATAATCTAAAATCGTTAGACATATTTATGATTTGAATTGTAAAGTTTAGAAATTAATACGTTTTGTACAATTGATTATTCTGGTAGGCGTAACAATCAAGTCAACTTGTCTATCATAAACTTCATATGGAACAGTTTCAAGCACCTGAAAATCATAAGCTAGGGCAATTTTAGGAGCTTGGGTTTGGTTAAAAGTCCAATCCATGTAACCTTTGCCAAAACCAATCCGACTTCCTTTGGAATCAAAAGCAATACCAGCTGTGATAAAAAGATCAGGATAAGTTACAGGGACTTGCTGGCAACTTACTGGTTCTAGAATACCAAAGGCACTTTCTTTTAAATGTTTAAAATCAAAAATACGGTAAAACTCCAGATTTTCTTTTTTGACTTTGGGGACTACCAGTACACACTTCCCTTTTGTTAAAATTTTTCTAATAAATGGAATAGTACTAACCTCATCTGGTAGTGATATATAACTAAAAATTGATTTGCTTTTATTTATAATATCAAGCGATTCTAAAGTTCTGGTAATGATAATATCATCATGTTCTTTTCGAAGTTGAGGGTATAATCTGCGTTTGGTGAGGATTTCTTCCCTAATTTGCTTTTTGGTATTAGAATTTGGGATTAATTGTGAGAATGCCATGATAATCTAAGTACATTTCTGACTTCTCCAATAAAGTACAGTGAACCAGTAATAATAATATTATCATTCTTTAGAGATTTTATAATATCTGGGATTTGTTGCATATCAATTTTACTAATTTTAATATTTTTATCTATTTTTCTAATAGCCTTATAAATATTTTCTTTGGAAGCCATCACATTTTTACCAGAATCTATCAATGCTGAAAAGCTAGTAATAATAAACTCACTAGCAATAGGTAACAAATTTTTAATCATTGCTGTCATATCTTTGTCATATTTAGCACAAAAAAAGATAGGCATTTTCTGTTTTGGGAAAAGTTTAACTAAAGTATTAGATAAAGCTTGCATTTTCATTGGGTTATGGGCACCATCCATAATAATATTTTTACCAAATAATTTAAGCTGTTCCATTCTGCCAGGAAAGTATATTTGGTTTAATGCTTGGCGAATAATCCTTTCATTAATTTTTGGATCCTTCAAAGCTAAAACGGTCGTGATGGCTAGACTGGCATTATATGCTTGGTACTGACCACATAAACTAAGCTCTAGTTTATCAAAACTAAATTTACCGTTTTTATAATTAAAGATATTTTTATCATTAATTAATTTATAATTATTAACAGAAAAATCCTGATTTAACTCTAATAATTTTGTATTGACCGACACTGCATAATCACGAACTATTTTAAGAGCCGATGGTTGATTTACTCCAGTAACAGCTAAAGTATTTGGTTTGATAATCATCATCTTCTCCGTCACAATTTTTTTAATCGTATCACCTAATACTTTGGTATGATCCAAACCTATATTAGTTATAACTGAAACTCTTGAATTACAAACATTAGTAGAATCAAAACGACCCCCCATACCAACCTCAATAACAGCCCAGTCAACATGGTAATCGGCAAAATATAAAAAAGCCAAACAAACCAGAATCTCAAAATATGATGGTTTATTTTCAATATCATTTTCAATAATCCAGTCAATGATTTTTTTTAGTTTATTACAATATTGGATCAAAACATCATTGGACATTAATTGCTGATTAATTAAATATCTTTCAGTAACTTTTTGCAGATGAGGAGAGGTATGTAGGCCAACTTTATATCCAGCCTCTTGTAAGATCGCTGCAGCCATCATCGAAGTTGAGCCTTTGGACGTACCGGTAATATGGATAATTGGATATTCTTGATGTGGATTACCAAGCAGTTTCAACAGATTATATGTCCTATCAAGTTTAAGGAAACGAAAATTTTTAGTATATTGGTTCGAAGATAAAATAAAAGATTCAAAATAAGCAATAGCATCCTTAAAAGTATTAATTCGATTCATACAAGGAGTTATTCTATTATAGAAAAAAAATATTTACTAGTAGATCACACAGCCTACTTTATACTGTTTAAAATAGAAAATTATTTGAATGTTTGAAATAAAATTGGAAGTTTTACCCAGCTTGAGTAGACATATAACGCTCATTGCTTAACATATATTTAGCTCCAGATTTACCTACTTGGCCCCAATAGTAAGATTTGGCACTATTACGAGAGCTAACTGTTTCAAGCCAGTTACAAGAATCGGATAGGCTTTTGCGGATTAGAATTAAAACTTTTAATACTCTTTCAAAGAAATTCTCATGATAAGTTCCAGCGGAAACAGTTGGATTCATTACTTCTTTTTCAATTTCAAATACTCTTGAATCCATACTTTTGGCTGTTTTAATAATTTTTCTAATTTCCTCTTTGATAGCCTCAATTTGTTTTTTAGCCTTTTCTTCTTTTTGAGAAAAAATTATGGTCTCAGTTCTTCTCTGTTGATCTACAAGACCCCTCTCCTGTTGTCTAGCTTTTTGTTCTCTAAGTTTTAAGAACTCAGCAAAATTAAAAGGGACTTGCTGATTTGGTTGTTGATTCCAATTGGGCATTGTTGGAACTTGAGGTGAAGTTTCTTGAGGGAATGGAGGAAAATGACTAGGATTACCAAAAATTTGATCAACAGCACCTTTAGCAACGCCAGCGGTAGCTGCACCACCCTGCTCCCTGATTGCTTCAATATAATTATTATTTCTAGCTACAGGTTTAGAGTTATTAGAATTTTGATTTGGTTTGCTCCCACTAATATAACTTGGTTTAGGGAACTGAAATGGATCAGTCATAATATTATTTAGTTTACCAAAACAAGGACTTGGGCAGATCCAAAGTCCTCAATTTTCTCTCAACAATGATAGTATAACAATCATGTCAAGGAAATCATGAAATTATAATGATATTATATTATAGGCTTAAAAGATAATCAACTACCTTTTGCTTACGTAGCATAATTGCCAGATGAGTTTTTTGTCTGAGATCTTGATAAGCTTTTTTGGCATTTTCATCTGTTGTTTTAGCTATTAGTTGCTCAACTTCTTTCATCGGTAATTCCATTTTTTTATCATCGGCGATTTCTGATAGGATAAATTCTACTTTTAAATTATTTTCAGCCAGTTTTTGATATTGAATTTTCAATTGGTCTTTGGTCATTCCTTTGCTATCCAAATATTGAGCTAAAGTAATTCCTGCAGTTTGAGCTTGGTCAACCAGTTGAGACAAAAGTCTACTGGTTTCACTTTCAATTAAAATATCAGACATTTCAACAGTAGCAGTCTTAATTAAAGTTTCAAAAATTTCATCAACATTAGGTTTGCTATCTTTTTTAGGCTCTTCAGTCTTACCTGCCTTATCGGGAGTCCAAAGAGCATTTTTAGCTTTAATTCCTCTGACTTCTTTTTCATATTCCCCTAGTTTTATTTCTGGATATTCACAGGATGTAACTTTAACCACCCAATCTTTATTTTCTTCCATAGAAACTGGATTAACAGAAGGACTAATAATCGGCTTTAGGTTGTGTTGTTTGATAGCCGTCATATAAGCATCTGATACTGCTTCTTCGACAACAGCTTCATATATTTTAGATTTGCCTACATAGGTTTCGATCTTAGCTTTGGGAGCTTTACCTTTGCGAAAACCTTTAATTTCAGTTTCGGCTGTAAATTTATCTAATATTTTTTCATATGTTTTAGTAATTGTTTTCCAAGGAATAGTGATTTCCAATTCAAAAGTTTTTTTAGGAAGCCAAGAGAGCTTAGCATTATTTGCTGTCTTAGTGTCTGATTTTAATTCGGTTAGTTTAGGTGTTTTTTTTGTCATAGAGTTTATAATTTTCAATTTTCAAAATCCAATTTTCAATTAGTTTATTAATTTCATTTAACATTATTTATTAAGACATTCATTGGAATTTAATAATTGTAAATTAGAATTTTATAAAACTTGCCTATTATAACAAACAAACGAATATATGCTACTCATACCTTAATGCTTTAATTGGGTCCATTTTGGCAGCGCGGTATGATGGAACTACTCCAAATATTATCCCAATAACTGAGGAAAACCCAAAAGCAAGTAAGATGGCTGATAGTGTTACAGTAGAAGATAAAAAGCGATTCAGTATCGCAGAGACAATCATGGCGAGTGTAATTCCGATCGATCCCCCAACAAGGCTAAGAGTAACAGCTTCAATAAGAAATTGGATTAAAATATCTTTGGGGCGAGCCCCCAATGCTTTGCGTAATCCAATTTCTTTAGTCCGTTCAGTGACCGTTACAAACATAATATTCATAATTCCTATTCCTCCAACTAAGAGGGATATTGCGGCAATTCCGCTTAGACCAGCTGAAATCACGCCTAATATTTGATTAATCGTCTTTAATAAATCTTCCTGACCCAATACAGAAAACTCGTCTTCTTTGTGTGATTTTAGTAATACATCCTTAATCTTATTTTTAGCTGTTTCAATTTGATCCTTACTGTAGACGCGGATATTAATCGAATTTGGACTGGTAATATTAAATTGTTTTTGAGCTGTAGTGATTGGAATAGAAATTTCATCATCCAAACTGGGACCAACTCCCCCGCCGCTACCTTTGCTTTCCCATACACCAATGACTTTGTACATAGATGACTCAAGTAAAAAAGATTTTCCTACTGGATTTTCGGTTCCGAAGATGTCTTTGGCAACATTGGGACCAATTGCTGCAACTCTGCTACTTTTTTCTACATCAGGATTATCTATAAGCCTGCCGTAGGCAGCCTTATAATTAAGCATTGACATGGCGATACCATCAATTGCGTTGATACTAACTCGCTTATCTTTATCACGATATTTCATTTTTCCAAACACTGCAATCTGTGCACTTACGTCACGTAGTGGGTAACCGATACGTCTGACCGCTTGGACATCTCGAAAACTTAGTTTGTAAGCATTGCTAACAGGAGGACCTCCACTACTGCCATTCCCAACTTGTCCAGGAACAACAAAAATTAGATTTGATCCAAGGCTTTCAAATTGTTGAGTGACAAATCCTTGTAACCCTGAACCAATAGATATTAAAAGTATTACTGAGGATACTCCGATAATAATACCAAGCATGGTTAAAATTGCTCTTAGTTTATTACGAAGCAAAGACAAAAAAGCGACTTCGAAAAGCTCAGAAAGTGGAATCATAGTTTGTCAACAATTCTGCCATCTTTAATTCTAATAATTCTTTTAGCTTGCTTGGCTACTTCCATGGCGTGGGTAACTATAATAATTGTGTTACCTTCTTTATGTAATTGTCTAAAAATATTCATAATCTCAACTCCAGTTTTGGAATCCAAATTACCTGTTGGCTCGTCAGCTAGAATAATTGAAGGATTATTAATTAGAGCTCTGGCAATAGCTACTCGTTGTTGCTGACCGCCTGAAAGTTGATTGGGGTTGTTATGCAATCTATCCCCCAAACCAACTTTTTGTAATATTTTCACACCCTTATTCACGCGTTCTTCTTTACTGTTCATACCTGCATAAATAAGCGGTAAAATAACATTATCTAAAGCTGAAGTTTTAGCTAACAAATTAAATTGCTGAAATACAAAGCCAATATTGTGATTACGGATACGGGCTAATTGAGTTTCATTCAATTTTGAAACATCTTCTCCATTAATGATTACTTTCCCCAAACTTGGAGTATCCAAAGCACCAATAATATGCATCAAGGTTGACTTTCCAGAACCAGAAGGACCAATAATTGAGATAAATTCATTTTCTTTAATATCTAAATTAATGTCATCCAATGCAGTTACAGTAACTCCTTCAAGTTCATAAATTTTTGATACATGTTCGATTTGTAAGATAGGCGTTTTCATTAATTTACTTTCTGACATCAATTATCTTATACCAATCATCTTTAACTTCAACATATTGGTAATCGTTAAGAAGAATTATTTGAGAATCAGCATTATATGCATGACTCATGCGCTGCTTTAGATATACATCCTTAAAATGCTCACTTCCCCAGTGGGGAAAGACGATGAAATCAACAAAATTAAAACCATTATAATTAATCAAATTAACCTTATCGGCTTTTTCTGGTCGGTATGTAGGGTAAATATTGGATGAGGCAATAATTGAACCAGCGCTTGTCCCTATATAAACCTTATTTTTAGATAAAATCAACTCTTTTATTACATGAATAAAACCATTTTCTTGAGCCATCTTAAGTAAATAAAACTGATTTCCTCCCTCCACATAAATAAAATCATATTGTTCTAAATCTTTTCTTAGCTGTGTTTCCGTTTTTCCTGTAATTGTGTAGTCTGTAGTATTAAAACCAGCCTTTATTAATGCATTACGGTCATTGTCCATCCAAGACAAATCAGTTTCTCCAATTTCTGCTGCCGTATTAATAAATACTAATTTATTATTAGATTTTAATTTAATTTTATTAGCAATATGGGAAGCAACAAGATGAGCGCTTGACGTAAGAAATAGTCTTTTCATTTTATTTTTAGAGGATTATTTATTTAACTTTTTCTCAATCTCCGGTGTTGGAGCATATATAATCTCACCCTCTGATAATCCACTGGTTATTTCAACAAATTGATCTGTTTCAATACCCGTAGTAACAAATAGTTTTTCATAAGATTGATTCTTTTTTACAATCACATATTTTCCGCTAATATCCTCAAGCACCATTTCTGTGGGGACAGATAAGACATTAGTTTTTTCAGTAATCACAATATTGGCGTTTCCACTTAGATCTAATCTATAGTTCATATTTGGAGCTATTGGTAGATATACTTTGTATGCTGTATTTCCACTCGAGTTGACAGAAGAAGTAAACTCTACATTTGATACTAGGCTGTCGATAGTGGTGCTAGGCAAGGCATCAAGTATGATCTGAGCAGGCTGTCCAGGCTGTACTTTAGCAATATCTAATTCTTCAACTTCAGCTTCAAAACGCAAAGAAGAGGGGTCAACAACTACATACTCAGTTGTTGCTATGGAAACATTTACTCCTGGATTTTCATCGCTGGCTTTTATCACTACACCTTCAATGGGACTAAAAAGCGTTCCGTATTGTTTTGCAATGCTGGCAATTTCTACATCGGCAACAGATAAATCTAATGATATCTGATTTTGTTGAAGTAAACGCATTAGGTTTAAACTCTCATCGTTAACCGTCTGGATATTAAGATCGTTTCTTGCAGTAATACCAGACTCGTTATTATCAACTGTTTTGTCAAATGTTATCCGTTGATTAGTATATGAAAGTAAGGCTTTCTTAAACCGTGTTTCCAAATCTCTTTGATCAAGGCTAGCAATTGCTTGCCATTTGGACACTCTATCTCCTTTTTTTACACCAACCCAAGCGAGTTTACCTCCAGTTTGAAATTTAAGTGAAGCGGATGATTCTGCAGCTAGTTTACCAGAGGTTGATATGATTTCCTTCAGATCTTGACGGACGACAGTGGCTGTCTTTTCGGTATTATTCGATTTTTTATTATTTTGAGTAATAAAATATATTCCGAATATAATTACTATTACTATTACAAATTGGAACCAACGCTGTTTAAAAATATTAGGAATTTTCATGAATAGTTCATTTTAATTTCGTAAGATATTCAATAGTATTTATCATACTATAAAACAGAAAACATATTCTAACTCTAAACATAGATAGACGCAAGATAGAACAAACTACTATTATCATTGCAATTGCTCGCAAAGTAATTCGTTAATTTAATTAATTAAATTTATAGAAAGGACAAAGTTATGAAAGGCTATTTTGGACATATTGAGGATTTAACACTTCAAAACAATAATTTTCGCCAGGTAATTTTTACTGGTAATCAGTCACAACTGGTTTTGATGACACTACAACCAAACGAAGAAATTGGTATGGAAACTCATCATGGCAATGACCAATTTTTCCGTTTTGAAAGTGGGATCGGGAAAGTAATTATTGGCGATGAATCATTTGAAGTCAAAGATGGAGATTGTGTAGTGATCCCTTCAGGAACAGCTCACAATATTATTAATACATCAGCATCAGATTTTCTGAAAATGTATACCATCTATTCTCCTGCACATCACCCAGAAGGTACGATACATGTTACTAAGGCTGAAGCTATGGAGGCAGAGGAACATGAACATCATTGAGGATACAGTTTAGGGGAAAGATATATATTATAGGGGGTGAGTCTTTGACTCGCCCTAATTGTTGGATAAATTAGTTTTACTAATACTTTCAACCATTTGTTTTAAAACTTCAATATCATTGGTATTGTCTCTAATTTTGATTGGTTATTATGAGTATTTTCATCAATAATTATATCCATAACTTAATATTATAGTAAATTAACTAATTATTAAAGAATAGAATCATATATATTCAGCCAACTTTCAGCTTTGAGTCATAGGATATAATAGGAATAGATTCTGAACTTGAATACCAGTCAGTTCACAATGACATTTATTTATGAAAATTCTTATAATTGAAGACGAACACAAAATTGCCAATTCCCTTAAAAAAGGCTTTGAACAAGAAAAATATGTAGTGGATGTTGCATACGAAGGAATTGAAGGCTTCGATATGGCTCATGATGGCGATTATGATTTAATCATTCTAGATTTGATGTTGCCTGGTATGAATGGTAAGCAGATTTGTCAGGAATTACGTGGGGGAAATATTCACACTCCCATTTTAATGTTAACGGCCAAAGGTGAACTTAGAGATAAAGTTAATGGTTTGGATATAGGAGCTGATGATTATATGACCAAGCCTTTTGCCTTTGAAGAATTATTAGCTAGAGCTAGAGCTTTAGGACGAAGGCCTAGACAGAGTCTTAATGTTCTTTTAAGTTGCGAAGATTTAACTTTGGATACTATAAGCTTTATCGTTAAAAGAGCTGGGAGGGTGATTGAATTAACCAGCAAAGAATTTTCTCTATTGGAGTATTTGATGCGTCACACTAACCAAATATTATCCAAAGATCAAATTATTGAACATGTTTGGAATTATGACAGTGATGTTCTACCTAATACAGTCGAAGTCTTCATAAAATCATTACGCAATAAAATTGACCGATCTTTTGTTAATTCCCCTACTCTGATTCAAACCGTTCGTGGGTTTGGTTATAAATTAGGCAAGGCTTAATATTTGAATATTGATTTGAAGTAATATATGACTATTTTTAAACAAGCCCGTATCAAATTAACCGCTCTTTATCTTCTAATAATTATGTTCGTCAGTGTATCCTTTAGCGGAGTAGTTTATAGTATGATTGCTGGTGAGTTAGAGCGGATAGAAGAGATGCAAAGTATGCGCATACAGCGCTGGTTTTCTCAAAGAGGACCTTTTGATTTTCCAGACGATTTTCAGCCTCTAAATCCAAATTTTCGAATTATTGATCCAGAAATTTTGGTCGAAAGTAAACGCAGACTACTTTTATTATTAATCTTAGTTAATACTGGCATTTTGGGCGTTTCGGCTGCTGCTGGATATTTTTTGGCTGGCAAAACACTGAAACCGATTCAAGATATGATTGATGAACAAAGCCAATTTGTTGCAGATGCATCGCATGAACTGCGTACTCCCCTAACTGCCCTAAAGACCGAAATTGAAGTTAATTTAAGAGATAAAAAATTAAATTTAGAAGATGCAAAAACTCTACTTTCCAGTAATCTAGAGGAAGTTAATCATCTTCAACAGCTTTCAGATAATTTAATTAAATTAACCAATATATCAGCCAATCAACCCACTATGTATACAACTGTTGATTTGGAAGAAATAGTGCAAATAGCGGTTAAAAAAATTAAACCTTTAGCAACTAAACAAAAAATAACTATCCACAATCATATTAAAGAATTTTCACTTAAAGGCGATGCTAAAAATTTAATCGAATTATTTATTGTCTTGTTAGATAACGCGATTAAATATAGTCCTAAGGATACCGAAATCTGGTTACAAGCTGAAAAAGCAGATGGACATATAATTATTACGGTTAGAGATCAAGGATTTGGTATTTCCAAAAAAGATATAACCCATATTTTTGCCCGTTTTTATCGAAGTGATCAATCACGCAGCTCTGATGGTTATGGTTTGGGGTTAGCTATTGCTAAACAAATTGTGAAAGACCATAGAGGAACTATTAAAGTAGATAGCGAGCTAGGTAAAGGTAGTGTTTTTACAATTAAGTTACCAGTTAAATAATTAAATTTATGAACAAAAATATCTGTATATTTGGAGATTCCGTTACCAGAGCATCTTTTATAAAAGATAGTTGGGTTAATTTATTATCACAATTTTTAATCAAGAAATACTCTGGTGATGATATAGAAGTTTTTAATTTGGGAATAAATGGTGATAATAGTAAAGATATTGTAAAGAGATTTGGTTTAGAAGCTAAATGCCGTAAGCCTCAAGATATTATTTTTGCATTTGGCATAAATGACTCGTCTTTTCAGGACGAAAAGCAAACTGTTAATGAAGTAAGTTTTAAAAAAAATGTTTTAACTTTAATAAAGCAGGCAAAAAAAATTACAGATAAAATTTACTTTATCGGATTAGTTTTGGGGCATAAAAGATGGCTGGAAGCAGGTCTGATGAAATTTATTATGCCTAGTTATAGTATCCAAAAAGCTAAACAATATGACTCAATTATTAAACAAATCGCTCAAGAAAATAATTGCATATATATTTATCTAATGGACAAACTGGATGATAATGATTTTATTGATGGATTGCATCCTAATATAACTGGACATAAAAAAATGTTTTCAGAAATTAAGAAATATTTTTAGCATCATATTCAGTATATATTCAGTTACCCCTTATACATTGTTATTATATCGGTCTCGCGAAAACCTCAGCATTTATGCTGAGGATGAAGCGAGAATCTACAAAATAGTGCCGAAGGCACATCTGATATACAAATACCATGGGCTTTAGCCCATTGGATTTTTATAAATATATTTTTATGTCTTTATTATACCTATGAAACTACCTCAAATTAATCTCAAAAACTTAATTAATAGCAAAAAGAAAATTGCTTTGTTAATAATTATAATTGCCGTTCTTGGATTTGGAGGCTGGAAATTATTTGCTAAAAAAGAGCAAGCGCCAAGTTATCAAACTGCAATTGCAGAAAAAGGAATGTTGGTAACTTCTATTTCTGGATCAGGTTCTATTTCATCTGGTAACAGTACCAAAATAACTACTAAAGCATCTGGAACTGTTAAAACTGTTTATGTCAAAAATGGAGATACGGTTACCAAAGATGACAAAATTGCTGAACTAACTTTGGACGATTATGCCTTGGCACGTCAAAGCAATGCCTATATTGCTTATCTAGATGCAGTAGAAGCAGTTAAAACAGCCCAAAAAGCTAAGACTGATGCAGACATTGCCATGTGGACAGCTAGACAAGCAATCTTTGATACTCAAGAGGAGCAGGAAGATAAAAATAATGGCGATCCCAATCCCGATACTCATGAAGATTATACAGACTCTGAAAAAGTAGTCGTGGATAAAGCTGTTGATCAGGCCCATGAAGCTTTTACTATAGCGGAACTTAAATATAAAAATGCCGATGCCGAGATTTCTAATTCCAAAATTAAAGTCACGGCTGCTTGGCAGGATTATCAAGAAGTTTCGGCAACTATTACAGCTCCAGCAGATGGAGTGGTCAGTAGTTTAACCCTATCTCCTGAAATGGTCATCGAAAGTACAACTAGCACTAGTTCTACCAGCACCTCCAATGCTTCTTCTAACGCGACAGTTACAGCGCAACAAATTGGAGTTATTTATAATCTTGATGCTCAATTTCAAGCTACCCTTAATTTAACCGAAAGCGATATTGTCAAAGTTAAAGCTGGCCAAAAAGCTACCCTGACTTTGGACGCTTTTGAAGATAAAACGTTTACCGGTCAAGTATTGGCAGTAGACGCGACTGGTTCGGTTAGCTCAGGGGTTACTTCTTATCCAGTTACAATTCTTTTGGACAAAACTACGGAAAATATTTACCCTAATATGGCAGTAGAAGCAACTATTATTGTGGATACAATTGATGATGTTATCTTAGTGCCAAGTACTGCAATACAAACAGCAAACGGAACAACTACCGTACGTATACTTAAAGATGGTCAACCAACCTCTGCCACAGTAACTGTAGCAGGTAACAACGATTCCCAAACTGCAATTAGTTCTGGACTTAACGACGGAGATACTATAGTTACCGGTGTTGCCAATACAAGTGCAGGAACCAATACTTCCAAGAGCCAAACTACAACTTCAGTTTTTGGCGGTAGTAGTATGCAATTTGGAGGTGGACCGGGACGCTAGTAAATACAATTTAGTCAAAGAGAAAATTGTAATAATTATTATGAATAAAATAATTCAGGTTAAAAATTTAATTAAAATATATAAAACGACAATTGTAGAAACAAAGGCCCTAGATAACGTTTCATTTGATATTAATAAAGGAGAATTTGTAGCTATTATGGGGCCATCTGGATCAGGTAAATCAACTCTGATGCACATTTTAGGAGCTTTAGATTTACCTACTACTGGCAGTTATTTGCTGGATGGAGAAAATGTTGAAAAATTAACCGACGATGAATTATCTGATATTCGGAACCGTAAAATCGGTTTTATTTTTCAAGCATTTAATTTATTACCCAGAACTTCAACTTTAAAAAACGTGATGTTACCCATGGCATATGCTGATATTCCTAAAGAAGAAAGAATTAAAAGAGCCACTAAATATTTAGAAATGGTAGGTTTGGGTGACAGACTTTATCATGCCTCAAATCAAATATCTGGAGGACAACAACAACGGGTAGCTATTGCTAGAGCGTTGGTAAACGATCCAGCTATTTTATTAGCTGACGAACCAACTGGAAATATTGCTAGCGCTCAAGCTGAAGAAGTAATGGATATTTTTCACAAACTTCACAGACAAGGCCACACTATTGTCATGATCACACATGAACCAGATATTGCTCAACATGCTCAAAGAATAATTTATGTGCGAGATGGCAAAATTGTTAAAGATGGGGAAAATAAATAAATTTTATATTTATGGACATACTAGAACAAATTACTGAAGGACTTTTTACTTTGACTGTCAACAAGATGCGTACAGGATTAGCTATTTTGGGGATTGTGATTGGTATCGGCAGTGTGATTGCTTTGGTGTCCTTGGGACAATCTACTCAACAAGCGATAGAATCGCAAATAGAATCTTTGGGTTCTAATCTTTTAACTATCCGCCCTGGCGGAACTTCTCAGGGTGGAGTTAGGGGTGCAATGGGTGGAGGTACCACTTTAACTCTAGAAGATGCTGAAGCCATTGCTGATTCAACTCAAGTTACAACCGTAAAATTAGTTTCTCCAGAATATCAAGGTAGATCTCAAGTCACTACTAAAAATGCTAATACCAATACCCAGATTATTGGAGTAACTGCTAATTATGCCTTAGTTCATAACATTAATATGGCTACGGGTAGCTTTATTACAGATGCCCAAGTCCAAGGTAATTCTAAAGTAGCCGTTATTGGCTCTCAAGTAGTTACCGATCTTTTTGGAGAAGGGGCAGATCCAATTGGTCAAACAATCAGAATTAGCGGTAAATCTTTAACTGTTATCGGAGTGACTGTATCCAAAGGAGGAACTGGTTTTATGAATCAAGATGATATTATTTATGTGCCATTAACGGTAGCTCAAAAGCAACTTTTTGGTTCAAAATACTTAAGCTCAATCGCTTTGGAAGCAAAGAGCGCTGATTTAATGACTGATGCTCAAAATGAAGTTGGTTATTTATTATTAACCAGACATAAATTAAGTGATCCCACGGCTGCTGATTTTTCTATTATGTCCCAACAAGATATTTTAGCTACAGCCACCTCAACTGCAGGGACATTTACTACTCTACTTTCTGGAATTGCAGCCATTTCTTTACTTGTTGGCGGTATCGGGATTATGAACATTATGTTGGTAACAGTTACGGAAAGAACGCGTGAGATTGGTTTGCGTAAAGCTTTGGGAGCTAAGAAAAAAACTATTATTACCCAATTTTTAATCGAATCAATTATGCTGACTTTCATCGGGGGGATTGTAGGAATTATAGTGGGGGTGATTGCTTCTTATATTATATCTAAAGTCGCCAGCTCTGCTTTTTATGTCTCTCCTAGTTCAATTTTGTTAGCTACTATTGTGTCAGCCGGGATTGGAATTATTTTTGGTTGGTATCCTGCCCGCAAGGCCTCGCAAATGCAACCGATAGAGGCATTGAGATATGAATAGTTTATAATTATATCCAACATTATTTATTTTAAAATTATACATATATGAATACCAATCTTAACAACGAAATCATGGCTCACTGGAAACAGCTAAGAAGCATGACTTATAATTTTATCAATTTGATTAAAGATAAAGATTTGAAGTGCAAGTTGCCTTTCCCACAATCACAAACTTTGGGTTATCAATTTAGCTGTATGGTGGGAGCGCAAGAAAGTAATATGGCTTTGATAACCAAAGGCAAGTGGGAAGGATTTTCTTGTTCTTTGGATAAAGTTGAAAAAATTACCCAAAAAATAATTATTAAACATATGCAAGAAGCGGATAAAGTTTTATATCAAGTTTTAGCAGATATTGATCTACTACAGAAATTTCCCGATGGTAGTACGTCCCTGATGAACTATGAGATTTTGACTGAACACGAAGCTCATCATCAAGGTCAAATTATCAATTTTATTTTTGCCTGCGATTTGCCAATTCCTCAAAGCTGGGCTGATAAGTGGGCATTAAGTAGAGATTAAAAGTAAGTTTTAATCCCCTCTTCACAACTTTTTTTCTACAATCTAATCCATGTCAAAATTAGCCAAAGTCATCACTATCATCTTAGTAGTTAGTGTAGCAGGATTAATAATCTTTAAATTATTGTTGCCCAAAAATGATCCAGAAATTGTCCAACAGGGAATTAATTCTCAAAATCAGGGTGGTCCAATGGAAGAACCCAATCCTTTGTCAATCGAATATATGAGAGTGCAGGAGTATCCCGGCAGTGATATTGTCATCGAACAAACCCTGCCCGATGGCTCTAACTATTCTC
>Ga0210051_1003290_pt1 | contig 16114 bp, 10 predicted proteins | sample CryGey092014_all_FD_185464 | JGI IMG/M metagenome (GOLD analysis project Ga0210051, IMG submission 185464) | Groundwater microbial communities from aquifer - Crystal Geyser CG23_combo_of_CG06-09_8/20/14_all (SPAdes) (version 2) | ecosystem: Environmental > Aquatic > Deep subsurface > Groundwater...
AACCCTTTCGGTCCGATGATTTTTGTCATGCCGCGATCTTTTACCCAATTTTCAACAAAGTCCAACAGAGTTTTTGCGATTACGATGTTTTCCTCACATTCCAGATAGCTAAAACGTGCGGTTTTTTCTCCCATTGATTCGTTATAGCGTCTGTGAATGATACCTGCGATTCGCCCAACCGGCCGATTGTTTTGCCATGCGATCGCTAAAATGGTATCGTTTTCGAAAAAGGCAGGATTGGTTGCGATATTAAAAGATCGAAATTCATCGCGCAGAATCGGTGGCATCCATTTATCGTGTCCGTGATGAATCCTCGACGGTAACTTGACAAAAGTTGCCAGATCAGCCCGATTTTTCACGATTTTAACTTCAATGTTCATTTTTTCCAAAGCGTAAAGATGAGAATCCAGCATCAACTTCCTGATATAAATTACCGATATTCGTTTCACGTCCCAATCATTTTTATGCGGTAGATAATTGGAAGGAAGTGGAAATCTGTTCGGAAATCATCTTGATAGTTCATGAATTATCTTCTATATTTATTTGTCATGTCGAGAATAACCACCATTATCGGACCGCTTCACTCGGGAAAAACCGCTCGTGTTATCCGGCTTGCAATTGATGCGCTCAATTTTAGAAAAATGGTTTCCTGTATTCTGCCGTCAGTGCACCATATTCGATTTTTCAAAGATCAGATTTTAGCGGAAGTTCAGCAAACGTTGCCGGGGCAACTGTTTGTTGGGACGTTCGCTTCGCTTGCCGACAGGATTTTGGACGAAGCGGGCTTTGTGTATCGGCAGGTTGGAAATGCTGAAGACTGGCTAAATATCCGAACAGAATTAAATGATTCCGACTGTCGCGCGGGGACGATTTTGTTTTTACAGAAAACGTTTGCCGAGATCAGAAATGCTGGGCTGAAAAGCGATGAACATAACGTATTGGTTCGATCTCTGAGCGAGCCGTCGTTGAACGCTTGGATGGATTTATTTGAAAAAGTTCGTCAAAAATCGCGGAACAGCCGGAGATTCAACTCCGATGAGCAGATTTTATGCGCATGGGAAACGTTGAACAATAGATCAGACGTTTTGAATGGTGATCTGTTGCTGATCGACGGATTTTATGAGTTCACGCCAATTCAGAAAAAGATACTGAATCGGTTGGCGGATCGATTTACTCAAACGTTCGTCACGTTTCCACTTGATAAAGAGCGCACAGTGTATGGTTACGTTCAGAATCAGAGCGAGCTCTTTCCGGACAGCATAAAGATCGAAATGAAGAAAGAGCCACTTGAATCTCCGATTTTGGAATCTATCCGAACAGGATCGTTTCTCAGCCACGGTGGTGTGACAATTCTCGAAAAACCGGCAAGTTGGACAAACGACTGGAAAAATAGTGACTTGAAGGTTATTCAATGCCCGACGCGCTGGAGGGAAGTCGAAACCGCCGCACGAACAATCAAACGCTGGATTTGTGACGGCATGAAAAGCGAAAATATTGGTATCATATTTCGTGGTTCATACGATTATTCCGGGTTGATTACGCTCATTTTACCGCGGTTTGGAATTCCGGTGAAAAATCCCAATCGGAGGATCGCACAGACTGAGCCGGCGGAATTTTTGCTGAGAATCGCTTCCGTAAACGAAAAGCGCTTTATCAGGTCTGAGGTGATGGATATTTTTCGGCACGCGTCTGTACAGAATCGTTATGGGAAAGAGGCGATCAACGATCTGGAACGACTGACGGCCGAACTGGGCATTCCGGTCGACAAAAATGAATGGATAACGCAATATAAAAACCGACTGGATTTTGTCCGGTGGCGGGCGACAATCAAATCTGAATCCGATGAATTTGATCGCGTCTCTCAAGATGATCTTACGAAAAAAATGGAATCCCGCCAGCCCGTTCTCGAAAGGTTCTTGGATGATATTTCAGTTCCTTCTTCTGCGACGTGGTTGGAGTTTGGCGAGTCGTTTGGGAAAATACTTCAGAAATTTTTTCCTGAATTGGAAAATAGGTCAATAAACGATTGTGTCAAACAGATTTCCGCGTTAATTAGCTTAATGAGTAAAATCGCTGGCGAGCACAATCAATTGAAACTTGCTGATTATTCTCAAGCGATGCGCAGGTTTTTCGAGGCGGAACCGGTGATCGCTTCCGATAATGAAAATCAGTCCGGGCTTTTTTATTCGAGTGTGATGGATGCGCGCGGAAAGAGTTTCTCCGGATTGGTTATTCTGGGAATGACTGATGGTGAATTTCCGCAAGTGCGCCGCGATAATCCAATATTGACCAATGAGATTCGCCGAAAATTGAATTCCATTGCTGGGGAAGTTATTTTCTCAGAAACGTCATTTAATATTGATGAGGAAAAATGGCTGTTTTTCCTCGCGATTTCGATGGCGGCAGAGAAATTACTCCTTACATTTCCGTTGTCAGGATTCGGTGGAAAACAACTTCCAATGTCGTCATTTTTAACGGATTTGTTGTCGGCGCTTCCTGAAGAACGTAAAGGTTTTGAGACGGTTCCTGTCGATGAAATTCTGCCAAAATCGGATGCATTTGGTTCGATTGACGATGTCAAAGCGGCGATATTTTCACCGAATATTTCTGAGAACGATCGTATGATGCTAACCGAAATAATCGGGAATTTAGACGACATCCGACGAATTGGGGAGATGATCACAATCGAGAAAAATCGGCAGAAAAATATACAAAATGAGTGGAGCGGTCGTATTGCAGATTTTACACAGTTCTGGGATTTGATTAATGATCAATTTTCCGTCTCCCGAATTCAGGAATTTGCCCGCTGTCCATTCTATTTTTTATGCAAGAATGTCTGGAAAATCTACTCACCCGAAGAACCGTCGATGGATGTAACGCCGTTAGTTGACGGACATCTCATTCACTCTGCGCTGGAATCGCTTCTGCGGACTTATTTGAGTGGGACTAAAGGCTACGTTGAGTTTCTCGAATCGGATTCAGAAAAATTGATTGAAGAAATCATTTTACGGATTGATCATACTTACCGACCGAAATTCCGGTTTTTGACGGATATTGTCTGGCAGAACCAGATGGAGACATTAGAAAGCGGCTTGCAGGCGTTTGTGCGTTCGGAACGGCGATTTTCGGAGACGAACTATTGTCCGGTGAAACTGGAAAAGGCATTTAACTTGAAAAATAACGCCTTTTCCGTTGAGTCAAATGGTCGTCGGAAAGATGTCATATTTTCCGGACAGATCGATCGGATCGACGTTAATCCGGAACGGAATTCGTTGGAAGTTGTTGAGTATAAACGAACTGCTTCTTCGGCTCATTCGATGAAAGATGGCGTTGGAAAAGGCGTTTATTTTCAACTATCGCTCTATTTAATCGCGGCGCGCCAACTATTGAACATGGAATCCGTAACCGGTGCCTACACGTATGTCTTTCGGGATGGGAAACGATTTAAACCAGTATTGACCGAGAAAATGTCGTCGCGTTCTCAAGTCATACAGAATGATGAATTGGAATCTCTTCTCGAACAAACTCTCATGAAAATCGGCGTTTTGTTGAATAAGATTTTTCAGGGGAATTTTGATCTCTTACCGTTTGATGTGAAACGTTGCAAATCCGGTTTTTGCGAATACTTTGACCTTTGCCGGATTCGGAAAACAGTGTCAGTTGAAGAGTAACCGACGTTTCTTGTTTTTTTAAATGAAGAGCATGTAAAGGAACCAAACGAGCAAGGCGCCGGAAGTCGTGCAGGCGAGATTGACAACATCATTATCGATCCAGCGGTAACCTGCCACGAGAAGCGTTTCGTATTTGCCGCAGTGGACGGTTTTTTCGGTGGTTTTTAAGCAATGCGGACAGCGGTACTGCGCTTGAACGGTTGCGCCAAGAATTGAATCGATGAAGGCGCCGAGAATTCCGCTGATCGTAATAATAAGAAAAGCGGCTCTAACCGATTCATTGATTGGGAAAATGCCACTCAGTGTCAATACGCCCGCACCAGCGAAAAATCCGGAAGTTCCGAGCACCGTGATGCCTCCGGAAGTTCCCGGCTGGACTTTTGAAAAATTTAAGATATGGCGTGGTAAGCTTTTTGAAAAGATACCGATCTCTGTTCCCCATGTGTCGGCGGTTGCCGCCGCAAGCGATCCGAGAAACATGAGGTAGAAAAGGTTTTGCGATGTAAAATAATAGAGCAAAGCCATGATGAGCGAAACGCCGCCGTTTGCATATACCTGCAGGATGTCGCGATTGCTTCCTTTTTCAACCATGCCCTTGAGAAGCGTTTTTTTAATTTTACCGATCTTTGACAAAATAGAGGATAACACGAAGAAAGTTGCCATTGGAATCACCCAGTTGATCCCGCCGATGGAAAAAACGATGGAGCCTAACAACATTGCACCTGCGGCTCCGCCAAATGTTAGGGCTTTGAGTTTAAAGGCGGCATAGGCTAAGAAAAACGAGAAAAAAATCCATCCGAGAACCATAAACTGACCGCTTAACGTGTGTTTTTGCATGATGTCTAAAAGTAATGCGCTGAAAAGCGGTAATGTCAAGTTATCGGAACCGGCGAATGAAATGGCTTCGGAAAGCGTTGCGACGATCCCAACAGTTACGCCAATCAAAATCAAACTAAGCGTTTCCGGAACCGGCTCGCCGGCGATCGTTTTGGCAATCGAAAGAATAACTGTCGAAGTGAGAAACGCGCTGATAAAAACTGTGGATGATCCTTTCACGGATTTTTTATCTTTCCAGAGGCGAAACTCGGCTGATCTTTTCCCGCTTGTTCCGATGATCGATGCCAGCGAATCGGAAACCGTCATGATCAACATGCCAATGATCAGGATGATCGGATCGGATTTCCAATACAGGAGAATCAGGATGAGAAACGAAACCGGGAAAAAAACCGTTCCCCATGAAGTGCGCGCCGTCGTATGCATTCCTTTCATTTCGCCTTGTTTCAGCGCCACGGCGTTCAGAACGATGAAAATAAGCGCCAGAACGGCAGGCGGTGTCGAGGACAGAAATAAAACAGGGCTTAGAATGACCAACAGTCCAACGCCGATGTGGACGATCTGTCGTGTATGTTCGCCTGAGACACGAAAACATTTTCGGATGACTTCGCTAAGCGCTACAAAACTTAGGATCACGACCAGAAACAGACAGAAAGTGATCCAATCGGAACGGAAAGGTTGATATAACGGCACATTATCCTCATATTTTAAGTCGGGCTATTTTATGGAAATTCGTAAGTTTTTCCAAGATGTTTGAAGGTATGAAGAATGAATGAAAAGGAAATAGAAACGAATCATAGCGACTATCAAAAAGCGGCATCGGCAATTGATGAATCGTTGATCGTGTGTGCCGCCGCCGGAACGGGAAAGACCACCGTTCTGGTTAATCGCTATATGGAGATTCTCCGCGATCATGCGTCAGGGATTGACCAGATTGCGGCGATTACTTTTACCGAAAAAGCCGCTAATGAAATGAAGGAACGGATTCGGACCGAGTTGTCAAAACCGGAATTTGTCTGTACATCAGAACTTCGAAGAAATCTGATCGATCAGATCAATCTCGCGCCGATTTCGACAGTCCACGCTTTTTGTGGAAGAATGCTACGCGATAATGTTTTCTTGCTTGGACTCGATCCACTGTTTACGATTTCCGACGAAACCGAAGAAAAGATCCTGCGCGCCGATTTTACCGAGCGATTTCTAAATAATGCTTTAAAGTCCGACCGCCCGGAAATTTCAGCATTACTGAAAGTCATGGAACTGTCTCAGATCGAAGTTCTGCTGAATACGGTTTGGAATAAACGCGCGGAATGTGCCGAACTGATGGAACACATTCGTACGACTTCTGATGGCGCGCTCCTGTTTGAAATGAAAACTCTTCACCAAAGAATCACGAATCAGAAACTTTCGGAGTTTTTCGATAATGAAGAAAATAAAAAAACCATCGCGCAATTGCGAACGGTTTCTCGTCCGAAAAACGGCGATAAACTGCAAGATTGTCTCGGTTTGATTTTTAAAACGGAGGCTGAATGGAAAACAGATAGAATATCAATCGATTCTTTAAAACTGGACATGAAAACGGCGTTTGACGGAAGAATCAAGGGAAGCGAAAAGAATTGGTCGGGAGATCTTGAGACCGTCCGTAGTTTACGGACACAGTTGGGCGAACGCTGGAAAGATATCAAAGAGAATCTATTTGACTTTGTGGAGGAGACGGAGCGGGCGCATATCCAATTGTTGAAGAATTTCACCGCGCTGGCTAACGTTTACATTGACTCATATCGTCAAACGATGTTCGCGTCCGGTCGGATCGACTTTGGAAGTCTGGAGACTGAAGCGGTTCGTCTGCTTTCTGGAAAAAGTGAACAAATTCGAAAATATATTTCACGATTCAGCCATTTGCTGGTTGATGAATTTCAGGACATCAATCCTATTCAGCGCCTCATTATCGAACTGATCTGCGAGTTGAATCCTAAAATTGTCACTTTTTTTGTCGGCGATGAAAAACAATCGATCTACCGATTTCGCGGCTCAGAAGTGGAGATTTTCAACCGCCTGAAAAATGAGTGGACTCCCTTAAGACTTGATCTCAATTTTCGTAGCGTTCCCGGATTGATGACGTTTTTCAATGATATTTTCCGATTTGTTCTCGGAAAAGATCAGCCGGAGGAAACGTTCGAGGCAAATTATCCTATTCCGATAAATCCGTATTTCACTGAAAGTACCAATTCGATTCCCGTCGAGGTATTGGTCGTCAAGGATGATGGAACTACGGAAAATGTTGAGGAAACCGAAGATGCGCCAGTCTCCGTTGATGCTTTCACATCCGAACTTGCGGAAGCGACGTTTGTTGCGGGTAAAATTCGTGACTTTGTCGGTAAACCGGTTGTAAAAATCAAAGCGGAACCGATTCGTGAGGCAAAATTCGGTGATATGGTCGTTCTATTACGTTCTCGGACACACCAGTTAGAAATCGAATCGACATTTCGGAAATTCGGAATTCCCTTCTACGTCGCAAGCGGAATTGGATTTTATGATCGTCGGGAAGTGCAGGATATCGTCAATTTTCTTAAAGTTCTTCTGAACTTTTACGATGAAGTCGCGCTCATCGCTATTCTACGATCGCCGATGTTCGGAATAAGTGATTATACGCTGACGAAGTTCAGTTTTGGATCGGGATTATTCGAGGGAATTCGGAATTATTTTGCAGGAATCTTACCCAACGAGGTTTCTCTGGAAGTCGAAGAAAAAGCTCGGTTGGACAGGTTTTTTTCGGTCTATTCCGAACTTCGGGAAAACCTTTCTGGAACATCGACGGCGGAAATTCTAACGAAAATTATATCCAAGACTGATTATCTTACAATCATCGGTACATTGTCTGACGGCGATCAGGCTGTTGCAAATATTCAAAAACTCTGCGGGTTGGCTTTGGAGTGGAGCGATGCAGGCAACATTACGCCGATTGATTTTATTCGGAGAATCAGTATTTACCGGTCGATAGAGGTGCGTGAGGGAGAAGCAAATTTGTCGTCGGAAACCGGAGATGCCGTGACGATTATGACAATTCACGCGTCTAAAGGTCTGGATTTCCCAATCGTTTTTGTGCCGTTTCTTTCGTCAAAACTCAACATCAACAAAGACCGGTTGGTTTTTCATCAAGGCGAAGGCATGGCGCTCAGTCTGAAAATGCCGTTCGATGATCGCCAGTCATTCTTATATAAATACCTAAAAACTCGCGACGATAAACGCTCGCAGGCAGAAGAAAAACGACTGCTGTACGTCGCGGCGACACGTGCGCAATCGTTGCTGGTTTTTTCTGCCGACGAAACATCCCGCAAGAAAAAGAATTTGAATCAATCGATCTGGCGCTTTGTCAAACCGTATGTGGACGCTAATTTGGGAAAATCGCTATTCGTCATACACGAGAAAACAATTACGGAATTGTTTGAAAATTACCGGAAATCCGGATCGGCTGATTCATCATTGGAAAAGTCATCAACGGTCAATTTGCCCGACGATATTTGGAGAATGGTTGAGCCGGTGAAAATGCCCGTCAGTCAAGTGAAAATAACGCCGACGCGCTTCGCCGAATTTGTCGCAAAACGGTATCAATTTGTGGTAATCGCCGCTACGCCGGAAATGGATCGGCATCCGATTTCTCCGACTGAGATTGGAACACTCATTCATCAGATTTTCAGTCGATGGGACTTCCAGAACTTGGAAGATTTTACGCAAAAAACAGAGGAATCGCTCGCGTCGTTTCTGATGTCTATCGAAGAAAAAGACCAACTGAGAAAAATATTGTCCGATTGGGCGCTGATGGTACTTCAGGAGGGCAATCCGCTAAGAGCGGTGCTGAATTCGGCGACGGAAATTAGGCGGGAAATTGGAATTATTGGAAAACTTGTCGGCGTTATTGTCGAAGGAATGATCGATTGTCTTTTGCGTGATGCTTCGGATTCGTTTGGCATCATTGATTTTAAGTCTGACCGGATCGGTGAATCAATTCCTGAAGCACTGCTGGAAAAATATCGCGCTCAACTGGATTTGTATGCGTTGTTGCTAAAGAAATGGTCGGGATTGAACGTGACGAAGCATTATCTGTATTTTATCCGGCGTGGAAAGATTGTTGAAACGCTCGTGACTGATGAACGACTTGACCAAACGGAAAGAGATTTATCGGAATTTGTTAGAATTCAAAATGAGATGGACTCGTGATGCGGTACGGAGAAACATATTTAACTTTTATCGGGAAATAGTCGCCTAAAACGTTGTGTACGGGAATTTGAAATCTTGGAGCATCCAAAAGAGTTAAAAGAAAATGAAGTTACGTTCAACCAACTGGTACGTGAAAATCACCAGAAAATCTACAGTTTGCTCCGGAAAATGGTTAGAAGTCACGAAGAAGCGGACGATCTGATGCAGGAGACATTTCTGAAAGTGTACAAAAATCTTTCAAAATTTCGCTATCAATCTCAACCGGGGACATGGATTTACCGGATTGCCGTCAACACGGCGATCAACTATCTGCGACGGGAGAAATTGCATCAATTTTTAAATTTGGAAAGCGCATATTCTATTCGAGAAGAAGTGCCGAACTCTCCATCGGAAGAATTGAGAGAGATTCTCAGACGTGCGGTTGGAAAACTACCGCCGCGGCAACAGGTTACGGTAATGTTGCGAATTTATCAGGAGTTGTCTTTCAAGGAAATCGCCGCCATCATGGAGTGCACGGAGAACGCGGCAAAGGTGAATTTTTCCCACGCCGTGAACAACCTCCGAATATTGTTAAATAAAGTAGGAGTGAATTTTGAATCGTTGTAAAAACATCAGGGAATTGATTCCGTTACTAATCGAAGATGTTGCTTCGCCCGACGAACGTTCGCTGGTGGAATTGCACTGCGAGACTTGCGAATCCTGTGCTTCTTTTTATAAGGAAGCGTTGTCGATCCGCAAATCGATGATTGCTGAAAAGGTTGAGACGCCCGATGCTTATGGAAGCGAGTTAATCGTCAATCTCAACCGGCGGATCGATGAACGTCGAATCCGTCGTCGGATTTTTTGGCGAGCGATTCCGGCGTTCGGTGCGTTGACTGCCGTTGTTTTGACAGTCTCGATTTTTATGTGGGAAAACGTTCGCCAGAAGAACGAATCCATCGCCGCTTTATCGGGAAATGAATTGGCATTGAACGAGACATTTTTCGCAGAATTGTCGGATGCTCTGAATCTGTCGAATTCGGATGAAGAATATGAAAAAACCGTCGTGCGGTACATTCTCGAAGATCAGCAACAGTTACCGATCGACCGGTATGTTCTGGCGTCCAGCGCGATGGACGAGAGTGAATTCGAGTCCTTTGTTAATGAAATCAAGAGCGTTTCATTATGAAAAAATTGACGTGGTAATAGGAGCTGATATGAATAAAATATTTTTATACTTCGTCATTTTGTTAATTCCGATCGCTGGTGCATTTTCTCAGGAAGACTCTATGCACGGAATGGACAAGAACCGGCGGCAAAAGTTGGAAAATATCCGTATCTGGAAAATGACAGAGTTCTTAGACCTGTCATCCGAGCAATCGACGGTGTTCTTTCCGAAACTGCACGAATATGAAAAAGCGATTCGGAAAAAACAAGGTGAACGTAACCGTCTTCTTAGGGAAATGTTTGAAAAATCCGAAAAGCCGGATTTCAGCCCTACGGACGAAGATGTTCGGAAAACAGCCAGAAGATTGGCGGAAATTGAAACAGATATAGCAAAAATGAAAGAGCAATTCATCCTCGGCATATCCGACATCCTGACGTCTGTACAACAAATGCGATATATGTATTTTGAGACGCAGTTCAGAGAGTGTTTGATGCGGACGCTCGACGCCAAAGATCGACCCAAAAAACCTATAGACAGGGGAAGACCATGAAACATTTAACCGCATTCGTAATTGTCTTTTTATTTCTAAGTTCTCAGATTTTTGCCGCTCCACAGAGAATGATCGAGAAAAGAATTATCCGGCGGACACCGCAAGCCGGAATTGAAAGACCGCTTTTACAGATCGCCGATCGTCTTGAACTGACTGATGCTCAGAAAGAGCGGATGCATAAAATGAACACTGAATTCGCCAAGAAACGGATTCTACTAAATGCCGATTTGAAAGTTGCACGGATCGAACTCGAAGAGGCGATTCAAAAAGACGAAGCGAAAAAAGACATCGACATCAAAGTGAAAAAAGTGAACGATCTTCGCGGTCTGCTGTTCGTATTAAGTACTGATGAGCGGATGGAATTTCGGAAGATTTTAACACCTGAACAAAAGACTAAGATGAAAAATTTTCCGGAAACTGCTCCATTCGGAAGGGGCGTTCTGAAACCCGGAATGTCGCCGTATCCACCGATGATGGATGAATCCAACGAAGACTTTGAAGAAATGGAAGAAGAACATGAATAATTCCGCCGTGTTGCGCGTCCTCGACTGGATGAAGGAAATCGAGATCGGTTCGGGCGATTTGACGACGGAGAATGTTTCTCTGTATCCCGTTCACGTTCAAGGCGAATTGGTCGCTTTGGAAAGCGGGATTTTCTCGGGAAAAGAAGTCATCTCGGCGCTTTTCAGCCCGGCTGGCGAGCGCGTGAAATTACGCTGGAACCTAAACGAAGGCGACCTAATTCACGGCCAAACCGTCCTTTGTCAAATCGAAGGAAACGGCGCCGAAATTCTGAAACTTGAACGGCTCGTCACGTGGATTGTCGGCAGAATGTCCGGAATTGCCACGGCGACGCGCTCGGCGGTGCAATTTCTCGAAAAAGTTGGGAAAAAACTCGTTCCCGGTGCGAGCGTTTCACCGATCTTTGAAGTCATCGACCGAATTGCGCTGGAAACCGGCGGTTGTGTCAGTTCCAAACACGGACTGGAAAATGCGATTTACGTTACCCAAAACCATGTGAAATACGCCGGCGGCTTGGAAAAAGCGCTGAAACACCTTCAATCGGAAATCGGCGATATTCGAAAAAAAATCCGATTCGATGTAGAAGTCAACACGGTCGATCAATTTAAAGAAGCTCAAAAACTCGATTGCGATGCCATTCATGTTGTTGGCTTTTCGAGCGAGGCAATTCGGGAATTATTCGAGCACACCGATATTGTTAAAATGCCGATTCTGCATTTGAATACGATTTTAGATTTCCAGCCCGAATTTTACGATTATTTCTTTCGTAATTGCGCTATCGAAGCCTTAACCGGAAACATAAATCTAATAAAAAACCTACTAATCATTCAATATGAAGGAGAATCCAAATGAACGCAAAAGCTATATTTGGCAGTGCCATCATGCTGATACTCGCACTTTTTATCATCGGCTGTGACTCGCCGACTTCCGGAAAGAACGACTTGATTTCAGCACTGAAAGAGATCGTAGAGTCGGACAACGCCGTTGTCACTGAAGGCATCAATGATTCTGGTGCAATGGAATCTGTTTACGAATCTCTGAGCGAATTGTCCGAAGCGACCGGCGATACTTTTCCAATGAATTATCGTTTAGTCAAATTCGGCAGGAAAATCGCGACCAAGCCGACCATGGAAACAGATATTACACTGGTTGACGATTCGTCGGCGACAGCATTGATAAAGACGACGACATCTGGGAAATTTATCGTGATTCTAAGAGATACAGTGAATCGCGGTATTGCCGATTCCGTTTCAAAACCATTCACCGAAATCGCCTATCAGCGGCTCAAACTTCATAAAGTAGCCGAAACCGGCGACGATAGGAAAGACTGGCGCGTAACAGCATTTTCACCGATTATCTCTCGCACGGAGAACTGCTCTATCGAAATTACCCATCTTAGTTTGCGGGATGACAGTCTCACCATCGAATTATCTAACGACTCAGAAAATACTTTATTGAGCGTTTTCTTCGACCGTTCCAATATTGCGAGTCTGCGTCCGAGCGGAAAATATTCGGTCGAAATTGATGTCACCAATCCTGACCCCTTCTTTTATGAACCGGGTGAACTGGCGCTGGTTCACTACGGTGTGACTCGTGGCATGATGAAATTTAGACAACCGCTCGAAGATCCGGAAAATGACGGTTCATTCGTCGGCGAAATTCGACTTCATGGACAACGTTCACCGATGTGTCGCACCTTCTTTGATGTCATTAACTTGTCGTCTATTTTCGATAAAAATGCTCCGTTTGAAGCGACTTACTGGGCGTTTCCGTATCATGTGGGCAACAAACGCTGGAAATTCGGACATCATTCCGTATAATAAAGAAGCAATCTCAGAATAAGTTAAAAAGGCGGGGAATTTCCCGCCTTTTTAATTCAGTATTATCATCATTTTTTATCGGATTTAAATCTGAGGTTACGGTCGATTCCAACAATCAAGTTTAGTTTAGATTTTTTTGATTCTCAGAAAACGGATCGAAATAGCAATCCACCCTGAAAAATGATAACCGCCATTAAGAAAGCGAGCACCAGCGTATAACCTGCTTGAAAAAGCGGCCATTTCCAACTGCCGAGTTCCTTTTTGACCATGACTAAGGTGGCAAGGCAGGGAATATAAAGCATTACGAAAATCATCAATGCAAAAGCGATAAGCGGCGAGTACGCTGGATCGCGACTGATCCGCCAACCCACTGCTGTCATTTTCGCATGATCTTCCGGCGCCTGATTTTCTTCTTCGATGCCGTAGAGAATGCCTAACGTGGAAATGATGACCTCTTTCGCGGCGATACCAGCGACGAGAGTGACGCCGAGTTTCCAGTCGAAACCGGCTAATTTCAAGACCGGTTCGAGCCCGACTCCAATTTTTCCAGCAAAACTGGAACGCAGGGTTTGCTCCGGCGTTGTCAGCGGTGCGGATTGGCTTAGTTCGATTCCGGAATGTGCGGCGACTGGCTGAATTGTGGAGGCTGGTTTGGGATAATTGAGAGCAAACCAGATAATGATGGCCGCAGCCAAAATGATCGTCCCGGCTTTATGAATATAGGACAGCGTTCTCTGCCACATGTGGATCAGAACGCTGTGCGGGGAGGGCAGTCGGTAAGGCGGCAGTTCCATCACGAACGGACTCTGATCGCCCCTGAAGAAGGTTTTCCGGAAAAATAGGGCAGTCGTCAATGCCGCGACCCAGCCGAAAAACCACACGCCCCAAAAAACCAATCCGGCCTTTTCATGAAAGAAAGCCGCGGCTAACATAGCGACGACCGGCGTTTTGGCTCCGCACATCATGAACGGCGTAACCAAAATGGTGATGATTCGGTCGCGCCTATTGGCTAAGGAACGGGCGGCCATGATGGCAGGCACCGCACAGCCGGTTGCTAACATGAATGGGATAAAACTCCGTCCATGCAGGCCAAAGATATGGAATAACTTGTCCATGACGAATGCCGCTCTGGACATATAACCGGTGTCTTCGAGCAGGGACAACCCAAGCATGAGTAAAACAACTAATGGCAGGAAAACCAGTACGCCGCCTACTCCGGCAATCAATCCATCCGTTAAAAAATCCCGAAACTGTCCGGGAGGCATTGAATCCTTGATAATTTCTGATAGACGCGTAAACAAATCCGAGATATAACCGGCCAGGGGATTACCTAGCCCGAAAGTTGCCTGATAGATTAAAAACATCACCAACAAGAATATCGGAATGCCAAGAAATCGGTTGAGTACGATTCGATCGATGCGTTCGGTCAGATCGACTGCGGGACGAGTACGGGCGACTGTAACGGTTTCGCGGATTGTGCCATTGATGTAAGCGTAGCGTTGTTCGGCGATAATCGCGACGCTGTCGTCCTTAAAATGGTTTTCGAGATGTTGCCGGATGCGGTCAGTTTCTGCTAAAATTGTGGTAGCCTGTGTATGCCCATGCTGGACTTTTTGAATGGCGTCACGGTCTTTTTCAAGCAATTTGATTGCGAGCCAATGAGGCGGATATTTCCGAGTAAAAGCAGGATCGCTTCCCAGCAATGCGATGATCTGATTATGCGCGGTTTCGACATCATCGCCATAAGTTAAATGCCTTTGATCGACCGGTAGTTTTCCCTTAGAAACCTGAATAGCGGTATCCAGCAATTTTCCCAACCCAGAACCTTTATTGCCGATCGTTTTAACGAGCGGAATTCCCAGAATGGCGGACATTTGATTTTGGTCAACATGAATGCCTTTAGCCTCACATTCGTCGGACATGTTCAGAGCGCCGACTAAAGGCACGCCGAGTTCCTGAAATTGCAATAGCAGATAAAGATGCCTTTCCAGATTGGTCGAGTCCAGGACATCGATGATGACGTCCGGTTTTTCCTGGATGACAAAATCCCGGGCGACAATCTCTTCCATCGAATAAGCTGTCAGACTGTAAGTGCCGGGCAGGTCAATAATTTCTAGGAGATCATTTTTGTAGCGTATCCGTCCGAACTTTTTCTCTACGGTTACGCCCGGATAATTACCGATATGCTGATGCTGACCGGTGATAGCGTTGAAGATTGATGTCTTACCGGAATTCGGATTGCCAGCTAATGCGATGCGGATTGTTGTGGCATTATCAGATGAAGCCGTTGAGGCGTGACCGTAACGGAGGCGGGCGCGACGATGAAAATTCAATTGAGGACCTCGGTTTCGATCAACCGGGCTTCACTGCGCCGGAGAGAAACGCGCGTGCCTTTGATCTCGACCTCGATCGGGTCTTTCAATAAAGCCTCACGGATGACCAAGCCGACTTCGTTTTTGATGAAACCAAGGTCGATCAGGCGTTGCCAGATTTCGCCCTCGCCGCATACTTTTTTAATGCGGAAACGTTGACCGGTCGGGACTCCGGCTAAATTTGATGGGGTTACAACTGTTTCATTAGTATTCATATTTGTTTGCTGGTTTTCCGATTGAACAGCGACTTCGATCAGTCTCGCCAGTTCGGGACTGATTTTGCTCTGAAGCCCTTTTAATTTGACGATGAAGGGTTGATCGCCGACAGCCGACCGTTCCATTTTAATAGTAGCGCCCGGAACGAATCCCTGTCCGATGAGAATACGGCGTTTTTCTGCCTCTATGCCCAGAATCACGATGACGCCTTCCTGTCCTTCTGGTAAGTCCGCTAACCGGATATGTATGGTGTGATGGTCGGGCAGAGTATGCGGAAAGGCGATTTTGACGAAACAATCGTGGCACTCGGCGTGGTCAGGCTGGTTTTCCGCCGTCAGACATTGTCGGAAAATTTCAATCAGATTTTCATCGAAACGCGGACAGTTGGTTAAAAATTGGTAGAGCAGAATCAATCGTTCGAGCGTTTCTGCGCTAAGATGATGCTCCAGCGCGCATGCTTCGGCGTTGGCGGTATCGGTTGGTATATTCAGGATTTCCTGTAAAAAATAACGGAGGAATTGATGCCGGGCGGTTATTTGATGAGCGGTTTGCTCTCCTTGAGGGGTTAATTCGATTAATTCATGTGCGGAGTAATTGATCAGTCCGTCTTGCGCCAATTTTCGCATGGCTTCGCTGACGGTCGGCATGCTAACGTTCTTGCGCTGAGCGATTTCCTTAATGCGGGCGACGCGGTGGGAGCCGATTAGGTCGAGGATGATCTTGAGATAGTCTTCTTGTGCTTGGGAGAGATTCTGTTCGTTTAG
>Ga0210051_1003308_pt1 | contig 16050 bp, 15 predicted proteins | sample CryGey092014_all_FD_185464 | JGI IMG/M metagenome (GOLD analysis project Ga0210051, IMG submission 185464) | Groundwater microbial communities from aquifer - Crystal Geyser CG23_combo_of_CG06-09_8/20/14_all (SPAdes) (version 2) | ecosystem: Environmental > Aquatic > Deep subsurface > Groundwater...
TTTAAAAATAATAAAAAATAAAAATAATCTTGGCTTTGCAAAAGCTAATAACCAAGCAATAAAGCAGGCGACAGGGGATTTTATTTTATTATTAAATCCTGATACGGAATTTATAGATAATAGTATTCTCAAACTGATTGAGTTTATGCGCGACAAAGAATTGGATCCATCGCTTCGCTCGGGACAGGCTAAAAAAATAGGCATAGTGGGCCCAAAACTATTAAATTCAGATAAAACTTTGCAAAGGTCTTGCAGAAGATTTCCAAAATTAATTGACCAGATATTTATTCAGTTAAAATTCTATAATTTTTTTCCAAATAAAATATCAGCCATAAAAAAATATTTTATGTTAGATTTTAATTTTGATGAAATTAGAGAAGTGGATCAAATTATGGGCGCGGCGATGTTAATTAAAAGAGAAGTTTTTGATAATATAGGATTTTTAGATGAAAAATTCTGGCTAGTTTTTGAAGAAATTGATTTTTGCAAAAGAGCTAAAGATGCTGGTTATAAAATATATTTTAATCCAGATTGCCAGATAATTCATCATAAAGAACAAAGTTTTAAGCAAATAAATAATTTTAAAAAACAAATAAATTTTAATAAATCTTTATACTATTATTTTAAAAAGCACAGACCGTTTTATGAATTATTTATTTTATGGCTTTTACAGCCGATAAATTTATTTTTAGTTTTTATAAATAATAAATTTAAAATCAGAAAAATATTTGTGAAGAAAAAAGATTTATAATCATGTTAAATATAATTAACAAAAATTTATTTAAACTAACATTTATATTTTTAGTTTTTGTAGAACTATTATCTTTTTTTGGCTGGATTTTGCCAGAATTTGGAATAGTTTGTTTTTTTGTAATTTTATTATTAACTTTAATTTTATCTTTAAAAAAATTAGAGTGGGGGATATATATTTTATTCGCTGAATTGTTTATTGGTTCAAAAGGATATTTATTTAGTTTAGAAATTGGAGATGTGTTTGTTTCTATAAGAATTGGATTGTTTTTGATTATTATTTCTGTATGGGTGTATAAATTTATAAAAAAATATTTACAAAAAATCTGTCATCCTGAACTTTCTACTTGTCATCCCGAACTCCCGCCTGTTCCTGACTGGAACAGTCGGGCGGGTGTTTCAGGATCCCGAAATAAATTCCGGATGACAAAAGAGTTTATTTTACTCGGCGCAGTAATCCTTTGGGCATTTGTTTGGGGCCTAATTCAAGGAAACAATTTTGGCAATGTGTTTTTAGATTTTAATAATTGGCTATATTTTTTGTTGATTTTTCCGGTTTTAGATGTTGCAAAAAATTCTAGAAATTTTATAAAAAATATTTTAAATATATTAATAGCTTGTGTGATCTGGATTTTTATAAAATCTATAATATTATTATATATTTTCTCACATCAGTTTGTTTGGGCTTTGCCAGAAGTATATAAATGGGTAAGAGACACTTTGGTCGGAGAAATAACTTTTGCAGGTAATGGGTTTTGGAGAGTTTTTATTCAGTCGCAAATATATAGTTTATTGTTGTTTTTTATTTTATTACCAAAGTTGAAAGATTCAAGATTTTTAAAAAATAATAATTTGCTTATTACTTATTACTTATTACTTATTACTTTTTTAACAACAATTTTACTTTCTTACGCCCGTAGTTATTGGGTTGCTTTGGCAATTACTCTATTACTCTATTACTGGTTGCTTTGGGCAACCATCCCGCAGTACTGCGGGATGAAAGCGGAACTTTCAATTATTTTATTACTAAAAATTAAATTTTTAAAATTTATAAAATTAAATATAAAAATATTATTGATTACTCTGACTAGTTTTGTTATTATATTTTTAGTTATAAATTTACCGCCTAAAATAGAACAAGGAAATCTGGCTAATTTGCTGGGCAGGCGGGCTACAGAAGTAGAAGCAGCTGCGTCTTCAAGGATAAACCAGCTTAAGCCGCTTTTATATGCTATAGCAAAACATCCGCTAATCGGTTCTGGTTTTGGCACAGAAGTTACCTATAAATCAGATGACCCGCGCATTTTGGGAAATTATACAACTTATGCGTTTGAGTGGGGATATCTAGATTTGGTATTAAAGTTTGGATTAGTTGGGTTAGGTATATATTTGTATTTAATTTTTAAGATTTTAAGGAGATTAATAATTTCCAATTTCCAATTTCCAATTTCCAAACAAATTTTAAATTCTAAATCCCAATTACTGATTACTAATTACGGATTACGAATAGGTTTTGGATTAGCGTTAGTTGCTTTATTAGTCGTAAATATTTTTAGCCCGTATTTAAATCATCCATTAGGAATTGGGTTTGTAATTTTATGTAGTAGTATAATTATAAAAGAAAAAACCCCTAAAATATAAAAATGTCAACCCTTACCACATTATCAATCTGCATAGTTACATGGAACTCTGAAAAATATTTGCAAGGGCTTTTTGAAAGTATTTTTAAACAAACAGTTTTGCAAAAAGAAAAATACCAGATTAAACTATCTATTAATATTGTTGACTCTGGTTCGCAAGACGGTTCTGTGGAATTTTTAGAAAAAAATTATCCAGAAGTTCATATTCTTCGCAATACGCGCAATCTTGGTTTTTGTAAAAGTTATAATCAAGCTATTCGTATGAGCACAACAGATTATGTTTTAGTTATAAATGCGGATATTATTTTAGAAACAGATTTTATAGAAGAAATGTTAAAAAAAATAAAAAGTATAAATAATATCGGCGCAGTGAGTGGCAAGCTTTTTCGCGCGCATTTTGTTTTACAAAACGGCAATGATGTGTGCGATTTTGAGAAAACAGAAATTATTGATAGTTTTGGTTTGCAAATGAAAAGAAATCGACATTTTATAAATATAGGTGAAAATGAAAAAGACACAGGTCAGTATGACGATTTAAGAGAAATTTTTGGGGCCAGCGGCGCGTGTGTTTTATTTAGCAGGAAAGCATTAGAAGATGTAAAATATAATGAAGAATATTTTGATGAAGATTTTTTTGCTTACAAAGAGGATATTGATTTGGCTTGGCGTTTGCAAATAGCTGGTTATAAAACGATTTTTGCGCCTAATGCCAAGGCGTATCATTTTCGTTCTGCTCAAGAAAAGAATAAGAAATATACTAATATAAATATAATAAAAAACTATAAAACAAAATTTGCGTGGATTCGCAAGTTGTCATACAGAAATCATTTATTAGTATTATTTAAAAATGAAACGCGCAGAAATTTTTTTAAAGATTTTTTTTATATTACTTATTATGAATTCCGTAAATTTATTTATTTGTTATTATTTGACACAAAAAACATATCAGCTTTTTTTGAAGCTTTAGAATTAAAGTCTAAAATGAAATATAAAAAGCAGGTAAGCATGCGATATAGAATTAAAAACGCAGAAGGGATAAGAAAGTGGATTGTCTAAATAAAAAAAATGAAACTTTCAATTATAATTCTTAACTATAAAACAAAAAATTTAACTAAACAATGTATAAAAAACATTGAGAATTCTGATTTGGCATTTGAATATGAAATAATTATAGTAGATAATAATTCAGGCGATGGTATTGGATTTATGATGAAACAAGAATTTTCAAAACATAAATTTATTGCGTCAGATAAAAATTTAGGTATGGGGGCCGGCAATAATTTAGGAATTAAAAAAGCAAAAGGAGAATATATTTTGATTATAAATTCAGATGTGGTTGTTTTTAATGATTCTATAAAAAAACTAATAAACTTTATGGATGATAATCGCAAAGCAGGTGTAATCGCGCCACAGGTTTTAAATCCAGACAGGACAAGTGTTGATTCTTGTTGTCGTTGGCCTAAATTAGATACTTTTATATATCGCAGGACTTTTTTAGGAAATACTAGAAAAGGAAAAAAAGAATTGGATTTTTATTTATATAAAACAGAAGACTTATCACAACCTAGACAAGTGGATTGGATTTTTGGGTGTTGTTTAATGTTGCGTAAAAGCGCGCTTGATTTGGTTGGCGTGTTTGATGAAAAATTTTTTCTTTTTTTAGAGGATACTGATTTATGCCGTAGAATATGGCAAAAAGGTTGGCAAGTTTGGTACGCGCCATTGGCGCGCGTTGTTCATTATCCGCATCGGCTTTCAGCCAGCGCTGGCGGCCTGAAAGATTTATTATCTAAATATACATGGATTCATTTGCATTCCTGGATAAAATATTTTATTAAATGGAGAAAAAAATAAAACCTCTCCCTAACCCAGTATGAGAGAAAGCTCTACTGGGATAGGGGGTGAGGTCTATAAATATAATGAACTGGGACATAATAGGACATAAACATATAACAAATTATTTAGAGCAGGCGATTATAAATGATCGTCTAGCTCATGCTTTTTTGTTTTATGGTCCCAAGCAACTTGGCAAAAAAAAATTAGCTAGGCAATTTGCCAAGATTCTTTTATGTTATAATGATAAAATTTCTGAAAATGTCCCATGTGGGCAATGCGAACAGTGCCTGGAATTTGATAAAGGCGCGCATCCAGATTTTTATGTTATTGAAAAAAATAAACAGGAAAAAAATATTTCTGTTGAACAAATTCGTGAATTAAGAAGCCAATTGATTGGAAAATCTTTTTTCAAATCATACAAGATAGCCATAATTGAAGGCGCTGAAAATATGTCTTTGCAAGCTTCAAACAGCTTGCTCAAAACATTAGAAGAGCCTTTGGGTAAAACAGTTATTATTTTGGTTGCAGAAAATTTATATAGTCTGCCAAAAACAATTCTTTCCCGTAGTCAGAAAATTAAATTTTTACCAGTTCCAAATAAAGAAATTTATAATTATCTGGTTTCTCACAATAAACTTGAACATAAAGAAGCTTTAGATTTAGCTAATCTTTCACAAGGTCGTCCTGGTCGTTCAGTTATCTTTTCCACTGTTCCTCATCTATGGAAAATTTATACTGATAATTTAAATACTTTTTTTAAATTGGTTTCTGCAGAAGACTATCAAAAAATTAGTTTTGTACAGAGTATGCTTGAAAAGCAGGAAAAGATAATTGATAAAAATAATATAATTTTTCCTATGTTGAATTTATGGCAGACACTATTCCGCGATATTGTTTTGCTTAAAAATGATTTATCTGGTAAAATTATAAACAGTAAAGTTAAGATAGAATTGCAAAGATTAGAACCTTATTTTAGCTTAAGCAGACTTTATAAAATTGATAACAATATAGAACAAACTAAAAGATATTTAAAACAAAATACAAACCCAAGGTTGGTTTTAGAAAATTTAGTTTTAAATTTTTAAAATTTTTAGACAAAATATGATCAAACAAACAAAAAAGATTCTTGATGATATAAATTATTTAAATAATATTTTTACTGATTTACTTGAAATTTTGCCGTCTTTTAAGATTACTGATAAAAAAGTTTTGCCGTATGGTCTTAAACCACATACCAGATCTGTTAGTTGGTTGGTTGAACAAGTTATTACACAACAGTTAAAATACAATAGAAACAAATTAAAAATAGATAAAGTGTTTTTTGATTTATCAGATACATGTTTGCATGATTGTGAAATTAGATCAAAAAACGAAACATATTTTGTTAATATAAAAGTTCATAATATGGCTACAAAAGAAAATAAAAACGATATTGCGGCTGTTGAGAAATTATATATGCAGTATTCTTCAAATTCTAATTATAATTTAATTTATGTTTGTTTTGGAATTCATTTTGAGAATATTATTGTAAAGTTTGATACTGCATACCTTGTTCTTTTTTCACCACAGTTTATGCCAATATATATTAATCCAAGAAATGATAAAATTCAAGCTTTTTATCATCATGAATCTAAATATAGAACAAGACAAGAGTTTTTGGATTTATTAAAAAATAGTTCAAAGAGTATAATTTTATGAAAGAAATAAAAGATAAAATTTTTAACGAAGATGTTTTGTTGGGTATAAAAAGAGTTCCTGACAATTTTATAGATTTAATAATCGCTGATCCGCCGTATTGTCTTGGAAAAGATTATGGCAATAGATCAGACAAGTTAGAGCCAAAAGAATATTTGGAATGGAGTAAAAAATGGATCAGCGCTGTTATGCCAAAATTAAAAAAAACAGGAAGTTTTTATATCTTTTTGACCTGGCAGTTTAGTCCAGAAATCTTTTCTTTTGTAAAGAAAAATCTTTTTATGATTAATGAAATAATTTGGGACAGAAGGGTCCCAAGCATGGGGGGGAGCACAAGAAAATTTTCTTCGGTTCATGATAATATAGGTTTTTTTGTTAAAGATAGAAAAAAATATTATTTTAATCTGGATCCCATAAGAATTCCATACGATGAAGAAACAAAAAAAGCAAGGACACGGTCAATTTTTGTAGGTAAGAAGTGGCTTGAAGAGGGGTGTAATCCTAAAGATGTCTGGAGCAATTCAAGGATTCACGCCCAATCTCCTGAAAGAGAAAATCACCCAACACAAAAACCAGTTGAGATATTAAGAAGAATGATTTTAGCTAGTTCGCCAAAAAACGGATTTGTTATGGACCCTTTTATGGGAAGTGGTTCCACCGCCGCCGCGTGTGTGTTGAATAATAGAAATTATGTTGGATTTGAAATTAATAAAAGATATTGTGAAATTGCCAATAAAAGATTAGAGAGACTTACAAATAATTTATTTGATTTTAATAATTTTGAAAACTTTAAAAATAAAAATTCTATTTTAAAAGAAAAGAATTTAGTTCTTGCATTAAGTGTCTAATGCTTTTAAAATCTAGTTTTAAATTTTTAAAATAATAAAAATAAAATATATGCGATTTCTTAAAATTTTTTCTATTTTATTATTAATTATTATATTATCTGGATGTTCTTTGTTAAGTCAAAGCAACGATGGCGGAATTTATAAATCTTTTGATTATGGAGAACATTGGGAGCAGAAGAATTTTGTTGGCAAGGACGGGAAAAAAAATATAACTATTTCTGATATAAACACGCGCGAAATTGTTTTTGACGAAAATGACCATTCGCTTGTTTTTTTGGCTACTCGCGACAGGGGTCTTTTTATGTCAACCAATGCTGGCGAACAATGGCAAAGAATTTTTACTGGCGGGTTTGTAAGTTCTGTGGCGCCTGATCCGCAAGAAAGGGGAGTTATTTATTTAGCTACAGAAAATAAAATATATAAGACAATAGATATGGGAGCTAATTGGCGAGCCATATATTTAGAATCTCGCTCAAATGTATCTCTTTTACAGGTTGCAATTGATCATCAAGACAACAGGAAGCTTATTGTAAGTACTTCAAAAGGGGATATTTTAATTAGCAAAGACACAGGAGAAAGTTGGGATAATGTTGCTAATCTAAAAGATTTTACTCGTAAGATAATTTTTAATAAAAATAATTCGCAAATTGTTTACGCAGGTACATTAACAAAAGGCGTTTTTAGATCAAAAGATGGCGGTGAAAATTGGGAAAGTCTGCTTGATAAATATCAAGGCAATCAATCAGGCAATAGCAGATATCGTCTTATGATTTTAGACCCGAGTGTGGCTGATGGACTGTTTCTTGTTACAGATTCTGGAATTTTACGAACTAAAAACAGTGGGCAAGATTGGCAAGCATTAGATTTGGTTACATCTGGAAGCGATATTTACATAAATACTCTAGCTGTTAATCCACAAGATGTAAATAATATATATTATACAGTTGGAAATATTATTTATCGCTCATTTGATGGCGGTAAAAATTGGTTAAGTTCAAAAATTCCAATTGATAGCGTTCCAATTTTTTTACTTGCGGATCCAGAAACAGCAAATGTAATTTATATGGGCGTTTTTAAAGCGGCTAAGACTCCATTTTTCTTTATTAAATATGAATAAAAAAATAAGTAAAACCTCCCCCTAGCCCCCTCCTAGTCAGGAGGGGGAACAAACTAAACTAGTTTCCCCTTTCCTGTTTAGGAGAGGGGGATAGGGGGAGGTTTATAAATAAAACTATGAATTTAGAAGACAAAAAACCAAATTTTGAAAAAGTAATAGAATTTGTGCAAAAAGATTTAGGTTCTGTGCGGACAAACCGCGCGACACCATCTCTTGTAGAAAATATTTCAGTTAATGTTTATGGCGCGCGTATGCCTTTAATCCAAGTTGCTAGCATTACTTCGCCTGAACCTAAACAGCTTTTAATTGAACCATGGGATAAAAACATTTTAAAAGACACAGAAAAAGCTATTCAAACATCCTCGCTTGGTTTATCTGTCGCGAATGAAGGAACTTTTTTGCGTATTACAATGCCTGTAATGACAGAAGAAACTCGCAGTGAAATTATTAAATTTTTAAATGATAAATTAGAAAAAGGAAAACAAACATTAAGGGGAGTGAGAGATGAAATAAAAGAAGAAATTATTAAAGCTGAAAAAACTAAAGAAATTAGCAAAGATGACAGGTATTCTCTTGCAAAAGATTTAGATGAAATGACAAGAGAATATACAGATAAAATTAATAATATAGGCAAGAAGAAGGAACAGGAAATTAGACTATAAAATATGCTTTTATCAATTATTGGATTAGTTATAATTTTGGGTATTATTGTTCTGGCGCATGAGTTAGGGCATTTTGTCACTGCGCGAATTTTTGGCGTTAAAGTTGAGGAGTTTGGGCTTGGATTTCCGCCAAGATTAATTGGGTTTTATAAAAATAAAAAAGATAATGTTAAAAAATTTATATTCGGCCCAAAAGTTAAATTAGAAGAAGTAGAAGACACAATTTATTCTTTAAACCAAATTCCAATTGGCGGATTTGTAAAAATTAAAGGACAAGATGGAGAATTTTCTAAAGATGAAGATAGTTTTGCGCATAAATCAGCTTGGAAAAAAGCAATTATTTTAGTGGCTGGCGTATTTGCTAATTTTGTTTTATGCGCAATTATTTTATCAATTGGTTATTTTATTGGTATGCCAACTATTTTGGAAGACAAAAATCCACAATACGCGCGTAATGTGAAAGATAATCAAATTCAAATCATATCTATTAATTCTAATTCTCCAGCAGAAACAGCAGGATTGAAAATTGGTGATGCTATCTTAACTTTAGATGATAAAAAAATTGAAAGTGTTAAACAGATACAAGAATATACTACAAACAAAGATGGGCTGTTAATGCTTGTTCAGGTTAAAAGAGCACAGGATATTTTAGAATTAGAAATTATTCCGCGCGTTTTAGACAGTTCGCATCAAAAAGCTGTAATGGGTGTTGGGCTTATTGAAACCGCCACAATTTCATACAAATGGTATGAAGCGATATGGCAGGGGATAAGAAATACAATTTATATAACTGGAGCGATTTTTATGGCTTTATGGTCATTAATAAAAAACATTATTTTAACTGGTCAAGTTTCCGCGGACATTGCCGGGCCAGTTGGCATTGCTGTTATCGCAGGGCAATCAATTAAGCTTGGTTTTATTTATATTTTGCAATTCACAGCGCTTTTGTCAATTAATTTAGCAATAATAAATATTCTTCCTTTTCCGGCTCTTGATGGCGGAAGATTATTATTTGTTATTATAGAAAAAATTAGAGGTAAAGAAATAAATAAAAAAATTGAAAATATTATCCATACAACTGGTTTTGTAATCTTAATGGTTTTGGTAGTTTTAATAACATACCGCGATATTGCTCGTTGGGGTGGGCAGTTAGTTGAGAAAATTATATGAACAAATTAACTCCTCAATCTAAAAATTTTGCTGATTGGTACAATGAAATTGTGCAATTGTCAGATTTGGCTGAATATTCAGATGTAAAAGGTTGTATGATTATTAAGCCTTATGGGTATGCCTTGTGGGAAAATATTCAAGAAGAAATGAATAAAAGAATTAAAGCTATTGGTGTTGACAATGTTTATATGCCGCTTTTTATTCCAGAGAGTTATTTTAAAAAAGAAGCTGAACATGTTAAAGGATTTGCTCCGGAAGTAGCATGGGTTACGCATGCAGGAGGCAAAAAGTTAGAAGAAAGATTAGCAATCAGGCCGACTTCAGAAACTATAATGTACCGCACATTTGCTAAATGGGTGCATTCATACCGTGATCTTCCTTTAAAAGTCAATCAGTGGGCAAATATAGTGCGTTGGGAAATGAGAACCAGATTATTTTTGCGAACAACAGAATTTTTATGGCAAGAAGGACATACTTTGCATACAACAGAAAAACAAGCAGATGAAATGGTTGATCAAGCTTTAGAATTATATAAAAATTTTGTAAATGAATTTTTAGGTATCTATGTTTTAAATGGAATAAAATCGCAAGCAGAAAAATTTGCTGGCGCAGAATATACAAAAGCAATTGAAGGAATGATGAAAGATAAAAAAGCATTGCAAATGGGCACATCTCATTCGCTTGGTCAAAATTTTGCAAAAGTTTTTGGGATTGAATTTTTAGATCAAGAAGGCAAAAAGCAAACTCCTTGGCCAACAAGCTGGGGCGTTTCAACTAGAATGATAGGCGGAATAATTATGGCGCATGGAGATGACAAGGGTTTAGTTTTGCCGCCAAAAATCGCGCCAATTCAGGTAATAATAATCCCGATTTATAAAAATTCAGATGAAGAGAAAAAAATAAAAAATTATATAAAAAATCTAGAAAAAAACTTTAAAAATATAAAATATAAAATAGATTGGGACCATACAAACACGCCAGGCTGGAAATTTAATCAATGGGAAATGAAAGGGGTTCCAGTTAGAATGGAAGTTGGGCCAAAAGATGTTCAGAAAAATCAAGTAATTTTAGCTAGACGAGATACAGGTGAAAAATTACAAGTAAAATTAGTAAATTTAGCTGGTAATATAAATAATTTATTAAATAATATCCAAGATAATTTATTAAAAAATAGTGAAAATAATTTAAAAAGTAATATTAAAAATTACACTGATTATAATAAATATAAAAAAGATATTAAAAAAGAAAATTTTTTTGCTTTAGTAAATTGGTGTGAAAGTAAAAAATGCGAAGACCAGATTAAATACGACACAAAAGCAACCACGCGAGTTTACGCTGAAAATAAGTCTGGCAAATGCATTGTCTGCGCTAAAGAAACAAATAAACAAATTTATTTAGCCAAGGCGTATTAATTTTGTCATTTCGTATTTTTCTGTCATTTTCCGGCGTAAGCCGGAATCCAGGATTCTATTTAATTTCTCTGGATCCCGACCCCGCCCTTCGCGAAGGGCGGGGTCGGGATGACAGAAAATATTGAATTTTTCAAAATAAAAATCGCAAAATGATCGCAAATATACTACTTACAATTTTACTTTCAAGCCAAATGTTTTTATCTGTTAATATAAATAACGGGCTAATTTTGGGCGCGCAAGAAAATATAGACAACACAAATAATCTACCGCAAAGAATTATAAATAATAATTTAGACATTGCAATTTCAGCAGAATCTGTTTTGGTAATAGATGTAAAATCTGGAAAAATTTTATATGAAAAAAATGCAAATCAACAAATGCCCATTGCAAGCATAACAAAATTAATGTCTATGCTGATTTTTTTAGATACGCAGCCAGATTTTAATAAAGAAGTAAATTATTCTTTATCTGATTTAACAGGCGGTGAAAAAATGGAATTTAAACCAGGAGAAAAAGTAAAAATTCAAGATTTATTTTATAGCTCCTTAATTGCTTCAACAAACAATACTGTTAAAACATTAGTCCGTTCTACTGGAATTGGCAAACAAGAGTTTGTTAATAAAATGAATGAAAAAGCCAAAGAATTAGGGATGACTAACACATATTTTAAAGACACAACTGGTTTGTCCAAGTTTAATGTTTCAACTGCTAATGATATAGTAATTTTACTGAAATCAGAAATTGCAAAACAGATTATACAAGAAATATTAGCAATACCAGAATATACTTTTACAACAAATTTGGGACAATATAAAATTCAAAGCACAAATTTATTATTAAATAATAAATTTTTTAATATTCAATTTGGTAAAACAGGATATATTGAAGAAGCGGGCTGGTGTTTTACTTCTTTTGGTAAAGTGAAAGATAATAATATAATTACTGTTGTTTTGGGATCAAGCACGCAAGATTCGCGTTTTCAGGATACAAAAACTTTATATTGGTGGGTACAGGAAAATTTTAAATTTATATAGTAGTCATCCCGAACTTGCCACCTTGTCATCCCGTGCTATTCCTTGTCATCCCGACGCAAGTCGGGATCCAGAGAAATTAAAACTGGATTCCGTTTTTAAACGGAATGACAAAAGAGAGATAACGGAATGACAAAAAAGAGATAACGGGATGACAAAAAAGAGATAACGGGATGACAAATATTGTTTAACGGAATGACAAATTCTGTCATCAAGTAATCTTTTTCTGTCATCCCGAATTTAGTTCGGGATTATACAAAATCTTTTAAGATAAGATAATTTTATCCTGACCCCGCCCTTCGCGAAGAGCGGGGTCAGGATGACAAGGAAAATTATGGATATAAATTTAATCCCAGAAATTAAAACTCTTTTAACAGCCATGACTCCAATCGGCGAACTTAGGGCGGCATTGCCAATTGCTCTTTTAAGTTATAAAATGAATATACTGCCAGCATATATATTATCTGTTTTGGGAAACATCATTCCAGTGTTTGTTTTAATTTTGTTTTGGAAATATTCTGTAAAATTTTTTATGCAAAATTTTAAAATTTGTGAAAAATTTTTTAATTGGCTATTTGAACGGACTCGCAAAAAATTTGAAGGAAAATATAATAAATGGGGAAAATTGGCTTTAGTAATATTTGTAGCAATTCCATTGCCAGTGACAGGCGCGTGGACTGGTTCTTTAGCCGCATGGCTATTTGATTTTAAATATTGGGAAAGTATTTTATTAATTTTTTTGGGCGTGTGTGTTTCTGGAATTATTATAACTTTATTAAGTTTAAGTTATCCACAATTGACAAGTATTTTTTAATTTGTTATTGTAAAAACAAGAACGGTGTGTTGTCTGTTTATACAATAAGTCTCAAATATCGTCTGTCAACAAAAGCGTCCTTGTAAAAGGACTTTTTTGTTTGTATAATAAATGATGAGTATGGTCCGCGGGCTCGTAGTATAATTTGGCAATACATCGTTCTTGACAGACGAAAAATGCGGGTTCAAGTCCCGTCGGGTCCATACTCGTATAAATAATCTATGCAAAAAATATTCTTAATCGCAAATTGGAAAATGCAGCTTAATAAATCTGATTCTGTTAGATTAGCTGTTGAGATTTGCAAATCCGCCCTGGTTCCTAAAAGGACTTTAGTGGGTGAAAATATTCAAGTTGTAATTTGTGCTTCAGATGTATATATTTCAGATGTGGCAAGAAAAATTAAAGGTAGCAAAATAAAACTTGGGGCGCAAAATGTTTTTTATCATGAAAAAGGTTCATATACCGGCGAAGTGTCAATAATACAGTTAAAAGAATTAGCTGTTGAATATGTGATTATTGGACATTCAGAAAGACGAGAATATCTTCACGAAACAGATGAAGATGTGAATAGAAAAGTAAAAATTGTTTTAGATAATAATTTAATTCCAATTATATGCGTTGGCGAGACAATGCAAGAAAGGCGAGATGGAAAAACAGATTTAGTTTTAATCAGGCAAGTTAGCAAAGCATTACAAGATGTAAAATTAGATAATAAAAAATTAATTATAGCTTATGAACCAGTTTGGGTAATAGGCAGTGGCCAAGCTGTGAACCCAAAAGAGGCAGAACATGCTGTGCAGGTGATAAAATATAATTTGTTAGAAAATTTTAGCGAAGAAGTAATCAATAACAATATAAATATAATATATGGCGGTTCTGTAGACGCAGATAATATTAATAGTTTCCTAGAAATAAGTTTGATTTCTGGAGCATTAGTCGGCGGTGCAAGTTTGTCAGCAGATAAATTTTTAAATATAATGAATAAAATAACCAATTTTTTATGCTAGTTCACATTAAAAAAATAATTCCAAAAGCAGAAAAGAGCGATTATGCAGTGCCTGCTTTTAATACTTTTAATTTAGAGTCAACTTTGGCAATAGCGCGAGGCGCTGTGGCTCAAAATTCGCCAGTTATTATTCAGGTTTCAGAAAAAACAATAGAGTACGCGGGTTTAAAACCAATTACACATATTGTAGAAACAATAGCTAAAAACGAAGCTGTGAATGTGCCAGTAGCACTTCATTTAGATCATGGTAAAAGTTTTCGTTCTGTGGCAGAGTGCATTCATGCAGGGTTTTCATCCATACATATTGACGCATCAGAATTACCGTTTGATGAAAATGTTATTTTGACAAAACAGGCAACTGATTACGCGCACAAATATGGGGTTTGGGTTCAAGGGGAATTAGGCACTATTTTAGGTCAAAAACAAATGATAGATAAAAAGACTAGTCAGGAATTAGAAAAATTTATGACAAAACCCGATGAAGCTGAAGAATATGTTAGAAAAACAAAGATTGATACATTTGCGCCATCAGTAGGCGCTATTCATGGAATATTTGTTGGTAAAGAAAAAATTAATCAAGAGCTTGTAAAAGAAATAAAAGAAAAAACAAATTTGCCGCTTGTTTTGCATGGGGCATCTGGCGTATCAAACCAAGACATCAGACAAGCAATTAAAAATGGTCTAACAGTTATAAATATAGATTCTAGTTTGCGTGAAACATTTAGCAATACTTTGCGCGAGATTCTTATGACGCACAGACTGGAAATTGACCCAAGAAAAATATTAGCTTTAGTAACTGATGCAATTCAGGAAATTATTGAAGAAAAAATAATTTTGTTTGGCTCAAAAGGAATGGCATAAAATATATGATATTTATAATTCTACTTACTATAATAGCTTTATCGCTTGGTATTATGATAGTGATTGTTATTCGTCATATGCCTCATTTGACTGCAATTGATTTGGTTAATTTACCAAAAGAAAAAGCTCTTAAAGTTAAGAAAAAAATAATTGAACTCCGTTTAAAAAGAAAATTAAGTGGTAACATCAATACATTTTATAATAAATATTTAATACCAAGTTTGACAAAAATTAAAGCTTTGAGCATAAAATTTTATAATAAAATTATTGAAATGGAAAAACATTATAAAAAAGAAATTAAAACACAAGAGGTTGAAAGTTTGCCAGATATTGAAAAACAAAACGCGCTCAAATCTAAAATTATACAAGCTGAAGATTTTTTAACTCAGGAGAAATATAAAGAAGCAGAAGAAGTTTTAATTGAGGTTGTGGCTGTTGATCATAAAAATATACAGGCTTATCTAGGACTAGGTCAAATTTATAGAGCGCAAAAGAATTTTGAACATGCTACTGAAGTTTATGAATACATTTTAAAAATAGAACCAGAGAATAATGACGGGCTTTTAGGTTTAGCCCGCATAGCTATTAAACAAAATAATCATGAATATGCAATGGAAATTTTTGACAAGCTTACTAAACTTAATCCTGATAATGCAAGTTATTATTATGAGCAGGCCATAACTTTGGAAAATCTTGGTGAATTTCAAAAAGCTTTAGAAGTTTGCCAAAAAGCTGTGGATTTAAAACCCAATGATCCAAAATACCTTGATGCAATGTTGAATTTGAGTATAATTGGTAAGAAAAAATATTTGGCTTTAAAAATGTTTGATAGGTTAAAAGATGCTAATCCGGAGAATCAAAAATTAGATGAAATAAAGGGCAGAATTGAAGAAATATAATTTGCCGATGTAGCTCAGTTGGTAGAGCATTTGCATGGTAAGCAAAAGGCCTGCGGTTCAAATCCGCACATCGGCTCCACAATTATATTATGTTCCAACAACTTTTAATCAATGGACTTATTGCTGGCGCGATTTATGCTTTGGTTGCCAGTGGTTTTGCTTTGATTTATTCCACCTGCAAATTCGTGCATTTTGCCCATGGTTCTGCCGTGGCTGTATCTGCCTACAGTTTGTTTTTCTTTTTTCAAAAATTAGGCCTGGATTTTTGGCTTGCAATAATTTTAACCATAATTTTTAGCGGGTTTTTTG
>Ga0210051_1003310_pt1 | contig 16045 bp, 15 predicted proteins | sample CryGey092014_all_FD_185464 | JGI IMG/M metagenome (GOLD analysis project Ga0210051, IMG submission 185464) | Groundwater microbial communities from aquifer - Crystal Geyser CG23_combo_of_CG06-09_8/20/14_all (SPAdes) (version 2) | ecosystem: Environmental > Aquatic > Deep subsurface > Groundwater...
AATTTGACAATGTGTTTTAATTATTCCGAGATTGAGTGCGGGTGAGGAAATGTTTTTTTAAAGGTTAATTTCGTAAAGTTTTGACAAACATGCCCAAAAACGGTTTGAACTTGGTTCCACAGGAAGTGGTAAAGGATCGTGAAAGCGCGAGGACTACGAGTTCTTTGAGTGTCCTTTCTCTTGTTTTTTTTGTCCTTTGCGTTTTTGTTGTCTCGGGCGCGTTTATTTACGAAACAATTGTTATCAGGCAAGTTAACGCGATCAAAAAGAAAGAGGAGGCAATGACGCAAGAACTTGCTTCCCTTAAGGACTTAGAGGTAAAAGTTCGTTCCTTTGAAGTAAAAACGAAAAATTTAACCACCGTTTTTGGTAAGCGTCTTTATTTTTCCAAACTCCTTTCAAAAATTAAAGAATTAACGGCGGAAGAAGTCGTTTTGAGTGAGCTTTTTGAGGTCTCTCCCACGGAAATAAACCTTTCCGGAAGTACCCAAGGTTACCTGTCGATCGCTAAGTTTATGGAGTCGCTCGCCTCGGATGCGGATTTTGTGGATAAAGTGCTTGGTCCATCCGCAAGTACGGATAGGCAAACTGGGCAGACTAAGTTTACTCTTACCGTCATTTTAAAGCCCGATGCATTAAAGAAATTGTAGTTTTGTTGAAAATTATGATTTTTTCAAAAAAATCAGAAGTAAAACTTGATCCTGTCCAGAAAAAGAAGTTAACGGATTATGCTTTACCGTTGGGTTTTTTCCTTGTCGGGTTTCTTTTAATACTTCTTATTGGAGTTCCTAAACTTAACTCCTTTTCTGAACTCTCAAAATCAAAGAAGGAGAGCGAGAAAGCCCTTCGGCAAGTTTCCCTTAAGGTAAATACTCTTAAAACCACTTTAAAGCCATATGAGCAGGTAATTAACCAAAATTACGATCAGGTTTCTCACGCTTTGCCTTCGGAAGTGGACGTTCCTGGTCTTATGACCGAGGTTGAGAACATTGCCAGTTCCTCTGGGCTTGCGATTGAATCTTTGCAATTTACGAGCACTTCCACCAAGAAGGCCGTTCCCGCCCCAGTGGCTTCTACGGAACTTGAAGAGCAAGAAGCAGTCGAAGCAACCCCGGTAGTTAAGACAGCCGTTCTGGAAGAAGTTTCTATTCAAGCCGCTTTTTCGGGAAGGTATGATGATATCCAATCGTTTTTGAAGAAATTGGAGAACGCATCGCGAATAGTGTTGGCGGATAGCTTTAAATACTCACCGGATAGAGATACAGAAGGGATGGCAGAGGATTCTCTTCTTTGTAATGTAGGTTTGATATCTTTTTATTTTCCCGAGGATTCTGAATTTGACCCTTCGGAACCAATTACTTTTTCTCTAACCTCTCCTGAGGTGGAATCGATTATTGAGCAAGTTTCGAAGCTTGATGTTTATGTCGTCTCTCCTTCGGAGAGTGCGGTTGGAAAAGAAAACCCCTTCGAATAGATTTTTGTGGCTTATTTTCGAGAAGTTAATTCTTTTGCTTTTTGCATCCTCCACTTTCTTATTTCCTCATGGTTTCCCGAAAGGAGAATACTGGGGACTTTTTTGCCTATAAAATCGGCGGGGCGAGTGTATTGGGGATATTCAAGGAGCGGTTTATCCGCCTCGTCTTTTAAAGAAAAGGACTCATTTTTGGTGGCATTTTCTTTTACTAGCACTCCCGGGATTAAACGGGCGATCGCATCCGTAAGAACCATTGCTGGTATTTCTCCTCCGGTTAAAACATAGTTACCAATGGATATTTCTTCATCCACGAGCATTTCAATTATTCTCTCGTCCACCCCCTCATAGTGTCCGCAAACTAAGATTAACCCCCTCTCTGTTGATAACTTTTTAATCATTTCCTGATTTAAGGTTTTTCCCTTCGCAGACAGGAGGATAACTTTTGCACTTTTATTACTTTTTTTTAAGTCCTTAATCGCCTCAAAAAGCGGCTTTGGCATTAAAACCATACCTTCCCCACCCCCAAACGGTCGGTCGTCGATCTGCTGATGTTTTTCTTTCGACCAGCCTCTTAATTGATGTAAATTTATTTCTATTAAATTTTTCTCTTTTGCCCTAGAAACTATCGAATAATCAAAAGGCCCTTCAAACATTTCTGGGAAAAGAGTTAAGATGTCAATTTTCATATTTCTAATTCTACTAAAGAACTAGACTAGTAAATAATTCAGTATACTATAGTCAGTAATTGTACATAGGTTTAAACCTTAGTACAATTTTTATCAATACAAGTTAATAGAGATACAAAAAAAACAACCCCCGACAAACTGAGGGGGATGTTTTTAAGTGAGCCAACGGTTTATTTGGATTTCTTCTTAGTTTCTTTCTTGACTGGCTTTTTTTCTTCCTTCTCCACAACCTCCGGCTTGTTTCCGGCTACTTCTTCTGCTACCGCTTCCTCTACACCGGGCGTCGGTTCCTCTTTATGTTCAAATTTTCCCCCTTCTGGTTCTAGAAGTTCCAAGTCAACCCTAACGCCATCGCGAATCGCTTTAATTCTGACGAGGCTTCTGATTGCTCTAATAATTCGACCCTCCTTGCCGATTACGACACCCATATCCTCTTTGTCTACAGTTAGATTTAGAAGAACGCCGTCGGCGGTTTTTTGCTCGTCGATCTTAACCGCGTCTGGTTTAGAAACGATGTTTTTGACAATATATTCTAAAAGTTCTTTCATTTTAAATAATTCACCCCCTTTAAGCACTTACAGTTGTTTCAGTTGGCGCTATTTCAGTAGGTTTAGTTTCTTCGATGATTTGTTTAGGCTCTTCTTCTTTAGATCCAGCCTTTTTAGGAGCGTATTTTTCGTATTTATATTTTCCATTAATTAAGTCAATAATTGACTTTGTGGCTTGAGCGCCCTCTTTGGTCCAGTAGTTATACCTTTCTTGATCATATTTAAAAAAATCTTTTTTTAAAGACGGATTAAAGAACCCGATTATCTCTACTGGATCAGTTCCTTTGGCTTTGGCATGATGATCCAAAACTGCCAATCGATAAGTTGGGTTATTTCTTTTTCCGGTTCTAATTAATCTTATTTTTACCATAGTGGTTAGGATTATAACATACTCGAGGCCGATTTTGCAGCCTCGTGCTCCGCTTCTTGTTTGCTTCCACCAACCCCCTCCCCTTTTAGTTCCTCTCCAAGGTAAACTCCAACTTTAAAGTTCTTGCTGTGGTCTGGCCCCCACTCATCAATTACTTTATAGATTGGAGTCACCCCGAATTTTTCTTGGGTATACTCTTGGTAAGAGCTTTTAAAATCCTTAAATTCCTTATTTTCCACAATTTTCTCGGTTTTGTAAAAAAGATTCCGGGCAAGATATTTTTCGCAAATCTCGATATTCTCTTTGTTTAAGTAAATTGCACCGAGCACGGCTTCAAAAGTATTGGCAAGAATATATTCTCGCTCTCTACCGTTTGAATTTTCCTCTCCCCTTGAAAGTAAAAGAAATTCTCCGAAATTAAGTCTTTTAGATTCCTCCGCCAAAGATTCCGTCCTAACTAAAGCGGCTCTGATGTTGGTCAAATCGCCTTCTGGGATATCTTTATATTTCTGAAAAAGGAATTTTGAAGATAGAAACTGAAGAACCGCGTCGCCTAAAAACTCCAACCTTTCGTTTGAAGATAATTCCTTTTCTTCGTGTTCGTTTAAGTAGGAGCGGTGGGTAAAAGCCTCTTCAAAGAGCTTTTCTTGCATAACTTTTATACCAAGTATTTTTTCAATTTTTTTGATGTCCATTTATGGCAAATTATCGGTGATTGCATCGATTAATTCTGACACTCGATTTATATTGGCCTGCTCTTCTTGGTCGATTACCACATTGTAATGGGCTAAAACAGAGGCAAATACTTCCGCTTTTTCGACTGGATCGAGATTGAGATCTTTAGAAAAATCTGCCTCTTGAGTAATAGTTTCTTCATCCGCGCCTGCGATTTTTGCAATAATCCCCTTTATGGTATTAAAAAAGTCTTCCGTCATAATTTTCTGATTAAATATCGAGTTTCAATTTTTCCGCGATGGTGCCGAGAACTCCATTAACAAAGCTTCCAGAAGTTTCTGAACCAAATTCTTTTGCCAGTTCTACCGCTTCATTAATGGCAACCTTGGGAGGAACACTTTTGACGTTTGAAAGCTCAAGAACGGCGATTCTAATGCAATTAAGGTCTACCTTGGCTACTTGAACTATTGGCCAATCGGGCGCTGCCACCTGAATAATTTTATCAATTTCGGGGCGGGTTGCAACAACCCCACTTATAATTTTTTGAGCCAACTCTCGGTCAAATTCTGCAACTCCTAAAAATTCGGCGGATAAATCGATGTTGGAGGCGATATTAGCAGAAAGAAAAGACTCGCTAAAAAGGGCTCCTAAAGCGACTCGTCGCGCTTCGTGTCGAATATCTTTTTGTTCGCTTGTAGGTGTGCTTTCTTCGGGCATTAGTCAACGTATTTTATTTGATGCTTCACTTCGTTCCGCAGTTTTTGCATACGCGGTGGGGAAGCTTCTCTTTACCACACTTTTGGCATTTTACGGTCAAAACCGGAACAAGCTTACTTTTAAGCCGTCTTCTATCACGTCTGCCTTTTGAAATTCTGCGTTTCGGTAAAGCTCCCATAATCCTGTTATTTTAGCACGGGCTGTATAATAATGTGAATACACTATATTGTCAAGACGCGGCCTTCCGAAAATATGAAACTGCCGTTCCTCCATATAGTCTTTGGTCAATAAGTTCTACCCCTAAGATATTGATCGGTATTTTGGTTTCCTTTGCGTGCTCGTACACAATTATCCCATCTTTATTTAGAGATTGTCCACACTGATTTATCAAGTACTTTACCTCTTTCTTTTCATAAGGAGGATCGACAAATATTAGATCGTATTTGTTTTCCGTGTTTCCAATATATTTTATACCCTCTTTTTGAATTATGATTGCCATCTCTTGAAAATTTAGCGAGTTAATATTTTCTTTAATTATCTCGGCACTATCTCTTAAAACTTCAACAAAGTCACAGGATTTTGCTCCTCTGCTTAGAGCTTCGAGGCCGTAAGCCCCACTTCCCGCAAAAAGATCTAGGCATTTTGCTTTAACTATGGTCTCACCAAGAATTGAAAAAACAGCTGACCTGACCGCTTCTTGGGTCGGTCGGGTGTCTTTTGGGACTTTGATTGTTCTGCCGCCAACAATTCCTGTAATAATACGCATTTTAATTTGGCTTCACATTTCCAGATTGTTCGGTTATCTTACTTTTAAGAAGCGGGTAATCATCAAGTTTTGCAAAGTATTCCTCCGCGTTTTCTCTGGTTAATTTTACCATTTCTGTATTATATAAGCTTGCAATTTTAAGTTTCATAAACCCGTGTTGTTCTTCTCCGTATATATCACCCGGCCCTCGAATTTGCATATCAATTTCGGCTAACTTTATCCCTTCTTGATATTTTTCCATTGCTCGCATTCTTTCCGCGATTATTCCTTGATAAATATCAGTGAAAAGTAGGCAATACGATTGTTTTTCTCCCCTCCCCACCCGCCCACGGAGCTGATGAAGCGAGGCTAATCCGAACCTCTCTGCTCCCTCAATAACCATAATGGTGGCATTTGAGATATCAATTCCTACCTCAACTACCGGTGTGGAAACCAAAATATGGTATTTTTTGTTTTTAAAATCAGTAATTACGACATCTTTTTCTTTTGATTTCATTTTCCCATGCAAAAGTCCGAGAGTTAGGTCAGGAAAAATTTCTTTACTTAACTTTTCAAACTCAACCTTAACTGCTTTGACCGATTTTAAAGTCTCTATTTCAGATTCTTCTATGAACGGACAGATAATGAATGCCTGTTCTCCCTCTCTAATTCTTTTCCGAATCCACTCATAAGACGATTTCTTTTTTTCCTTGGGGACAAACCAAGTTTTTACCGGTTTTCTACCTTTTGGCATTTCATCAATTATGGAGAGGCTTAAATCTCCACAAATTGTCAGAGTTAAACTTCTTGGGATAGGAGTGGCAGTCATGGTCAGGATATTGGGGGCATTCTCGGCGGTGGTTTTTTGGGTTAATTCCGCTCTTTGTCCGACCCCGAAGCGATGTTGTTCGTCGATGACAATTAATCCCAAATTATCAAAATTTTCCCTCTTAAATAGCAGGGCGTGGGTACCGACGGTGACATCTCCTTCCTCTTTGTCTTTCTTACTACCTGTAATTAAGGTAACCTTAATTCCATAAGGTTCAAGATATTTTTTAAGACTTAAATATTGCTGATTAGCTAAAATTTCCGTCGGCGCCATATACAATGATTTTGCTTTTGATAGGTGGCTTACATAAATGGCAATCGCAGCCACCACCGTTTTTCCGCTGCCAACGTCTCCCTCAAGAAGGCGATTCATTGGTTTATTGGTTTCAAGATCATCTAAGATTTCGTTAACGCATCTTTTTTGGGCATTGGTGAGCTTAAAAGGCAGCCCCTTGATAAACGAATCTATTTTGTCTCTATGTATCGATACATTGATAGCGACAGACTCCTTTTTATTTTCCCACTCTGCTTTTCTTAAAAAAGCTTTTAGTTGCATTAAAAACAACTCATCAAACGATAGTCTTTTTTTTGCAACCATCACTTCCCTATCGTTTTTAGGAAAATGAATGGCGGAAATGGCGTAATCGAGCTCACAGAAATTGTTCTCTCTTTTTATTTCCCTTGGCAGATAATCCTCAATTTCCGGTAGTATTTTTAAAAGAGCGTTAATTCTAGAACGAAGCCATTTTGAGCTAACTCCATTAGTTTCCGGATAAATTGGAACCAATCTCCCGGTGTGGATTGTATTTTCGCTCCTTACTAACTCGTATTCTGGCGAAATGAAGGCGCGGTGACGGTCAAAAAAACCAAGCTTTCCGGACAAACTTAATTTATCCCCCTTTTTGATTGTTCTAATTAAATAAGGTTGGTTAAACCAAGTGACTGCTAATGATCCCGTCTCGTCTGTAACGGTCGCTTTTACCATTCGTTTACCGCTTTTGGTAAATATCAATTTAATATCTTCCACGATCGCGATCACAGTCGCTATTTCATCGACCCGTAAAGCTGAGATTTTTCTAACTATGGAATAATCATCGTATCTAAATGGGTAGTGGTTGATGAGATCGCCAACGGTTTTAATGCTTAATTTCTCCAGCAATTTTTCGTTTTTGGGGCCAATTAACGGCACCGCGGTGACTGGGTTTAAAAGATCCATAGCTTAAAGGTAGTTTAGCATAAGGCTTGGGGATTTTAGAAAAAGCTATCTAAAGAAAAGAGGAATAATGGAGCTCGCGACGAGCGAAATCGAAGCAATCGCCCCAAGAACGGCGAATAATTTTTTGTGTCTTGCAAGATACCTCATGTTCACTAGAGAATAGATTGGATCAAAAATTATGTCAATAGTTTGTATCCAACATATATTTTGTTTTTTCTATAAAATCTCTTTATAATGTAAAAGTGGTTACATTGGACAAAAAATATATTCACAAATTGAGGCAAAAAATGTCGGCTAAATTTAAATCCATCAATCGCCAAAAGTTTTACAGTTGGGGGTCTCGTCTTTTGATTTTGGCGATATTTTTTATTTTTGCTGGTTTTTTCGGCATAATCGGAATTTTAGGCTATGTTTCTAAAAGTCTCCCCTCCCCCGACAAACTTTCTTCTCGCCCTGGAGAACTGTCCACTAAAATTTTTGACCGTAATGGCAAACTTCTTTATGACGTATACGGTGAGAAAAATCGCACTCTTGTCAAGCTTGAGGATGTCTCTCCTTGGCTTGTTAAAGCGACTTTAGCTACTGAAGACGCAGAGTTTTATATCCATAAAGGATTCGACCTTCCGGGGATTGCCCGTGGTTTTATAAATACTCTTTCCGGGCAAGGTCTTCAGGGTGGTTCGACCATCACTCAACAGCTGGTTAAAAACTCCCTTTTAACGACAGAGCGGACCATCCCTAGGAAAATAAAAGAGTTTATTCTTGCCCTACAAATAGAAAGAACGTATTCAAAAGATGAAATTCTTCAGATGTATTTGAACAGCGTCCCTTACGGCGGTCAAGCTTGGGGTATTGAGACTGCTTCGGAAATGTATTTTGGAAAATCCGCTAAAGATTTAACAATTGGAGAATCGACCCTTCTTGCCGGGCTTCCACAAAGACCATCCTATTACTCTCCCTTTGGATCCAATCCGGAAAATGCCAAAAATCGTCAAAGTTACGTGATTTATTTGATGAAAGAAAAAGGTTGGATTGACAACAGCGGAAATCACCAATACCTGTCTCAAACTGACAGCGAGGAAGCCAAAAACGAGGAATTGAAATATTCTTCTTATGGCTCCGACATTAAAGCGCCTCATTTTGTGATGTATGTCAAAGAGCTTCTTGCGGAAAGGTATGGGGAGGACTTGGTGGAAAAAGGGGGATTGCAGGTGATTACTTCTTTAGATTTAGAGATGCAAGAGACAGCCCAAAAAATTGTGGCGGAGGAAGTGGAAAAGGCAAAATCGCTCCTCGTCGGAAACGGAGCGCTTGTGGCAATGGACCCAAGAACCGGCCAAATTCTTTCGATGGTCGGATCCAAAGATTATTTTGCGGAAGATTACGATGGAAAATATAATGTTGCTTTAGCCGAGCGCCAACCGGGTTCTTCCATAAAGCCGATTACTTATGTGACCGCCTTTAAACAAGGATATACGGCGGCCACGATGATCGTTGACGCGAAAACAACCTTTGCCGGTCAGCCCGGCTCTCCTCCTTACACCCCGGTAAACTATGATGGAAAGTTTCGAGGGCCGTTGTCTTTTCGAACCGCCCTTGCAAACTCAATTAACGTTACTGCGGTTAAGGTGCTTGATCTTGTTGGAATTCCCGCTTTTCTTGACACTGCTCATGAAATAGGAATTACCACTCTTAATAACCCGGAGAGATATGGTTTGGCATTAACCCTCGGCGGAGGAGAGGTAAAACCAATTGACATGGCGGTTGCATTCTCTACTTTTGCTTCTGGGGGTTTAAGACACGATCCAGTGCCTCTACTAAAGGTTTCTGACTCCCAAGGTAAAATTCTACAAGAATGGCGAGAAACTCCCGGGAAACGAGTGCTTAAGGCTTCTCAAGCTTACCTAATTTCTAGTATTTTGTCTGATAACAACGCTCGATCGGAAGCCTTTGGGTTGTATAGTCCTTTAAAGGTTGGAGATCGTCAAGTGGCGGTAAAAACGGGAACCACTGATAACAAAAAAGATAACTGGTGCGTTGGGTATACACCATCGATTACAGTTGCCGTTTGGGTGGGAAACAATGATGGGAAAGAGATGAGCCAAAGTCTCGCTTCCGGTGTAACCGGAGCGGCGCCAATATGGCATAACGCAATGATCGAGTTTTTAAAGAAAAAGCCAATGGAAAATTTTGAAAGGCCTTCGGATATTATTGAAATGAGCGTTGATAAAATTTCCGGGGAACTGCCAATTGCCGGACGTGACACAAAGACCGAAATTTTTGTTAAAGGAACGGAACCAAAAAACGAATCTTCCGTTCATAAAATTGTAAAAATCTGCCAACCGGACGGAAAATTAGCGACCTCGATTTGCGTTAAAGCTAATAAATACGATGAAAAATGGTTTGTCGTTTTAAAGGAACTAAAGCCTGAGTGGCAACCATTTACAGACGCTTGGATAAATGAACATTCAGCGGAATATCAGAATGTTTTTCCGCCGACAGAGAAATCAAAACTATATTTTGATGAGAATGGAAACTTTAGTGAAAGCGGAGTTCCTTTGGTTGAATTTACAAATCATCGTAATGAAGACACGGTACCTTCGACATTTTCCATTTCGGTGACTGCCTATGCTCCGTACGCAATCGAAAGCCTTAAATTTTATTTAGACGATGTGATGATCGGGCAAATTTCGGGGAATGGGTCGGATAAGCTATCGGGGGAAAAAGAATTTAATGTTTCGGGTGGACTCTCTGGGAAACATTCTGTAAAAGTGACGGCGACCGATTCATCCGGTCGTTCAGGAGACCGTGTAATTGAGGTTAAGATACAATAGCTTTAATTCTTCTTACCCCCTCCCCTACTCCTTCTTCTTTGATTATCTTAATTTCGCCAATCTCTGAGGTGTTTTTAACGTGAGGTCCGCCGCAAACCTCTTTAGAAACAACTTCGTTGGTCTTTGGATTTTTGATGGTGTAAACTTTGACCTGATCACCATATTTTTCACCAAAAAAAGCGAGAGAGCCTAACTTTTTTGCCGCCTCCAAAGTCATTACTTCCTGCTCTATCGGAAAATTAGAATTAATCCAAGAATTTACAAGCTTTTCGACTTCTTTTAGTTGCTCATCCGTTACTTTTTCTGGATGGGAAAAATCAAAGCGAAGCCTTTCGCCCGTGATATTGCTTCCTTTTTGAGATACATGTTCTCCAAGCACTTTTCTTAAACTGGACTGAAGAAGATGGGTGGCGGTATGGTATTTTGTGGAAATCTCTGAATGATCGCTTAATCCGCCAACAAATTTATTTTCTAGTCCCTCGCGAGATTTTTCCTGATGGGTTTTTAGTAATTTTTCAAAGCCATCTGTATCAACGGAAAACCCAATTTCACTGGCCAGTTCTTCCGTAATTTCGATAGGAAATCCAAAAGATTGATAAAGATTAAAAGCTTCTTCCGCAGTTACAATTTTTCCTTGCGCTTCTTTGGTAGCGATTTTTTCAAATTCTTTTGCTCCTCGATCTAAGGTAGAAGAAAATTTATGTTCTTCTTTTTGAAGTTCAGAAAGAATAATTTCCTTATTTTGGCTTATTTCCGGATAATCTTTCTCATAAATCTGAATAACTTCTTTGGCGATATCGCTAGTAAAATCCTTATCTATAGATAATTTTTTGCCAAATCTAACTACTCTTCTGATTAACCTTCTTAAGATGTATCCTCTGTCTTTGTTTGACGGAATAACTCCTTCAGAAAGGACAAAAACAGCGGACCTGATGTGATCAGCAATTATTCTAATGCATCTTGTGATTTCTTCATCTTCCCCATATTTATTACCGGTAAGCGACTCGATTTTATGAATGATGGGAAGGAAGTTTTCAGTCTTATAATCATCCATATGACCTTCCAAGATTGCGCTTGTACGATCAACCCCCATACCGGTATCAACATTTGTGTGTTCTAATGGTTCTAGACTTCCGTCTTCTTTTTTGTTGTATTGCATAAAGACGTCATTCCAAAATTCGATATATTTGCCGCAATGACAGCCCGGTTTGCAATCTTTTCCGCACCTTTCCTTACCCGTATCGATATACATTTCGGTATCCGGTCCGCACGGACCCGTTTTACCGACCGGTCCCCACCAGTTGTCCTCTTTTCCCAAGTTAAAAATTCTTTCGTTAGGAATGCCTACTTTCTGCCAGATTTCGGCGGACTCTTCGTCTTTTGGAGAATTTTCATCTCCCGCAAAAACGGTAATGTTAATTTTTTTAGGTGAGATTCCTAACTCTTTGGTCAAAAATTCATAACTCCAAGGGATCATTTCTTTTTTAAAGTAATCTCCAAGCGACCAGTTGCCAAGCATTTCAAAAAAAGTGTGGTAGTAATTATTGCCTACCCGATCGATATCTTCAGTTCTTAGGCATTTTTGAACGCTAACAAGTCTTTTCCCGGCCGGATGGGCTTCTCCAAGTAAGAAAGGCACCAAAGGGTGCATTCCAGCGGAAATAAATAGGGTTGATGGGTCGTTTTCGGGAACAAGGGAAGAAGAGGGGATTTCCTTGTGCCCACGTTCTAGGAAAAACTTAATGTATTTTTCCTTAAGTTCTTTAGGTGTCATTGTTTCTGTATTCTACAAGGAATTTAACTAAAAGTGAACATAGAGGTGAAATTAATCGGAAAATTTCGGAAGTAGTATCTATTCAGAGCGTGATAAAATAAGATTACACTGTCAGGAAATTAAAAGAATTTAGAGAAGGGGGCGAACCATGAAGAATTATTTGGCCTTTATTGATGAATCAGGTAACTTAACTCAAGAGAGGTTTTTCGGTCTTGGCTTGTTAATAGTAGGCGATGAAATCGGCGATTTTTACGATACCCTTAAGCCATTTCAGGGAAAGGCTCACGAAGTAGCCCACAATGTGTGATTACAAACAAAACGAAGGTTTAATTTCCGATAAATTACACGAGAAGCAAGAGCCGGTCGTCCAGAAAATTCGAGAGCTTTTGGGCGCCGAAACATTAGCGGTTAATAAAACATTTCATCAACTCAATTACTTTTCTGTTTGGAAACTAAAAACATAAAAAGCGGGTCATGGACAAGAAACCCACACCCGCATCTTTAGTTTACACAGGATGTCAAACAAAAGCAAATCAAAAAGTGATGGATTATTTATTTTTGATATTCAAAAGATTCGTAATTTTATTTGCCGTAATAAAGAGATAATAAGCAAAAGGGACTCCCGCAAAGGAGCCCCAAAGCTCTAGAGTTAGTGACCTTTCGGTCAGTAAAATAATACAAAATGTCGATCTAAAAGTCAAGTTTTTGTATTGGATACAGACATTCTGGACAAAACAGAACTGGAAACAAGAAACCCTAGTGGGGTTTGGTACGAAAGAGACTGGTGTGGTCTAACTTGGTTGTAGTATAGCAGGTAATCAATAAGCTTGTGGTTGAAGATTGTTGTTTGTTTTAAGGTGTCACTGTTTTCCTCAACAAATTCTTCCTGAAGGGTTCTGTTGAACCTTTCTATGAAGGAGTTTGATTTGGGGGTTCTTGGATAAGAGAAAAAGTGAGTAATCTTTCTTTCTGTTAGATAGAGGTCAAATTCTCCTAAGAATTCAAGTCCATTATCTGTCTTGACGGATGAGATTTTGTATGGAGTTACCTTCTCAAGCTTTTGGAAGAAATCGAGAGAAGTGCGGCTACTTAAACTTTTGTAGGCCATGGCAAAAGAGAAACGGGAGAAGAGATCAATGGCAGTTATGATGTATCTTTTAGTACCAAAATCAAATCTAGCAACACTGTCAATCTGAAGCTGTTCTCCTGGAAAAGTTGATCTAGATCCTTTGGTAACTCTGACTCTCTTTTTAGCTTTTAAAAGGGCTTTAGAGGCACCAGGAATCCGTCCATGAATGGATGCATGGTAAGCACGAGTTTCAGGATAGGAAAGATTGTGTCTTTTGATGATCTTTCCCACCTGTGAGACAGAGATCTTTTTGATTTTGACCGGATGTTCGTCACAGTAGGCATCCAGAAGAATCTTGATCTTAACTTTACCTAATCTGTAATTGTTCTCTCTTAGGTTACGGATAAAAGAAAGAACCTCCTCATCAACTGCCATTTGACGAACGGTACTAGGTCTAGTGGACTTAGGAATAAGGGAGGAAAGATCGTGTTTAGAGAGCTTAAGAGCTCTCTTCCAAGAATAGATGGTAGACCGACTGACCTTAAAAGCATCAACAGTAGCCAAAACCCCATGCTTCTCAAAGAAAGAGAGCACTTCCAGTCTCTTCTTGGCAATGGAAGAATGATCCAAAGTATTAAAGTTATGGAGGAATTTCATGAAACTACCATAACCTTTAATCCATTTTCCCACAAAGTGCGTTCTGACTGGACCCGTTCCCTTAACATTGTATCTAATCATGCTTTTCAGGATTATCCAGAATGTATCGTAACCTTTTCAGGTGCGAAACCACTATTCCCGTTGCAAAAATTTTTCCAGGTTGGCTGGGAGGAGCGCCAGAAACTAATCCTCAAAATCAACTCCAAAAAGAAATCGATTGTGATTAGGGATTGGAAAAGCTAACCCCCAAAGAAAAAGCCCCCTGTCATTTTTAACAAACATGCAGAGGGCTCAAAGAAATTGAAGCAAACTAATCTGAAAATGGTATCGAGAGCCAACCATCCCGCGCGTCAACGATATGATAAGGTTCTGGACTAACGTCAATCCACAAGCGGTAGGAGCACCTTCTTTCTTCTGTATGTGGCATAAATCCTGGCTCGGAGAATACATCCTTCATGATCTTCATACAGTAGGCAGACGTAGATTCTCCGGGGTGTAATCCTGTATTTCCAGGCACCCAACACTTACATGATGACCGTGAGGATTCCAATCCAACGAACGTGTATCTCGATTTGTTTGTTATCCTGAACTCTTCGTAAGTTGAGAATTTGTGTACACGATCGAGAAAAAGATCCCCAGTTTCCTTCGGAAAGGGCAGATCGCTACCAAGAAAAGTTGCTATTCTCGTAATATCGATGTAAGAGTTAGGCGAATTAGCCACACTCTTTACTTCCTCCATCTTTTCATTAGCTACTGCCGTCTCTCTCCTGATCGCAAGTATTCGCTCCGCTTCTGCCGTCTCGATTACTTGTGCAGTCGCTGTTGCAGCAGCTTTTTCTGCCGTTGAGTCGTAAAAAATTTCGGAACATATGGTCGCAGGACCAATGTACTTGGTACCAAAAGAAGCACGATAGGAGCCGGGCTGTACAAGGAAGTCGTTCGTACCATTCTTCTCATATCCAAACTTAAGGCAGAGCGGAGAAGAGGTGTCTTCGGCCGTAGCTTCAGCGGTAGCACCCGGCCCAAGACCCCAATAACCACATAATATTGGGGAGGGCGGCCACGGCAGATCATTACGAGCTACAATCACGTAGTGTGTAGAGTTATTTCTCACTTTAAAATTGATCCTAAAGGAGTCTCCATCCGCGACCCTACGCACATCGTAGACCGCAATAGAATTCGTCAAATTTGCTGATGCTACCCGCTTCTCGACATAACTATATCCAAAATACAGAAGAGCCGAGACTAGTAATACGACAAACGCTGTTCCTCCCAACCCAAGTTTATCGAGTATCTCGACGACATTATTCATCGTCTTACCCGGAAGCGGGGTTGTGTAAGATACTTTTTTTCCATGTCTATGGGCAGGTGGAGCAGTAAAAAGAGTTTTAGCGGGCGGGGTTGGCGCAGTGGTCAACTTCGCGCCGCAGAACTCGCAAAAGACTTCACCTGTCTTATAGGGCATTCCACAGAAAGGACAGGCGTTCGCCGCCGGCGCTGGAGTAGCCACTGCGCCTGTCACTGCCAGGAACACCTCCACCATGTGTATTCGTCCGTCCACGTCAACGAGGATCTTCTCATCCTTTGGGCCAGAGGTGATGCCGGTTGTGTCAACTTTGACTGTTACCTTAATGGGAAAGACCTTTTCCGCATCTGGCTCAATCACTAGTTCTCCCCAATCCGGTTTATTCCCTTCCCAGTCAATGTTGACTGCGACTGGAGGACCTCCTTTGTTTTCTATCGTGAATGTTAGGGATTTATTTTGTCCTTCAAGAAGGGAACCGAAAGCAATCCTTGTCGGGTGTATTGAAATCTCAGGGAGAGAAACCGATGGTTCCACCACTTGTTCATCATACTGCTTCCTTTTGATAGGATCAGAGAGAACCTTAAAAGCTTCAATGATAAGCTTGCTCTTCTCCCCGGCCTCGCGGATTTTCTCGTCAATTACTTTTAGAAGATCTTCATCTCCCTTGCTTTGATACCTGGCTCGTAGTCCCTTGAATTGATCAGGGTGATTCTCCTTGATGAGTTTTCTATACTGTTCCTTGATCTCCTCTGGGGTAGCATTCTTGGATACTCCCAGTATGCCGTAGTAATCATGGCTAACCGTGTACACTGAACACCTCCTAGTTGAAATGGAAGAGGGTAGAAAGGTATCCTACCCCCTTCTAAACGAGTTTATTCGGGCGGTTTGAGTTTCAGATACTCTTTTACACTGCCCTTTCCGAGAACATGGACGTTTTTGACGATCCGAGAGACTTTCTTGGCAATTTCTTTGAAGATTGCGAGGATTTCCGAAAGGTCGGTGTTCGCACCGATTTGCTTCCAGATGCCCCCATTCTTCCGCACCATTTCCTTGTAGTAGAGTTCGTCGGTGGCAATCACAAACACCAGGAACTCCCGCTCCGTCAGCTTGGCAGTGACTTCTTTGGCCTTATGTTGATGCTGAAGA
>Ga0210051_1003315_pt1 | contig 16028 bp, 18 predicted proteins | sample CryGey092014_all_FD_185464 | JGI IMG/M metagenome (GOLD analysis project Ga0210051, IMG submission 185464) | Groundwater microbial communities from aquifer - Crystal Geyser CG23_combo_of_CG06-09_8/20/14_all (SPAdes) (version 2) | ecosystem: Environmental > Aquatic > Deep subsurface > Groundwater...
ACGGAAAAACACCGCTTGAACTAACTGGTATTATTCTGCCGGAATATTACAACTTTATTAAACTTCTGAGAGAATCCTTGAAGTTAGATTTTATTACCTAAAAAGTCAAGATTAGGTTACCAGTCCCAGGAATTATAGCAATATGATCGACATAATCTTTTTCCCGGACAAAGTAAACTGCCCAACCTGGCTCAACTTTAATATTTTTTGCTTTTTCTTTTAACTCATCCCATGATGGAAAATGAACAGTATCTAAACCATCAAAGGCAATTTTTTGTATCTTATTTAAAAAAGCCTCGAGCTTATCGTGTATTGAAGCTATGCTCATAGCTAATAATGATACTATAAAATATGCCGAATTTGTGGTACAATATGATTCATTAATCCACCGAGAGAATGATGGTGGTACCACTTCGCTTTAATTAATAAGTGGTAATGCCGATCGTAGCTTTCAAAATTTTACTATTAGTATATTTTCCAAATACATCAAATAATAGATTAAAGCTTCGTTGGGTATAAATTTTTTTTATTGAAAGCGAAGAGGTATTTTTTACACAAATATATGGAAATTAGAAACGTCGTCATTATTGCTCACGTTGATCATGGAAAGACTACTCTCGTGGACGCCATTCTTAAACAAACTCATACTTTCCGTGATAACCAAAAAGAAATGGGTGAGACTTTGATTATGGATTCAAACGATCTTGAAAAGGAAAAAGGAATCACGATCTTGGCTAAAAATACAGCTGTTTTTTACCTGCCTGCCGGCAGGCAGGTAAAAACCAAAATTAATATCGTTGATACTCCTGGACACGCTGATTTTGGTGGAGAAGTAGAGAGGGTCATTAATATGGCCAGTGGTGCAATTTTATTAGTTGATGCTGCTGAAGGACCCCTTCCTCAAACAAAGTTTGTTCTTAAAAAAGCAATAGAAGCTAAATTAAAACTAATTTTAGTTATTAATAAAATTGATAAAAAAGATGCCAGACCAAAAGAAATTTTGACCCAAGTAGAAAATTTAATTTTAGAAATGGCTTCTGATGAATCATTTCTTCAATTTACAACTCTTTATGCAGTCGGTCGGGATGGAAAAGCATTCTATGAATTACCGGAAAAATATGATTCCAATAGCAAGGATAATCTCGTTCCTCTGTTTGAAACGATTATTAAAGAAATACCAAATAGTGCCACTGATGATGAAAAACCTTTCCAAATGTTGATTTCTACTTTGGATTACGATAATTATGTTGGCAAGCTTTGTATTGGAGAAGTGTCTCAAGGGATTTTAAAAAAAGATCAGCCAATTGTTTTGGTCCAAGATGACAAAATTATTGGTCAATATAAAGCTCAAAAACTATATACTTTTGAAGGTTTGGGTAAAAAGGAAGTCAATTGGGTTGCCAGTGGTGATATCGTGGCAATTGCAGGAATTCCACAATTAAATATTGGGCAAACAATTTGTGATCCATCAAGTCCTGTTAGTCTTCCATCAATTAAAGTTGAAGATCCAACCATTAAAATCACCATTGGTCCAAATACCAGTCCACTTTCCGGTCGAGAAGGAAAATATTCAACTTCCCGTCAGATAAAAGAGCGATTAGAAAAAGAAAAACAAACAAATTTAGGATTAAAAATAGAGCCTGATCCAGAAGGGGTTAACTATGTTGTTTACGGTCGTGGAGAGCTACATCTTGCTATTTTGATTGAAACAATGAGACGAGAAGGATATGAGATGCAGGTTTCAAAGCCTCAAGTTATTTATAAAAAGATAGATGGAGTAGTTCAAGAACCATTTGAAGAGGTGACAATTGATGTTGATAAAGATTATATGGGTTTGGTAACCGAAGAGTTTGGAAAGAGAAAGGGTGAGATGCTTGATATGGTAACGACAGGCAATACTACCAGACTGATATATAAAATTTCAGATTATAATTTGCTTGGAGTTAGAAGTGCTCTTCTTACAAAGACTAGAGGAACAGCTGTTTTGAGCTCTTACTTTTTAGGATATTTACCAAAAGGACCAAAGATGGAATCTTCAAGAAATGGGGCATTAATTGCTACAAAGGCTGGTGTAACCGTCACTTACGGTTTGGTTAAGAGTCAAAGTAGGGGTGTCCTTTTTATCGGAGTTGGCACACAAGTTTACGAGGGTATGGTGGTCGGTTTAGCTTCTAAAGATATGGATGTTGAAGTAAATATAACTAAAGAAAAACAATTAACTAATAACCGTTCTGCTGGAGAAGGAGTGTCGGAAGCGTTAGTTCCAGCGTCCCCTCTATCTCTTGAACAAGCGCTTGATTTTATCAATGATGATGAAATGCTTGAAGTTACACCTCTAAATATTCGAATTAGAAAAACTTATCTTTCACAATCACAAAGAAGAGTCGAAGGTCGCCGAGCAGACAGTATTTCCGAATAAGTTTTTTGGTCTAAAAAAACACTACCCTTCATAATAAATTTTATTTTACTATTTCCGGATAGTGTTTAGTTTGTTTGCGAATTAATAGCTTCTTCGATCATCTCGAAAACCACCATTTCCTCCACCTCGGTTAAAACCGCCTCCACCTGGTCGCCTCTCTTCTCGAGGTCGAGCAACGTTAACGACGATTTTTCTTCCTTCAACTTCTTTTTCATGCATTTGTTGAGTAGCTGCAGCAGCGGCCTCTTCAGTTGCAAATGTGACGAAACCAAAACCTTTTGATCGTCCAGACATTCTATCTGTGATGATGACGGCTTCAGTTACTTCTCCAAATTGAGCAAATAATTCCTTCAAAGAATCGTTTGTCATTGTCCAAGGAAGATTTCCTACGTATAGTTTTTTAGTATCCATTTATATTTTCACCTCCTTTTGATTATTTTTTTGAATGTTATCCAGAAGTTTACAAACTGAATTGTTTTCCAAGTGCAGTTTTTCTACCATACTGAATTAACTTCAATAAGTATATCATAAATAACCAAATTCTGACTGTCAAATGGATTTTAATGATGAATATATTTTTCCCAAATCTTTTTGAAAAAGGGGAGAGTAAGGGTTGAAAGCAGAAATCCAACGGATGGTACGATTGCGTTAAGCCAAGGTTTGTCAATATTAATCGCCCGAAGATAAAATCCAATCCCAAGATATGTAAATGTCATTAATAAAATTTTTCTTGTCCAACTTGTTTCCCATGATTTATCTGTTTCTACTTTTTTATTTCTGTCCTTAATTAATTTAATTTCATTTTCTAAGTTGTTTATAGAGGTCATATTTATAATATTATACAAAATGTTATTAATACAAATTTGTTATCTAAGTTCAATATCGACGATCGTTTTCAAGATAATAATTCAGCTAACTTTCAGTCAAAAGACTATAATTTTTTTATGAGAATTCTAGTTGTTGAAGATGAACATAGAATTGCCAACTCCATTTAAAAGGGATTAGAGCAAGAAAGGTATGCGGTTGACGTTGCTTACACGGAGAATGACGGTTATGATTTTGCTTCAACTGAAGACTTTACGAGCAATAAAGAATAATCGAGGTGGATTTTGACCTGTTTTAGGCGAAATTATTTCTGCTGATGATAAATCAATCACTGTCAAACTGCAAGATGACAGTAGTAAAATAGTTTTAATAAACGCGAAAACAGTCATTAACAAAGTGCAAACAGATAATAAATCTGAACTAAAAGTTTGGGAAAACGTATCTGTTTTTGGTGCAGAAAATACTGACGGCAGTGTCACGGCTCAAAATATTCAACTTAACCCAACTCAAAGAATCGGGGTAGTAGAAAAATAATTTTACATTCTTTGCAACGGCCGTGAAAAGAATGTAACGTTTTAAATATGATATTTATAAGAACAAAAATATATATAATAATTTAAATGAATTTAAATAATCGCGTAATTATTATTCTTGGACTCGGTAATGAAGTTGCAAAGAATGTCTTGGCTGTAGAGGGTTGGAAAAAATTATTGATTTTATTTTAAATGATTAACATAATCATTTTTATAATACTTTTTCTTGTCATTGTTAATTGGTTTCAAATCATTAGTTTTTCAAGTTTGTTTGTTGGACCAAAGATAAAGACAAGTACAATTAAGGATGAATGGATAAAAAATGTTGTCAAGAAGAAAACTGGATTAAATTTGTTTGACGTAACTTTATTTCATGACAAAAAAATGTATGGGATGATGGCAGGATTACCTTTTTGGCCGAAAATGATTCTTTCAACTGGTCTTTATAAGTCTTTTAATAAAGATGAACTTGAATGGGTTATTCTCCATGAAGCCGGACACTGCGTTTTATGGCATAATCTTCAATCTTTTTTTATAGAAATGATTATTTTGAGTGTAGGAATTTATCTAATTCAAAAAAACAAAATTAATTTATTTTTTATACCACTCTACGCAATACTGTTGAGTATTGTCTCTATCTATTTAATCAGGTGGACAACAGAATATATGGCCGATAAATATTCAATAAATTTGGTTGATAATCCAAGAGGAGTTATTACCGCTCAAGATAAATTTAAAAAAAGTATTTTCCGCTTTTTATTTCATTGGAATATATCCTCAACCTTAAGAATCAAAATGGCAAAAAGAAGATTAATGAGTGCTAAGTTATAGCGTTACAATGTAGTCAATAAATTTTATTTTTTTTATAAATTTTCTAATTGTAAATAATATTAAAAGATATTAAGATATAAGCCAAATGAATAGCGCACAGTTATTGGTAAAATGTTTAGAGAGTGAGGGGGTTAAATATATTTTTGGCGTTCCTGGTGAGGAAAATTTACAACTGCTTCAGGCAATAAAAAATTCTTCAATTAAATTTGTAGTCACCAGGCATGAACAGGCGGCTGGTTTTATTGCTGCCACCATCGGTAGATTAACCGGAATTCCAGGTGTTTGTTTGTCCACTTTGGGACCAGGTGCAACTAACTTAGTGACAAGCGCTGCTTATGCTCAACTTGGGGGAATGCCAGCTTTATTTATTACCGGTCAAAAACCGATAAAAAAAAGCAAACAAGGTAATTTCCAGATTATCAATACTGTTGAGATGTTTCGTCCAATCACCAAGTTAACTAAGCAGATTATTAATGGTGAGATGATCCCAATGATAGTGAGAGAGGCATTTCGGGTTGCAAAATTAGAGCGACCCGGGGCTGTCCATTTAGAACTTCCAGAAGACGTCGCTGAGGAAATAGCCACCGGAGTTCCAATGATTAACCATCATACCCGACGTCCGGTCGCTGAGGAAAAATCAATAAAAAAAGCGGTTGAAATGATAGAGAAGGCAGAGCGTCCTTTAGTCTTAATCGGAGCCGGAGCCAATCGGAAAAGGACTTCGCGAGTTTTAACTGATTTTATTGAAAAAACAGGCATTCCTTTTTTTACGACTCAAATGGGGAAAGGAGTGGTCACCGAAAAGCATCTTCAATATTTAGGGACAGCGGCACTTTCTGAAAATGATTATATTCACTGTGCAATAAACAAATCAGATTTAATTATTAATGTTGGTCATGATACGATTGAAAAACCACCGTTTATAATGGATGAAAGTGATAGAAGAGAAGTGATCCATATTAATTTTTTTCCGGCTATTGTTGATCAGATTTATTTTCCTCAGCATGAAGTGGTCGGAGATATTGCCAACACAATTCGACAGATTGGCAATCTGATTAGTAAAAAGTCAGACTGGGATTTTTCCTATTTTTATAAAATGCAGAAATATTTAAATGCTCACTTTCAATCAATTACAAAGAGAGAACGTTTTCCATATTCCCCGCAACAAATTGTTAAAGTCATAAGACAAAATATGGCCGAAGAAGACATAGTCACTTTAGACAATGGAATGTATAAAATCTGGTTTGCAAGAAATTATCATACTTTAAAACAAAATACTTTACTTTTAGATAATGCCCTAGCTTCGATGGGGGCAGGTTTACCATCAGCTATGGCCGCCAAAATTATTTTTCCGGAAAAAAAAGTCATCGCCATTTGTGGGGATGGGGGCTTTCTTATGAATTCTCAGGAATTAGAGACGGCCAATAGATTAAAATTAGACTTAACAATTATTATTTTGCGTGATAATGCTTTTGGGATGATTAAATGGAAACAAAAGACGATGGGTTTAGATGATTTTGCCTTAAGTTTTGGAAATCCTGATTTTGTTGCCCTTGCCAAATCATACGGAGCTAATGGTTATCAGGTTGAAAAAAGCGGAGATTTGGAAAAATATTTAAAAGAAGTTTTTGATAAAAAAGGAGTTCATTTGATTGAGGTGCCAATTGATTATTCGGATGATTATAGAATTTTAGTGAAGGAATTAAAGGAAAAAACCTGTATTTTGTAAAGCGTCCCGCTTAGCATAAATTATATGAAAAAATTACTTTCAATAAATCCGGCGACGGAAGAAATTTTTGGAGAATTCCCCATTTTGACTGAAAATGAATTGGAAAATAAAATTAATTTGAGTCATGAGGCTTTTAAAAAATGGAAGAAAGTTCCTTTTTCAGAAAAAAAGGTTTTGATGAAAAAAGTCGGAAAAATATTACTTCTCCATAAGCAAAAATTCGCCAAAATGATAACAATGGAGATGGGAAAAAATATTGAAGAGAGCACGGCTGAAGTAGAGAAATGCGCAACTTTGTGTGAATTTCTTGCCGGTAGTGCAGAGGCGATTTTAAAAAAAGAAATAATCAAAACTGAAGCCGAAGAATCCTATATCCGTTTTGAACCTTTAGGGGTTATATTTTCGATTATGCCGTGGAACTATCCTTTCTGGCAAGTGTTTCGGGCGGCTGTTCCGGCTCTTATGGTTGGCAATACGATGTTACTTAAACTTGCGTCAAATGTACCCCAGACTTCTCAATTGATTGAAAAAATATTTATTGAGGCAGGTTTTCCCAAAGGGGTTTTTCAGAATCTATTAATCGATTCCTCAATGAGTGAGATAGTGATCAAAAGTAATTATGTCCGTGGAGTAACTCTTACGGGAAGTGAAAAAGCCGGATCGGCAGTCGCTTCGCTTGCAGGAGCTTCGATTAAAAAATCAATTTTAGAATTAGGCGGGAGCGATCCATTTATAGTTCTCGACGACGCCGATATTAAAAAGGCTTCCTTGGTTGCCACTTCGGCAAGACTTAGTGTCAGCGGTCAAGTCTGTATTTCCGCTAAACGTTTTATTATTCAAAAAAAAATAGCTAATGAGTTTATCCGGGAATTAACAAAAAATTTTAAGGAAATAGAAAATAAAATAGGACCACTTTCTGGTAAAAAAATTTTAGAGACAATTGAAGATCAGGTTAACAGTTCGGTGAAAATGGGAGCAAAAATAATTACAGGAGGAAAGAGAATTGCTAAGAAAGGATATTTTTACCCGCCAACAATTATTGCCGATGTGACTAAAAAAATGCCACTCTATTTTGAAGAGGCTTTCGGACCGGTGGCTACAATCTTTATTGTCGAAGATGATGCTGAGACAATTAAAATTGCCAATGATACGAAGTTTGGACTGGGAGCATCAGTCTGGACAAATAATAAAAAAAGAGCTCAATTATTTATAGAAGAGTTAGAATCAGGCTCAGTATTTATTAATAATAAAGTGACTTCAAATATTCGCTTGCCTTTTGGAGGTTCTAAAAATTCAGGTTATGGCCGGGAACTGTCTTCATACGGACTCAAAGAGTTTGTCAATATTAAAACTGTTGTAATAGAAAAACAAATGTAATTATTATTTAGGATTTATATTTATTTGCGACCTTTTCTTTTTCAGGAACAATAAATATACTATTAAAAAATACACTCCCATAATTGCCAATTTTGAAAAACTGAATTCACGACTTATTCCCAAAAAACTTTTTAACATATGACCAATAACTGTGCTTTTATGTGGCAAAAAATTAAGAGGAATAGACAATATCTTTGATAAATTAATATCAAAATTATGCTCTAATAATTCTGTTATACCGTTTTGAATTAAGGCGGCCCCGAGAACGATTATCATATATTCAGTAAATCTGAATATTTTGCTGATAGAAAATTTAATATAGGCAAAAAACGTCATTAATCCAAGGATTGAGGCGACAAAAAATCCTAACATCAGGCCGATAAAATTTTGGATGAAGACGGAAAAGAGAGAAGTGCTGGCTGTAAACAATGCGATTTCAAATCCTTCCCTAAGAATCAAAAAAACGATCATTGAAAATAAGGAAAAATCAAAGACTTTTTTGTTTAGTTTTTGTTTAAGTTTGATCAAAGTCCCGGTGCGACTTTTGTTAATAACTTCATGAAGTGAAAAGATTACGTAAGTAATAAATATTCCGGAAAATATCATTAAATAGCTCTCAAGCAGTTCAGTATTTTTTTCGGTCAAAATACCTCGAACTTGATTACCATAAAAATAAGTACCCGTTGCCATCAGGAGTGAAGTTAACAATCCAATTATTGAAGCCAGGCTAATTTCGGACTCTTTTTTTAAATTAAGTTTTCTTGAAATACCCAGAAAAACACCTATTATCAAGAAGGCCTCTAAAAATTCTCTAAAAGAAATTAATGCAGTTGCAATCATAAATATATGTTTTATCTAAATTATTTTTTATATAAATTATTTTTTGACACCTCACCGAGTAATGTTTGATAAGACTCTTGTGTTACGTGCCAGTGACCTGGACGATATGGATGTTCAAGATCTTCAATTACCATAATAATAAGAGTTGTAAGGAAAGCAATACTTCCGGTAAATATATAATCAATCCAAAAATTACTTACTCCAATAAAATATGAAAGTATAATCATCATTATCGCTCCCGTGTAAATAGTAGCCTTAAGAAGAAGCGATGTTCTTTTTGAGCTTTGGAATATTCTTTCCTCTCGACTTTCAAAGATTTCTTTAATTATCGTGATTGCAGTGGAAGAATATTCAGGAGAAGTTTTAGGAAGATCAAAAACGACTTCTTGTAAAAAGTGAATAGAATTTTCTAAGGTTGAAGAACGATAGCCTGTATCAATGTTTTTCCATCCTTCATTCATTACTAAACCGAGATATTCCTGAATACCGAGTTGTAGTCTTTTTCCCACATCTGATGGTAGGTGATTGGAAAGCCAAAAAAGTCGATGTAGATTTATTACTTCTTTACGTATGGAGCTGATAAGATCGTCCCACTTTTTCGCCTGAGATTGGATTGTAAAAGCAGCAAAAACACCAAATATAAGACCTATTTCAGAATAAAGCCAACCAACACCTTCGCTAGTTGCTATCAATGATGTAGAGTTTATTCCAGGTATTAACCTGATGCAAATGAATAAAACAGTAATAAAGATTAAAAAAATGAAAGATTGAATAAAAAGTAACATATTATAAACAAATTAAAATTTTTTTACCATTTCTTTGTTGGGGAGCAAGGATTCGGACCTTGAGTCGCGCTGCTCCAAAGGCAGGCGTGTTACCGTTACACCACTCCCCATTGCTTTCATATTTTACCAAAAAAATACCCCTTTCTGAGTTGTATAATGTTCTTATGAAAATAGTTACTAAAAAAATTACTTTAAAGGAAATTGACGAAATGGCAAAGAATATGTTTGGAAACTTGGTTAAGGTAGTCATCGATATTGATAAAAAAATAATAGTTGTTGATGGTGAGCTACATGCTGATGAGGAAGCTCTTCTTATTAAAAATGGATCAGAGCAAAAAAACCTTTGGGGGTTAACATTTATCCGGAAGAAAAAGAAAATTTTATTGAATTTGATTCGATGATTAATATTAGGCCATCGGCAGGAAATAAAAGTCGAACAGTAGAGGGTGAATCAATAAAAAAAATCAGTTAAGATTGAGAGAGTTAACCAGAGTTTATGAAGCAATTAGTGATTATTTTTACGGTGATAATGTTTTTAAATCAAGCGACCCTCTTTGGCAGAAATATTTTTATAATTTTGCCTATGCGGTAAGAAATAAAATATAAATTATGAAAACTATTAAAATATCAATACAAGACGAAAACACTCTCGTTCTACAGGAGGACGGCCATAAAGGTGACTTGATTGATCTGAAGTCAATTCATGAGATTGATATTGATAAATCAACAATTCGTAATGTTGTGAATTCTATTAAGATGGATAAATTTAATGAAGAGCTGAAAAAGGAAAAAGAAGCTATGAAGCGTGAAAGTCAACTTGAATTACAGTTGAAAGAACAAGAGATTATCAGTAAGTCAAAAGTTGATATCTCTAAAAAAGACCAAGAAATCATTGCTTTAAATTCTAAAATGGAAACGATTGCGAAACAAATTGAATCCGACGTAAAGCTTAAGGCGATGGAGGAAAAGCAAAAGATCGAAGAAGAATTTCGTCAAAAATTAAGCGCAAAGGATACTGAAATTAGTGAAATAAAAAATAAAAAAGAAATAGAGGAAGAAAAAGTTCGATCGGCTGAGAAAGCATTAGTTTCTTTTAAGGAAATGCGTTCAAAAATGAGCACTAAGATGTTTGGCGAGTCTTTAGAATTACATTGTGAAAATGAATTTAATAAAATCCGATCAATTGCTTTTCCTAATGCAAAGTTTGGAAAAGATAACACTATTTCGGCGACCGGTTCAAAAGGTGATTATATTTATCGCGAGCTTGACGAAAATGGTAACGAAATATTATCAATTATGTTTGAGATGAAGAATGAGGAAGACAAAACAGCTACAAAACACAAAAATAAAGACTTCTTTAAAGAGCTTGACAAGGATAGAAAAGAAAAGGATTGTGAATTTGCCGTATTGGTTAGTTTGCTTGAAAAAGATAACGAATATTACGATGATATAGTTACAGTTCATGAATATTTAAATATGTATTCTATTAGGCCACAACATTTCATTACGATAATTGGCTTTTTACGACAGGGCAGTTTGAAATCGCTTCAACTTCAAAAACAAATTAAATTTTTAAAAAATCAAAATATTGACATAACAAATTTTGAAAATAATATAAATGAATTCAAAGACGCATTTGCACGAAATTATAGTCTTGCATCAGATCAATTTGCTAAGGCAATAGATGAAATTGACAAGACAATAGATCATTTAAGTAAAGTTAAAGAAAATCTATTGAAATCAGATAATAATTTACGTTTAGCTAACAATAAGGCAACAGATATATCAATAAAAAGATTAACTGCAAATAGTCCGAGCGTAGCGAAAAAATTCGAAAAATAGTCAAAAAATGAAAAACCATATTACAGACAATGAATCAATCCACTCTTTCTTTTCTTACGTTTCAAAGATAGTCTTAATCATTCCTATTTTCATTGTTGTCATTTCATTTTTTTTTAAATTTAATCAGCCAAAAACAGTTACGATTGCACAATCCCAGAATGTTGAGGCGCCAAAATTGGGCGTCTCAACAAATACCAATGCAATTAAATTTAACCTCGTAGGTCCCATCGTCTGTGAAAACTTATTTATTCAAAATAAAAAGGTTTTGTTAAAAAACAAAACAACAAACTATTTATTAAATGGTGACTGTCTCTATATTTGGGAGATAGGGAAGTCAATTGGAGAAAAGAAATGTGGCTTGTCTAATTATGTTAATATGGCGGAAAATTATTTAGGATTCTTGAGTATTGATGATCTAATCAATAACAACATGATCAAAGATAAAATTAAAGATAAAAATATTGATCTGAAGGAAATTACACAAAGTTGTAAGAGGGAAGAAATTAAAGATAAAACCATTTTTGGTATTCCTAAACAAGTTAGTTTTGAAGTTAAATGACCCGCCATATCTTGCTTTTCGCCTTTGGCTCTAAGAGCGATAAAAGGCGGGTTAGGCCAACTAAGTTCACTTCGTTCACTAATTTGGCCTAAAAAAAAATGTCCCGGCTACGACCTACTTTCCCTTCATCTTTCGATGTGAGTATCATTGGCGCTGACTCGTTTCACGACCTTGTTCGGGATGGAAAAGGGTGGGACCAAGTCGCTCAAGTAACCAGGACGATAGATAGTATATAATATAAATGGATGGAAAACAATAATAAAAAAGGTTCGGTATTTTATTCTTATAGTCTTAATCCTCAGGCAAAATTTAATACTCAAGAGGAAGGTGAAAAAGTTTATTTGCTACTTCGAAGTCATCCCTTTACTCAAATTGGTTGGTTTTTAAGCTCAATTTTATTTTTTATCATTCTTTTTATTTTTAATTTTTTTCTTCCAAATTTTTTAAACTTTGGACAAATATTTATTATTAACTTATTTTATTTTATTATTATCTGTAGTTATATTTGGTTTAATATTTTAAATTGGTATTTTAATGTTGGGATAGTAACAAGCAAACGGGTGATTGACATTGATTTTTATGCAATTTTATATAAAGAAATTACCAATGCTCAATTAGGAAAAATTGAGGACACGACCGTAAAAAGCGGTGGATATTTGGAATCATTTTTTGATTTTGGTTCTATTTTTATTCAAACAGCCGGAACAGAAGAAAATATTGAATTTCTCGATGTTCCTCATCCATCTGATGCAGTTCAAATAATTAATAAATTATTAAGCAAAAAACATGGATTTTAAAGATATTGCTTTTAAGGTTATCATCTCGCTTTTTGCCATCTTTTATTACCTTTATGCCTTAGTAGTTTCCAAACAAGTCAAAATAATGGATAAAACTTTGCAAGATGAACATAACGGCCTGATTGTTTTTGTCACTTCATTGCAAGTGACAGCCTCATTGGTTATATTGATAATAGTGTTATTTGCAGTATTTATAATATAACTAATAAACCAATGACCAACGCCAATACTAACCAATTAACAATTATTGGCTTTTGGTATTTATTGGAGTTGGTCCGCCTGTTGGCGGATTGGAGATTGTTTATTTTGAATTTATCTTAATATGTTCAAGCAAGAATTAGGATTTTATTTAGGAAATGAAAAACCGGACGGTTTTTCCGGTTTTGTTGATGAAAATAATTTATTTTTAACAGTTGAAATTGAGGCAGGTATTACTCCTGACATTGGACGAGAATTAACATTCTACATTCGAGAAAAAATCAGACTTTTAAAAATTGAAAATTTACAGCAGTTTGACATATTTATTTCAAATATTATTAAAGAAAAAAATCTTCCATCAGGATTTTCTTTTTCAGCCGGTTATTTAAAAGGCGATATTTTTTATCTAAAAACTATTAATCAAGGCAAGATTTATATCCGTCGCAATAATAAATTAGTTTTGCTTATTGACTCCGATAAGACCGCATCGGGATTTATCAAAATTGATGATGTATTTGTTTTTACTTTTAGCAATTTTGTAAGATTGCTTGGGGGAGAGGAAGGATTAAATAATAAATTTGATCATCGGCCGATTCCAAAAATTATTGACGAGATTACTCCGGAATTACTTACAAAAGATGACCACGGAACGGCAGCATTATTTTTGCAACTGAAGAAGATTGATGAAGAGGAAAAACCAATAGATAATTTTTTTGAAGTTCCAAAAAAATTAGGTTCAGCCCTTAATCTAAAAAGTTATTATATAAGATTTGGCCAACAAAAAATTTTGACATTTATAACTGTTTTTATTTTAGGATTAATACTTTTTTGGAGTGTTGGGATAGGGGTAATTCGAAGAAAAAGTGAGAATAATCAGAAAAAAATTAATTTAACGAAGGAGTTAATCAGTCAAAAATTAAGCCAGGCGGAGGAGGTGTCATTTTTGAATATGTCGAGCGCCTTGAGTTTGATTGCTGATAGTAAAGATGAGGCGAATAAAATCAAGAAAGAGTTAGGGGTTAAGAGTTATGAGTTAAGTGGGATAGATAAAATTATTTCTGATAGTGAGAACAAAATTCTAAAAAAGGAGGAGAAAAAATATTCAGAATTTTTTGATTTAACAGTCGATGATAAAAATGCAAAAGGAGACAAAATTTATCTTAACGACGATAATCTTTTAGTTAGTGATAAAAGTAGGGGAGTATTATATGAGTTTTCATTGACCAAGAAATCTTTAGACAAAGATCAATCTATTGAAATAAAAAAATCTTCGTTAATTGCTTTGTTTGAAGATAAAAAATATTTTTATGTTGAAGGTGCAGGTGTTTATCAGATGGTTGATGGCAAAGCAAAAAAAGTAATTGAGAATGATAAAGAGTGGGGAAAGATTATTGATTTGGTAGTTTTTAATGGAAATATTTATTTATTGGATCAGGGAAAGAATGAGATTTGGAAGTATATGAGTACAGAATTGGGGTTTGGAGGCAAAAATTCTTATTTTCAGCCTGATCAATCATTTAATTTATCTTCGGTAAATTCATTTTCAATCGACGGTTCGGTTTACATAGCGGGTGATTCAATAATGTTTAAATTTACCTCTGGTCTTCAGGATGCTTTTAAAACTAATCTACCAGATGATAATATTGATGTAAACAAAATTTTTACCACTAAAGACTTAGAAAAAGTTTATGGATGGGATAAAAAACGTGGAACGATTTATATCATGGGGAAAAACGGCAACTATCAGGAACAGGTGAATTCTAAAATACTGTCAACAGCTTCAGATTTTGTGGTTCATAAAGAAATTATTTATGTTATTCAGGGAAGTAAAATCTATAAGATAGAGTAAACTTTTACCCGGTAATTTCAACTTGACAAAGTGAAAATAAAGGGTTAATATAAAAATATGATTTATCCACGAACTATCACGGATCAACTTCATCAAACAGTTAAGGCTTTTGCCGCTATCGTTCTGACTGGTCCTCGTCAATCAGGTAAGACCACACTTCTTCGTCGAGAATTTGGTTCAACTCATCAGTATATTAATCTTGAAAATCCAGATGTTCAATCACGTGCAATCGCAGATCCTATTGGTTTTTTAGACAATATTCATAAGCCTGTTATTATCGACGAAATTCAGTATGCACCTATACTTCTACCTTATATTAAAGAAAAAATTGATAATGATCGCACTCCAGGACAGTGGTTACTTACAGGATCTCAAAATTTTACTCTTATGAAAGGTGTAACAGAATCATTAGCAGGTCGTGCTGCCATATTGACCCTTCTCCCGCTTTCTCTATCAGAGCGTCAAGGTAATGGAAAACATTCTTTAGATATTCATAGTTTATTTTCTCAGCCACAACCACAACTATTTCAACAAAAAAACCTTGTTTCAAAATATATTTTTACAGGAGGATACCCTGAACCTCTTACTGATAAATCAATCTTTTATGATACTTGGGCAAGTTCATATATTAAGACTTATCTTGAACGTGACGTTCGAGACCTTAAAAATATTGGTAACTTACTTCAATTTCAGGCGTTTCTCAAATCATGTGCAATCCGTACAGGTCAGATTCTTGATCTCTCTTCTTTAGCTCGCGATATTGGTGTGTCTTTTACTACCGCTAAAACTTGGCTTTCTATATTAGTTGCAAGTTATCAAATAATTCTACTACCTCAATATTTTCAAAACCTTGGAAAACGTTTGGTTAAACGTCCAAAGCTCTATTTTACTGATACTGGTCTTGCTGCTTACCTTATGGGAATAAGAAATATAGAAACTCTTGACTCCAGTCCACAATATGGCGCTTTATTTGAAACAATGATAGTTATTGATTTTTTTAAACGAGAATATCATCATCTTAACGATTCATTGCTATACTATTTGCATACAAGAGATAGATTAGAAGTTGACCTTGTGATTGAAGATAATCAGAAATTATATTTAATTGAAATTAAATCATCCTCGACTATTACGTCTACTCATATATCGTCCCTCACGCGACTGAAACGTGAAATTCCTGATAAGATTGCAGGTAGTTTTTTACTTTCCAATTCTAAAGAATCCTTTATCATTTCTGGGGTCACCCAACATCCAGCTCTACCATTTCTTATTAAATAAACTATAGACTTCAATTGTTCATTGCCCAAGGGTGGGTAATTTTATTTCAAATCCGCCACCGTCGATTGGATTAACAATCCCAAGCAGATTACCGGCTAATAGATTAAATACTGTCAGGACGACAAAAACTAAAACAATTCCTATTAAAGCATTAGTGATTTTATTT
>Ga0210051_1003317_pt1 | contig 16027 bp, 10 predicted proteins | sample CryGey092014_all_FD_185464 | JGI IMG/M metagenome (GOLD analysis project Ga0210051, IMG submission 185464) | Groundwater microbial communities from aquifer - Crystal Geyser CG23_combo_of_CG06-09_8/20/14_all (SPAdes) (version 2) | ecosystem: Environmental > Aquatic > Deep subsurface > Groundwater...
TCTTCTTCAATCCCCCCGAACTTGTTTCGGGGGAATGTTAGGTTCGCGCTACAACCCGGACGCCGCGCAACCTCTTCTTCAATCCCCCCGAACTTGTTTCGGGGGAATGTTAGGTTCGCGCTACAACTGCCGGACAAGAGGGGCTTTCCACTCCTCCGGTTAGCGTGGTCCTAACCATCCCCCGAAACAAGTTCGGGGGGATTCTGTCTGTCGCCTCCCGCCGTCAGCGTGGTCCTAACCATCCCCCGAAACAAGTTCGGGGGGATTCTGTCTGTCGCCTCCCGCCGTCAGCGTGGTCCTAACCATCCCCCGAAACAAGTTCGGGGGGATTGCCATTACCGAATCAAACTGTCAAATAGCATAACCCCCCACTACCTTTTCGGGAACTATGGGACAGTATTTTTGACCACCTACTTACATTCGGATTCCCACCCACATCTTGGGTTTGGCGACCATCCTCTTCCGGCATCAGGTCGGAAGAGGATGGTCGCCAAACCCAAGAAAACGATACGACAGCACTTGTAGCGAGAACGTAAGACTCCCCCGATATGAAATCGTGGGCATCCAACCCTATGCTGGACTTCCAGCCGCTTGACACCCCAAAGCTACCGACGGTAGACTGTGCTTACCATGACTGCACAGACAGAAGAGAAGATCCTCAAGGAACTCGGAGAGATCAAGCTGTTGCTTCGTAGACTAATTCCTCCGGATAGCGAGCCACCCGACAGGCGCGAGTTGACCGAAGACGACCTTCTGAGAATCGTCGCGGAAGGACGCCGGGAGTATCGCGAAGGGAAGACGAAGCAGTTTGATGAGCTTATCGCCGAGGAGTACCCGCATTTGCTGACTGGAAGATGACAATCAAGAAGGTTGATACAAGCTCACGCTTTGAGCGTTCCTTCTCCAGACTCCCGTTGTCTGTGCAGCAAGCGGCGGTTGAGCGGAAAGCAGTCTTTCGGGACAGTCCATTTGCCCCCACACTCAGGACGCACAAACTGTCCGGGAAACTCCGGGGACTGTGGTCCTTTCCCGTCACCCACTCTCACCGTATCGTGTTCGAGTTCCTCGACGACGAAACGGCGCTGTTCCACGATATCGGCGATCATAGCATCTACCGGTGAAATCACTCCTCCCGGCCAGCAGACCGCCAAACCTGAAACCTGACACCTGAAACCTACTTCACCGTGACTTTCACCGTCTGACTGTTGTTCGTGGTGTTGGTCTCCCCGGTCACGGTGGAAACGGTGCCGGTGATTAGATAGTCGCCGGTCTTCTGCCGCCGCGGGACCTTGATCCTGATGGTTCCCGAGGTCTGCTGCCCCGCGCCCAATGATGCAATGGTCTTCGGCTGACCGACGGGCTGACCGTTGTACGTCAACCGGAAGGTGAAGTTCGTCTCCGTTACGTTGCCATTGTTCTTCACCGTGTAGGAGAAGGTCACCCTCTGCCCGCGGGAGACCGTCGTTGGTGACGCGGAGAAGGCGGTGAGGGCGACATCGTGGATGGTCGCCTGGTTGACGGTGAATCCATTCACCAGCGTTCCGCTCTGCCCGTCGGTGTTAGACACCACAACGTTCCATGCGCCAACCGCTTTGCCGGTCAGGTCGAAGGTGCAGGTGATCTGCGTCGAACTCAATACGACAACACTGATTGCGGCGATCTCCGGCTGGTCGGTGCGGGTCAGCTTCACCGTCGCGCCTGTCAGAAAGCCGGTTCCTGCGAGATTGGTGATACTCACCGGACTGTTGTTCAGACCGGAATTGGGTGTGATGCCGGTCAACGTGGGTGCGCGTTGCACGCGGACGACGCCCGCGCTGTAGGCTGTTACCGGCGGGCGAATGCCGTCGTTGGCAACCGCATAGATGTAATAAGACCCGGCTGCAAGCAGCGAAGTATCCCAGGTCACTGTCTTCTGTCCGTCCGCCGTGAGGTTCGAGGCGATGAGGACTCCGTCCGCGCCGGTGTTGTCGGTGTCGTAGTAGACGTCCACCGCGGCGGGAGTGTCCTCATCCGTCGCCTGAAGGATGATATTGAACGAGGTGTTGGCGGTGGGATTGGTGGAGTCGGGTTGCAGCACCTGTACGATCGGCGGATGGTCGAATTGGGAGACGGTGTAAGCAAGAGTCGTATAGCCATCGGCGTCGTCTTCCATCCAGATGGGTCTCCCGTCCTTTTCCATGTACAGTCGAAGGTTCTTCACCTTGAAGGGGCCGTCCTGACCGTGCTTCAGAATCAAGTTCCCATCAAACAGCAGCGGGACCGTGCCGTTGCCGGTGGTCAGGTTGCTTCCGGCGCCCAACGCCGAGTCTATGACTTCTCCAGTGCCGTCCGTCAGGTCGCCTTCCACGAGGAAGGTTCCCGCTTCGGTGACGTTGACACCGGCCTGCACCTCGAGAAACTCGAACACGCCATCCGCGTCATTGTCCACTCCGGCGTCGGTGTAAGACCGGGTGAGCGTCGCCGACTTTGGGGCGATGGTGAAGAAGGAAAAGGCGACGCGTTGGAACTGTTCGCCAGCGGTATTGGTTCCGGTCGCTTTTAAATTGACGTTGTATGCACCACCTTCTCTCACGGGGGCCAAATATCCACCGTAGACACCGTCATTCGATTGCCCATCCCCACTGCCACCATCGTCAAGCAATGCCTTCAAAATGACATCGGCACCACCGGCAGTGATGTACGCTTGAACCGAAGCATTTGTGCGGGGAGCACCATTCTCTGCGGCAGTAGCTTGCAGGTGTGGACTGCCTCCATTAGCGTACTCAGTTTCAATCGAAGCTCCCTCGAAAGAGAGCCTGTTCGTCACTGCCACCGTCAGACCTGCCGGTTCGCCTTGGGCAATACTCCCTGTGGGCGTTACCTTCGCTGTCCAATTGCCCACCATGGGATTGCTCGCTGTGAAAATGTAGTAGTGAGTTCCATCTTGTTCACCTTCCTCATAAACAACATCTCGGTTCGTATCAGTCTGAGTCACCTGTGATCCATCTGGTGTCGTCAACACAAACTGACAAGCTACCTGTGAGGTAAGTATAAAGGTGGCATCGGTGCAGGTGTCTATAGGGAGTGACACTGCTTTACTTACATTGGGACTAAGTATCAGGTCAGTCAGCTCAACCAACTGAGAGTTCCCAGGGGGGGCGGATCGCGGTGGAGAAGGACCACCAGCATCCACGCAACTTGGCCATGATTGACCAAGCAATACCTTACCTATCAATTCGCGACAGGTAGCGTTCCTTGGCAAGGTAGAATGGTTGACTTGGAAAAACCGGAAGTTCTCATTGCAGGGCGGATTGGTGTTTTTCTTGGGATATTGTCCGAGAGCGCTGCTCACACTCACGTAGCCATCAAAGTCTGCAGGCTCAGATATTCCTGCCAGGGAGTAGTCACGGCGCCAGGTTCCTTCCTCGTCAATAAGGGTGCCATCAGGGTAACGCGACGTTGTGCCCCCCAAGCCCCAATATGTCGTGCTAAAGCCATTCATGTATCGGGAATCAAAGTAGGTCTCCCCTTCTCTGCCATTGAGCTTCGCATTGGGATAATACCAACGATTGCCAACTGCATTGTACGGTTCCATGGCATCGACGAGAGGACCACCAACCTTCTTCTTAGCCACCATAACACGCGTCCCGATGATTCCACCATAGGGGGTTCCGAGCGTGATAAGATTGTGCACATGGAACATGCGTCTGGGCGGGGAGTTGGTATCGTCTGGGACTTCATTGCTTTGGCGGATAATGTAACGGGCCGCAAGTCCCCCTGCGGAATGCGCAATGATATCCACATCGATGGGGTACTGCGTGCCGGGGCCGAGTAACTCCTTGATTCTCCTGCGAATATACGAGGAACAGTTCGGAATAGAAGCCGCGCCATCTTTCTCCGGCATATCGATGGTCCCGATGTCTCCATTGAAAAGCCGATAGGTTTGAAAAAACTGGCGCCCTTCAGCCTTGGAGATAAATACCTCAATCACGTCATCATCGGACCTGGTACCATCTAGATTTGTCTCATCAATGTCGTCTTTGTAACCTAACGATTTTAGCGTCTCTCTGAGGTCGGAGTAAATGGTGCTGTTCCACGTCCCCCGAATCAAGACCACCTTCGGCTTCTCTGTCGGCGGAGTACCGCCCCCTCCGCCACCGCCCACCGTCACCGTCGCGGTGTCTGACGCGGAGCCGTAGGTGACGTTGACGGTGTTGAGGAAGGTTCCTGTGAGGGTCCCGGCGGTGAAGAGGCCGGACTGCGTGATCGTGCCGCCGCTGACGACCGACCAGGTGAGGGAGGGATTCGTGTCCAGCGTCCCGTCGGCTTTGTAGGCTTTCGCGGCAAATTGTGCAGTTCCACCCGACACGACGCTTGCGGTGGCTGGAGCGATGGTGACACTCTTATTCCATGGTCGTGCAGACCCGCTAAAAGCGGTTATCTTTGTGACACTTTGATTGCCATTCCATGTGTTTGAAATCAAGTAAAGTATTTGGTTGGCAACAATTACAGAAGACGCGCCGGAGTCAACGGCGAGTTCGGCCAATATGTTTCCGGTAGACGGCTCCAAGGCTTTCAGTGTTGTCTTTGTAGGAACGGACATACTGCCTTCATTCCATAGCATCCAGAGGGTCCCTCCAGCCGCTATCAGCGAGCTCACACTTTGACCGCCAACATCCGGTCCGCCTTGAGTCATCGGAATCTGCCAGACCGGAACTCCTGTATCCGCATTGAGCCCGAGCAAGGCGGAATTAGAGCCACAAAAGATATATCCGGGATATGTCGCGTAAATCGAAGCTATATTCAGTGTTGAGCTTGACCAGTTTGAATTGCCTGAGTTAGGGTCAAGGCAAGCAAGAGTGTTGGGAGCCCCGAGTATACCGTTAGATAGCGCATAGAGCATGTTGTTCGATGCTACAATCTCGTTCCATCCTTCCCACCCTCGCTTCCACATGACACTACCTGTCATATTACTAACTCCTGCCATCGCACCAGGCTCTGAGATATAAACTCCCCCCTCCCAATGGGAACTGGTTGCCAGATAAGCCTTATCTTGCCACAGCGTGGGAGCAGTGTGCGGATATCCACCGATTTGTTGTTGCCACGCCATAGCCCCAGTGCTTGTATCCAAGGCAACTATTGCTCCGCCGGGAGACATCAATGCACCTGCACGGTCAACTCCAATGTAAACTCTATCATCGGCAACGACAGGTGCCATGGCACGATTAAAAAAGCCACTAGGTGTAAGAACCCCGGGACTGAACCTCCACTTAAGTTGACCGTTCGTCGCGTCCAACGCGCTGAGCGAATAATATTCACTGACGTAGAGATTGCCAGAAGATGCAGTAACCCCATAGTAAGAATATGCGCTGACAGGCGTTTCCCATCTTAGGGTTTTGGTCTGCAAGTCGATGCAGACGACCGAGCGCTGGTATGATCCGTTGTAGGACATAGCAAACAATGTTTGTCCTACTACAACAGGCGAAGAAAAGGTTCTGCCTGCAAAGGATTGCTCCCAGGCTTCCGTGAGCGGGGGCGCGACCTGGTCAGGTGTCGAATTGGTATGCTGAGGATTGCCACCCGACATAGGCCAATCGGTAGCGTTAACGGGTTGCCCCAATACACACAGGTAGATGTTGATCAAAAGTATGAAAGTGGCACCACACTTGTATTTGCAGATGGAAGATCTTGGACTCATTAGCGTTACCGGTTTCATTCCCATTGTCGCACCCATTTTCTGCTCCTCATGACGTATTGACAAACACCTGCGATGACTATCCCCGTAGTCCAACAAGTTATCCATTTTCCTCTCATTTCCCTCACTCCCCTTTGGTCGCTTCTCTCGAAGTAAGAATTCGTGGACTGGTTCGGATTTCCTCCTGAACGGCAGATTCTTTTGGAGCGCGCATTGGGGTAGCTCCTTACCCCGCCGAAAGGGCCAGATTACGATTAAGAGCAGGATTGAGATTAGGATATCAAGTGGCGAGGAAGAACCTTACGCGCCAGCGCTTCACTCCAGTGTCACTTCCCCCATGCGCTCGAAAACGTGGAAGCTACTGTCGAAAGTGGGGCTCCACGCGAGCGAGTCGCCGCCGGGGGCGACGATGAAGTCATGCTCCAACCGGCCGGACTGATTGCCGTAGTAGGCGAGGTCGATGCCGGGATAGACGGATTCATACTCGACCTTCTCGTAGGTCGCGACATTCGTCCGCCACTTCTTCGGATCGTTGCCGAGGAAGTAGTTGACTTTGCCGGGAAGCTCCTCGCCACCGGTGACCTTCAGCGCGGGGTTGGCGTTGACGAGTTTCATGCGGACAACGGACACCTTATCCGCAGATTGAGGTTGTTTGAACCGCGAAGGGCGCAAAGAACGCGAAGCCAATCTTTCCCTTTGCGTCCTTGGCGCTCTTTGCGGTGAACTGAGACACAATACTGCTTCGGCCTTGTCGGTGAGGAACATGGTGTAACCCCGACCGCGGGCGAGGAACTTCACGCGCTTGTCGGTCTGGCCTTTGTTGGTCTCGAATTGCAGGGGGAGCTTGCCGTAGTTAGCGGCCAGGCGGGCGCGGGTTGCTGCGTCGGCAGAGACGGGAGTTGACTTCTGAATCGGGGGAGATGGAAACAAAGAGAACCGAGAACCACCGTTGGATTGGGCGGCGAACTCTGCGAGTTCGAGGTGAACCGCACTTGTCGAACCCCGATAGAATCGGGGCGATACGGTCGGGACAGTTCCACGGGTCAACTCCGGGTCAGTGGCGGGGGCAGACACGATTGTCTGCCTCACGTGGAGACCGAAGCCAACGACCACCAACCCCACAGCAGCAAGAGCAGAGAATGTGAAGAACCGATGACGAACAAGTTGCATGACACAAACCTCCCGTTTGAGTGCGGAGTGCGGAATGCGGAATGAATCGCATCCTTGCACACCGGGGCCTGGATATTCTCCCGATTGTGAAACGGATTATAGCATGTTTGGCATCGCTGCCAGCAGATAAATGGCTTGTGCGAAAATGTATTCTCCACCGTCTCCGGGAGGACGCGTTCCCGGTGTTCCTCAAGCACGGGGCGCGCGTTGAGTCTGGGGTTTGCTGGAGATAGCGGTCAGCTTCTCTCTGAGCCACACATTCACCACAGTCTCCAGGCCCAGTCCCTCTTGTCTGGCAACCGTGTTGATCTCCCGCGCGATTTCACCCTCAATGGGCACGAGAAATGTGCGTCGCTGAAGATTCACGTCAAAATGAACGTCCTTCATCAGGTGCTCGTAGTCCGCCGTGCTGTGGGTGTCCCAGAATTCCCCCGCTTCCTCGATGCTCGCGAACGAATCTGGAATCGGGTCGCGGTGCTTCTCACGTGTTGCCATATCTTCTCCGCTCCTTTCTGTCCATGTCCCGCGCACTGACGATCAGAGCTTCGCCGCTGCGCTTGTGAATGAAGAAGGCGACGAGATATCGTCCGGCATCGGTGCAGCCGTAGGCGGTATACAAATCCTCGCCGGCAACGTGTCCCCTCTCCTGCAATTTGAAGTGTGGCTCATTGTCGAAGACTTCCTCCACCTCGTCTGCAAGGATGTGATGCTTCCACCAGAGCTTGTCCACCACTTCCCTCAGCCAGATGACGCCTGTGATCTTCATTGCGCCCCTCTATCCTATCAGGAAAACTACTTGCACGAAAAATAATCTTTCATCGTCTCCGGGGTGAACACTCGTTAAGGTTGAAAACGTACCTCTGCTCGCGCCCAAGAACCCCCATCCGGGCTTCGCCCATCCCGACCTTCGGGACAAGCTCTTCCCCCGGCCCGACGCGTCGGGACGGGGGCAAGGAATCTCTCCTCACATCCTACCGCGGGCCCACCGTGTACTGCACTGAACGGTGAAGTCCAGAAATGACTTCCTCGGACTCAACGGTGTATGTTCCCGTCGGCTCATCCAGGGCCAGCGCGATGGAGGTCTCCATAGCGCCGTTTCGCATCACTAACGTACGCGCATACTCCTCGCGCTCCTTGCCGTCCGGCCCGGTGATGGTGATCCGAAGACCGAGACCGCAGGACTTTGCTTCCAGAGGTTGTGCCTTCGCAATGATTTTCAGCAGGTCTCCCTGTTTGAGCTTGGCGGAGGAGAGGGACAGATCGATCCCTGTCAGCTTGCACGGCAACAAGGCAAACACTTTCGCCCGGGCCTTGATGAGTCCCGTCCGGATGGTGTCGGTCAGACCCAGGTAATCCTGCCGCCGCGCGTCGTAGACGTGGAACGCTTTCGGCAGCCGCACGACGCTTTCCGCAGTACCCAGGTTGCCTCCGGAGCCTTCCGACCGTTTCACCGTCCACTCCCCGCCGGCTCCGGCGATCTCGGCGCGGACGCCCGGATCGCGCAGCAGACCGAGGAAGAGCGTCTCGCCGTTCTTGAAGACGGTGATCTCCGTATCGCCGCGGTCCAGTCCCTGCGAATCCTCCACGCGACACCACGGCTTGATTCCTGCGTACTGTTCGATCATTCGCGTCATGCCGCGTCGGTCGCCGGCGTCGCCGGTCGCGCGTCGCCCCGTGTATCCTTTCAGCGTGGAGCCGGTCAGCACCGCGTGTCCCTTCCCGAAGTTGTTCACCTTGAGTTCCTGGGGATCGCTGAAGATGTCGGCAAGCTGGCACTTGGGCAACTTGGTCCCGTTGGCATCGAACACCCCGGGAAGGAAGTCAGCAAACAGCAGTCCTCCTTCTCGAACCCATGTCCGAATCGCTTCCGCCTCCTTCGCCGTCAATGCCTGGCTGTAGGGAAGCACCAGAACCTTCACGTCCTTCAGCGCACCCGCCTCGATCTGCGGGACGCCGACATACCGATACACAAACCCCGAATCAGCGAGAGCGTGAAATGCGTCGCGCAGGGAGTTTTCCCACCGCGTTTCCGGATGGTGGAAGATGTCGAGGAAATAGCTGAGGGTGGACCAGTGAATGGCCACCGGCGACAGCATCATGTCGCCCCCGATCAGCAGCGGCCCGAGACCTCTCCGGATTTCCTTGACCTCTTCGCCGGTCTGCAGGTAGCAGGCGAAAGGACGGAAGTCGGGATAGAGAGCGGCGATGCCGCCGAGTCCCCGGCTTTCGTGGCCGGGATACCAGAAGATGTGGGTCATTCCCTGCAACAACGTGTGCCAGGGCCAATAGCGATGGTAGTCTTCCTCCATCGGCAGGTTCCCGGACCAGAATGCGCTGAGGTCGCCCTTCTTCATGAAGCTGCGTTTCACGGCGTCCATGTAGTCCAGATCGTGCCCGAAGGTTCCCCAGTGCTGTGCCATCGCCGGGATATCGAAGCTGCGGTCGATGTTGACGACGCACTCGGCGCCGATGACGCAATCGGGGTCTACCGACTTGGCTCCCTCGATACCTGCACGCTGCCACCGGTTGTACGACTCGACCATGAACAGTCGCTGATCCAGCCAGCGTTCGCAGCGACCGGTCTTCAGAGCGTCGGGCAGAGTCCCTCCACGCACTTCCTCCCAACTCCGATACTGCGTTCCCCAGACTTTGTTGGCCTGTTCCAATGTGCCGTACTTCTTCCGTGCGTATTCGCTGAACGCCTTCAGGCAGAAGGGACAGAAACACGACTCGCCGTGAGGCACTCCGCCTTCCTCGTTGATGGAATACGCCACCACATCCGTGCCTGAGTATGCTTTCGCGTACGCTTCCATGTCCTTACGGGATCGGTCGAGAAACGCGGGATTGTTCAGGTCTCGAGCTGACCACGGCCCCTCCTTCTGAGTCGCCAGGCCGTCGGGGGTTTCGTCCATCTGCGCCGGTCCCATAATATAGGTGGAAAGGTACGGAACTGATTGCAGACCTTGCCGCGCACCGGCTACGGCGAAGGGCCGGACGGAATCCCAGTCGGATGCGTACAGGACGCCGTCGTAGTAACCGGTGAGACCGGCGACGCGCTGCATTTCCCGTGTGGCGTATTCCGTCCGAGGATCCTCCGAGGGCGATCCCCACTGAAACAGCATGAAGTTGTCCCGTCGTGGATTGGGGATGCCGAAGGCAACCGACTTCTCCTCCAAAGGCCCTGTCCGGTCGATGACCCGTGCGGTCGCCTCGAAATAGCAGCCGATGGGCTCCGGAATCTGGAGTGAGAACTTGCCCGAGTTCTGTTGCGTCTTCACCGACGATTGGACGACCAGGCGGCCCAACCGATCACGGACCTCCACGACGAGGGCCTGGTCCGAAGCCAACGGGGCGGCAAGCGACACCTCGCCGGTGACAGGTTCCCCCTTGCGGAACTGCGGAGCCGTCATCTTCAGGTCCTTCAGCACGCCGGCCGATTCCACGCGAAAGGCGGACGATCCCCAGCCTGCGACCTTACCGTCGATGAACGCCCACAGGTCAAGGATGTGCAGTCCTGAGGGAAGAACGGGCAGAGCGGTCCCCTGTTCGCCACCAAGTGGCAGCCTGGCTGCTGCTTCTTTGGAGAACACCTGCTCGTCCTTCTCGTTGCGCAAGCGCCAGCGAAGTGTGCAGGCGCCGGTCAACTCGGGCGGAGACGCGATGCGAAAGGACACGCCCCCCTTCAGCGCAGCAATCCGGGAGACAGTGGCGCCCTGCTCCAACACGGGAGTGGTTCGCACCGGCAGCTCGCGCCGGGAAGCCCACTGCATCGCTCTGGAAACGATAGCGAAGTAATAGTCGTACCAGGGACCTCCCGCCAGTCGGGACGGCGTCGCCCAATAGTGCATCGTCCAAGGTGATGCCTTGGGGTCGAGATCGTTGTAGTCCAGCACCGCGATTCGGCCCTGCCCAAACTGACAGCACTGCAGCTCGAAGGGGCCGAAAGCCGGCATGGGGGGGAAGGATGTTTGCCTCTCCATCTTGAGTGGCATGAGAGAGACCGGCGCACTCTCCAGCAGGACGGATTCCGCCGCGGCATCACGGGTTGCGAGGGCGGCCTTGAACGCCTCATCCTCTCCGGCTGGAGAGACGTAGACGAGTCCCGTCCCCTGCATGACGCGCCGGAGCACGTTTTCCCGCACCCACTCCGGGAGTGCGGTCCACAACACTTTCCCGATGACGACGACCTGGTAGTGCCGTCCGTCGGACAGGCGCAGTTTCGCCAGCTCGTCGAGATCGCCATCCAGGTCGGACATCGACTCACCCGCGCCATACCACGAGATGTTGGAGGAAACCATCAGAGGAGTCACGTGCAATGCCAGACGCTGCGCCAACTCCACCGTGTCCCGAAACTGCCAGCACGGCGCGATGACCAGAGCGTTCAGCGGACCGGTGACCGATGGATTTGCCCACGCGACGTGCGGAGTCACGATCTCAGTGGAGAAGCGGTCATAGGGCTGATTGGGGTCTCCGAGCGGCGGCTCCGCGGCGCTCGTCACTCCCACCGTGAGGCAGATGATTGTGGCGAGCCAATACGCGCGCAGTAGTTCTTCGGTCCACCTCATCACGTTCTGTTCTCCTTGCTCAAAACTGGCCAAAACGCTTGTTGAGTTGGCTGCCAACCGCGAGTCCGCTCAATCCCACCGAACTCGCTTCGGTGGATTGTTCGGTTTGCGCTACTCCAGCATGACGACAAAGTATCGAATTCCCCCGGATTCATTCCGGGGGATCGTTGAGTTCAGCCTATGTAGCGAGGTCCTAACGATCCCCCGGAATGAATCCGGGGGAATTCTTCAGAGACCTCGGCTATAGTAGCATGAATCTAACGATCCACCGAAACCAGTTCGGTGGGATTGGAGGCGAACTCAATAAGCATATCTGGCAAATGGGCGTAGGAGACGCCTCTACCGGGCCGCTTCGATCCACCGCAACTCGTCGCCGATGTTCTCCAGCGAACGGCGCACCTGTTGGGCAACCGCAAAGACCTCCAAAAAACCGAGACGATCCAAGGGCTTTCCCTCCGACGTCGCGGGGGTCTGCGGCAAACGACTCATCGTCTTGTCTACGCTCTCCAACTGCCTGGAAAGGGAAGGTTCCGTATGCGATGACAATCGCCTGGTCAGGGCTGCTCTTTCGGCGGCCATCGAGGGGAGAAATCCTGCCGTCACCCACTGCGCGTAAGTGCCAAACGTCAGCAACCCGAAGCCTGCCGGACGATGGTAGTTGGGTCCCACCGGCGCCCAAGGACCCATGTAGGTCCCATTCCGGCAGAGGTTCACCGACCACATCTCGCCGGGCTTCGGAGTGCTCCGTCCGAACGCGGCAAAAGGAATCGCCACCTCGAGGGTCCAGCGGTTGGCTTCGACTGCGCCAGCGGCCTTCCACGGGCAGTCCCATGCGGGATTCATACCGATGGATTCATAGGTGCATCCCAGCACATTTGCTGCGAACTGGTAGTAGACATCCCTTGTCGCTCCGGGATCGAGGAAGAACTCCAGCGGATCGCCTCCGGGCCACTTCCCTGGCGGGGTCGGCTCCACCACCTCAGACTCCTTGCCTGACTCCGCAGAGGCAAAGCCAAGATAGAGGTTCTGCGCGTCGAAGAGAAATGCAAACTGCGCCTGCACGGGCGCGAGGCTTGTCTGGTCGCGGTGGCGCAGAAAGTTAGTGTGCCACTCCGCTTGCTGCCAGGAGGATTCGCTCAACCGGCCATCGATCTCGAGCTTATCTCCCGTTGGGAAAGCAACAGCGATTCGTTCGGAGTCTTCCACCGGCGCCGGCATTCCGGAAGGCATCGAACTCAAGGAGTTCGCATCGATGGTCGCCCCGGTCGCCGGGCCGACGGTCACATCGTCAAGATCGACCGCGGCGTTGGGAGCAACCTCCAGGACGAGACTCCACACCTTCACATCGGGAACGGTGTTCTCAAAAAGCGCCGTGTGGGCCTTCCACTCCGACGTCGCCTCGCATGTGTTGAAGAAGGGGATGCCGATGGCGCGGTTATCGCGACTGTATTCGTAGGCGCGGAACCGCACGATGCCTTTGCCGCGCAGCCACACGGAGACCCGGTAGCGACTGCCGCGCTTGTTGGGAGGAATCTGAAACCCGAACAACAGGTTGACCGGCTTGTCCCGGGTTTCCACCCCGAGGGCATACCGACCGGAGACCACCTCGCCGCCGGGTTTCCCCTGGCGTCGGTGCAGGCGGGCGGGACCCATCTGGAAGTCGAGCCGGGGAAGGTAATACGGGGGTTGGTCGCCCAGCCAACCGTCTCTGACCGGTCCTTCGAGGAAGGCATTCCCCGCGGGGGAGTCAAACTGCTGCCACTCCTCAAAGCCGTTGGAGAATTGGCTCCCTTCAGCGAAGCAACTTGAGGCGAGCAGCACAAGCGTCAACGTCAAGAGAAATCGCATGAAGCTCTCCTCGGTGGAAGGTGGGCGGTGTATGGCGAACTTCCTAATAGTTCACGCGGTTCTGGTAATTCGTCGTTGGGTAGCTCCCATAGTCGCCCTGACTCCGGAGCGTGCTCATGTACTGACCGGTGCTGTGCCACTTGACATGCCCATCGACGTAAAGGAAGTTGTTGCCGCTGTTGTGACGTGGATTGCCGATGATCTGTGCTGACCGGTCGTGATACCAGTAGCCGCCGATCCAAGTCGCCGCAGCGTAGTAAGTAGGTCGTCAGAAATACTGTCCGCCCTCTGTCATTCTGAACGGTGTGAAGAATCTCTGCCGCAAAGGAGATTCTTCGTCGTTCCTCCTCAGAATGACAGTTTGGCGGAGGGCTCGAAGGGACAGTATTTCTGACGACCTACTTACTGGAGTTGCGTTCCCGCCGCACAGCCGTTGACGCAAGAGGGGATGCGGTCCCATTCTGCGACGAGGATGTCCTCTGCCGGAGTCTTCAGGTCGGCGGCGGTGAGCGTCTTGGCCGCGTCGGCGCTACCCCACGCATAGATGGCATCGTAGTTGCCACCGATTTTGTCATTGTAGCCGTAGCTCATACACTTCCCGTAACTCGGATAGGGGTAGTAATCGATGTTCGTGTCACTGGTGACGTCGGAAGGACAGCACCAAACGTCTCGTGGGATGTAGCCGCTTGTTTTCCCCGTGTAGGAGATCATTGCGCCCATGAACTTGTCGCCGGCGCCACCGGCAATCGGGAACACCTCATCATAGTCTTGGAGATACTGCATGATCCCCAGGCCAATCTGTTTCAAGTTGCTCTGGCAACTCGCCTGACGCGCCTTCTCCCGAGCCTTTGCGAAAACGGGGAAAAGGATCGAGGCCAGTATGGCGATGATGGCAATCACCACCAACAACTCGATGAGAGTGAAACCGTCACCTCTGCCCAACTTCGACACGCGATTCTGCAACATTGCTGCTCCTCCAGTCATCTGAGATGGATTTCTCTTCGGAGACTATATGCCCAATATACTGATCGCGCAAACTTTTTTTGGGCGCAACCTGCAACCGGCAAGGGGGTGCAAGTCAGATTTGTGATGCGCGGTGGTAATCAGCCCTCCCTGGGGCCGGGCAGGCATAAACGAGAGGTTGGGAAGACTTACGCGAGTGAAAGGGGACAGTAACAACCCCCATCCTCGAACCCAAAGGGTTCGAGGACGGGGGTTGCTGCAAGAACTCACTCAGGACCGACGAACCGCGAACTGCGTTACACAATCACTATCGGTTTCCAGATTATAGGCGCCTATGGTTCCGGCTGGGATGGATAGGGCTGATTATCACAAATCTGACTTACACCCCCGGCGAGGCTATCTCGTTGTTTCCGTCGGCTTCAGGATAATTGCACGGAAGTCATGTCCCTCGATGCTGAGCGGAACGCCACCTGCTTCCCCAAGAACTGACGCGTCTGTCTCCGCGTCCATCACCACGGCGGACGCGAACCCGAGGGCTTTTGCATCAAACGACAGCCGGACACCCCGTTTCTCCTTGGTGAGGTTGGAGACGTAGACCAGCGCACCCTTTCCCGGGCGGAAGTAGTAACTGAGCTTCACTCCCGGCGGCAGGCCGGAGAAAGCGGACGCGTCCCTCTCCCAGTAACCGACGAACCGGCAATCCTCCGCCGTGATTCCGAAGCGGCTCTCGATGTCGGCTATCTCATTGATCAGCGGGATGTTGGCGTAGGCGCGCCAGATCCATAGATCATACAGTTTCAACGCAGCCAGCATGGTGCGGGTCGGTTTCACCTGTGACTCTAACCCGTGCAGCTTCGGCAGCCAGCCCTGAGTGATGCCCCAGGCGCCCGCGCCGAAAACCTCCAGATAGGGGAGCGGAAAGAAGTCGATGAAGTCCTTCGTATCATGCCCGTACTCGCCGTCGATGCAGACATCGGCAAACGAGAAGCACGGGGCCACCATGGCGCTGGTGGAATGCACCGAGAACCACGGCGGCGTGGTCTTGTGAAGGCACGAGAGCACCGCGCACCGCTTGATCAGGTCTCGCGTCTCGAAGAGGTGGTACCCCGCCTGAACGTTGCCGTCCTCGCGCACGTATCCGCATTCGGAGTGCTGCACGTTGACGCACGGGTGGGGGTAGGAGTTGTCGAGGTACACGCCGTCCATGCACTGCTGTTCCATGGCGCGGTTGAAGCAGTGCACCTGGTAGTCGACGCGGCTGGGCATCGCGCAGTTGAGGATGGCGATGTAGTCATCAGCGTCCGGTCCGAAGATCTTCTTCGGCAGCGCGCCCAGCCCGTCGGTGTACGTGGCGAACGGTTCGTGTGCCCACTCATGGCGAAGGTATTCCATGGCCGGGTCGGTCATAGGGAACAGGTCGTTGGCCAGATAGTTGTGAATGGTGTACCCCTGCGCCCGCGCCCGGCCCACGCGCTGCCTTGCGGTGAAAGGGTCCCGGTAGGTCACGCCCATGCTCTCGTTCAGGAAGGTATTGTCAAATCCGTGACTGACGATCCTGAATGCGGCATCACCGCCGGTGACGCGTGGTCGTACCGGAGTGGCCATCAATCCGAAGACAATGGTGCGCGGCGTCGTCAGCGTGGCAGGCTTCGCGATGAAGTTGACTCGCAAGACAGTTGTCTCCTCCGAAAATAGCCCCTTGGGGTACGAAAATCAGGCCGCCAAGGGGAGTTCTTCCAGTTCGACTTTGTATCCCAAGCTTTCGAGCTTGCGAAGATGATAGCGGGTCAGGTGCTTCTTGTTGATT
>Ga0210051_1003320_pt1 | contig 16024 bp, 13 predicted proteins | sample CryGey092014_all_FD_185464 | JGI IMG/M metagenome (GOLD analysis project Ga0210051, IMG submission 185464) | Groundwater microbial communities from aquifer - Crystal Geyser CG23_combo_of_CG06-09_8/20/14_all (SPAdes) (version 2) | ecosystem: Environmental > Aquatic > Deep subsurface > Groundwater...
CGGATCCTCTTCTTTGCCTCGTTCGACAGTTGGTAATGATTTTGATTCAGCTCCTTTTCAGCGGTGTTTCTTATACGCTCAAGGCTACGCCTTTTGATGTCCTTCAGCCAGTCATTTTCTGGCAGTATTTTCGTGTTTCCCATTGTTTTCAAAGTGCTCGTCTACTGTCAACTATACACTGACCCAGTGCAATGTATCTGGCGCGGGGTTTTTTTATGTTATACTTTCCATAATATTATGTCTGCTTCCATACGCAAAGCGATTATACCGGTGGCGGGGTTCGGTACTCGTTTTTTGCCTGCCACGAAAGCACAGCCGAAAGAAATGTTGCCGATTGTTGATAAGCCGGTCATTCAGTATATCGTTGAGGAAGCGGTTGCCTCCGGCATCACCGACATTATTTTTGTGACTGGACAGAACAAACGAGCGATCGAGGATCATTTCGATCGTAATTTTGAGCTCGAGTATCGTCTCAATGAGAGCGGTAAGAAAAAACAGCTTGATGAAGTGCGGGCGATCTCGGAACTCTGTAATTTCTTCTACGTGCGCCAAAAACAGCCATTGGGCGATGGGCACGCTATCTTGCAGGCAAAAGACTTGGTTGGGGATGATGAACCGGTGGCAGTACTTTTTGGTGATGATATCATTGATGCAAAACGTCCCGCATTACGGCAAATGATGGATGTGTATGAGCGTTATGATGAGCCGGTAATAGCGGTCATGCGGGTCCCGAAGGGTGACAAGGAGAAATATGGGATTGTGGAGGCAAAGCGGGTAGCCGAACGAATATCTGAGATCAGTTCGCTTGTAGAAAAGCCGAAACCGAACACGGTCAAAAGCAATCTCGCCATTACCGGGAAGTACATTATCACGCCGGAAGTTTTTCAGGCGCTTGTTCACGCGAAGCCCGGGAAGGACGGAGAAATTCGGCTTATTGACGCGTTTCGCGCTCTCGTTCATACGCGCAAACTCTATGCGTACGAATTTGAAGGCAGGCGATATGATTGCGGCAACAAACTCCAGTTTCTTGAGGCGACGATCGATTATGGCCTCCGGCATCCGGAAGTCATGAGCGGACTCAAGCGCTATCTCAAGGGGATAAAGTTTTAGACATCATGAACATTTTTGACCATACCATAAAAACCGTCGATGAGACGCTTGGCGTGCTTGGTGTCAGCGCGACATCCGGGCTTACCAGCGCTGAAGTAAGAGCGCGAGTCCGAAAGTACGGGCAGAATCTCCTTAGGGCAAAAAACGTCATGTGGTGGCATATTCTTTTGCGTCAGTTCAAATCGGCATTCGTGTATCTTTTGGTGGTCGCCGTCATGGTTACGCTCCTTTTGGGCGAATATGTCGACACGTTGATGATCCTCTTGTTCCTTTTCATCAACGCAATCCTTGGATTCTATCAGGAGTATCGGTCTGAAAAAACCGTAGAATTGCTCAAACACTATGTTGTTTCATCGGTGAAGGTCGTTCGGGATGGCAAGCTGGCGGTCATTCGCTCAAGCGATCTTGTCCCCGGTGATGTTGTTTTTCTTGAGACTGGAAATAAAATTCCTGCCGATGTTCGGTTTCTTGAAATTGAACATTTCAGTGTCGATGAATCAGTTCTTACCGGTGAGTCCGTGAATGTCGAAAAAAACACCGACTCTCTTGGCGAAATCGCAAAGGCGTATTACCAAGCGAACAATCTCGGTTTTTCCGGAACGGCGGTCGTATCCGGTACGGCAAAGGCGGTGGTTGTGGCGACCGGCAACGCGTCATCGATAGGTACTATCGCAAAAATAACGGATGAAACAAGGAAGGTGAGTAATTTTGAGAAAGGCATCTCGAACTTCGCGAATTTTATCATGAAGATGGTCGTACTCGTTTTGTTGATTGTGTTTGTCGCCAATATTGGGATCAAGGGTGCCAATGCTGACATCGCGGAGCTTTTTTTATTCTCCATCGCTCTTACGGTGAGCGTCATACCGGAGGCATTGCCCGTGGTGACCACGTTCTCTCTTTCTCGCGGCGCCCGCAGGCTTGCGAAAAAAGGAATCATTGTTAAACGTTTGTCGGCCGTGGAGGACCTTGGGGGAATTCAAATATTGTGTTCTGATAAAACGGGAACATTGACGGAAAATGAGCTTTCCATAGCAGGGATGCACGGTCGTAATCACGGCGATATTCTGCGTTACGCCAATCTTGCCGGTGATTTTGGACAGAAAAAGAAAATTGAGCCATTTGATCGAGCGCTTGAGCAGGGGATCGATGACAAAGAAAAACATCTGTTGGAAAAATACGAGCGGCTGACACATCTGCCATTCGACCCGAAGACGAGACGCAATATCTCTCTTCTTGCGAATGAGAAGGATCGAGTGTTGCTTGTCCGCGGCGCTCCTGAAGCCGTTCTTGATTTGTGCGCTTCCGATACTGATAAAAATGAAAAAAAGAAAATTCTTGAATGGGTTTCCGGCGAAGGTCGGCATGGGCGAAGGGTCTTGGCAGTCGCCAAGATGATATTCAATTCGGAGAAAACACACGATATCGATATTGAGTTATTGCTTAAAACCGGCGCGACATTCACGTTCGTCGGCGTCGTTTCTTTTGAAGACACGATTAAAAAAAGCGCTTTTCGGGTAGTGAAAAAAGCGGCGGTGCTTGGCGTGCGCATAAAGATAATTACTGGGGACAGCAAAGAGGTCGCGGCGTCGGTTGCCAGCGAGATCGGTGTCGGTACGGATCAGGAGGATGTCATTACGGCCGATGAATGGGAGGCGCTTCCCGCCAAAGAGAGAGATGCGGCGCTTGAAAAATACTCCGTATTTGCTCGTGTTTCTCCCGAACAGAAATATGAGATCGTCAAAAGCATGCAAGAAAAACATGAGGTTGGTTTTTTGGGCGAGGGGATCAACGATGCTCCGGTGCTGAAAGCGGCCGGCGTCGCGATCGTGGTAAACAGCGCTTCAGATATCGCGCGCGAGGCGTCGGACATTATTTTGCTCAAGAAAAATCTGGAGACGATTCTCGACGGTATCGCCGAGGGGCGCAAGGTGTTTGCCAATACCACAAAATACATTCAAGCGACGCTGACTTCGAATTTTGGCAATTTCTTCGCCGTTGCGACCGCCTCTCTTTTGATTGATTTCCTACCTATGCTTCCGCTTCAGATACTTTTGGTGAACCTTCTGTCCGACTTTCCCATGATAGCGGTCGCAACGGACTCGGTTGACGATGTCGAGCTCGTTTCCCCAAGGAGATATGACGTCAAAAGCATCGTGCTTTTTTCCGTGCTTTTCGGATTACTGAGCGCGATCTTTGACTTCATTTTCTTTGGTCTCTACTACCGGCTCGGGCCGGACATTCTTCGCACTAATTGGTTCATCGCAAGTATTTTGACCGAGCTTGTTCTTATTTTTTCGGTGAGAACCAATGCCTTTTTCGTTCGCGCCAAGCGCCCATCGGTAACTCTTCTGGCACTTTCGCTTGTTGCCATGGGTGCGACCATCCTTCTTCCGTTTACCAAGCTCGGGGCAGGTTTCTCGTTCGTGAGACCGCTTACGGGAGACCTTAAGCTCATATTTGTGTTGGTTGTCGTATATTTCGCTCTTACCGAAACGCTCAAGTTGGTCTATTATCGAAAGGTGCGAAACGAGAGTGTTGTTGAGGCACACAGGGGAAGTGTAAAAATGGCTTCAGAGCGTGTTTTTATAGGAAAAAACGTTTGAGTAGACTATGCTATAATTACACGAGTATCTGTATTTTTGCCGAGAATGTTCATGGTATCACCAAGGAAGAAAAACAGGTTTTATAAAAAAAAATGGATCGTGTTCTTTGATCGGACGCTCGTGGTGTGCGGTATTTTTTTGCTCGGCGTGTTTCGTCCCGACTATGTGGTCATTGTCAGCTATTTTTTTACGATTCCCTATTTGGTTCTTACCAGAAGGACAAACCTCCTTAATCATTTAATGATCGCTTCAGCTATGGCTGCCGCGTGGATGATTATTGCGAATAGTCAATATGAATACGACGCGACATTTCTCAGATTTCATAACCTGTCGCTTTATCCGTTGTTTGCGTGGGCGATCGGCCTGTTCGGAGTGTATCTTCTGTATTTTCACTTTGAACACTTATTGCGCTGGCGAGGATATTTACACAAAGTTTCGCTCCTCACTTTGCTGTACGTGCCGCTTCTTATCGGCGTTGAAACACTTACGTATCACGTTTTCCATATTATGAACACATACACTACCTCGTATCCCGGATTACCGCTCTGTGATTGTATCCACGCGCCGATTGCAATGCAGATTGCGTATCTTGCGATGGGACCACTTTTTTTTACCGTCTGTCTTTTGTTCGGACTCGAACATCCGTTTATGGGCGCTAAAAAAAGGTTGTCGCGATGAAACGAATAGTATCAAAAGTAAAAAAAATGGCTTTTCTGCGGGACTTTCTGCGTTTCTTCTCGTTTTTATGGCTATAATCGTTTTGGCTTTTTATCGTGGACGGGGCAATTTTGCTCCACAGGAAACACCTCCGCCAGCGATCGGGTTTGTTGCCATAGGCGACAGTAATTTTGCCGTTGACATTGCCGAAACGGATCAGACACGCGCACGCGGACTCTCGGGGAAGCAAGCACTTACCGAGAACGGGGGTATGCTCTTTATCTTTGATAAATCTGATATATTTCACTTTTGGATGAAATAAATGAACTTCTCGATTGATATCGTCTGGATTGGCGATAACCTCCGAGTTATTGACGTTTCTGAACATCTCGCTCCGGAAACGTATCCAAAAATATTTTCTTCGCGCACTCCGGCGCGTTATGTCCTTGAAGTTGGTGACGGGGTCGTCGCTCGCGCGAAAATTAAAATCGGTGATCCAGTAGTGGTGTTGCGGTGAAGTCTATTGATAAAGCCGTCAGAAAGGACGGAATATTTACAAGTTTTTTATTTTGTTTCCTGTACGTTTCCGAAAGTGTTTTCCACAGATACGCGTAGGATATTTTGAGTTAAAATGTTTGGACAAATCGAGTTATTCATTCTAATTTTTTGCAAAAATTATGGTAAAACCCTCAAAGTCTTCCGGAAAAGCGCATATTTTTCTTAAAAATGTAAGAAAAAGAGACGGATCGCTTGCGCATTTTGATGTCACGAGAGTGTCGAAAGCGGTAAGCAAGGCAATGCAGGCGACTGGAGAGGGGACGCAAAAAGAAGCCGAATATATTGGAAGAAAGATTGTTTCTGAATTGAAAAGGATCGATAAATTGGTAAAGGATTTCGTTCCGACCGTTGAGGGTATCCAAGACCTTGTTGAACGGGAACTTATTCTCGAAGATTTCGTAAAAACGGCAAAAGCCTATATTCTCTACCGCGAGGAACGCACCAAGGTGCGCAAACAGAAGGGTGAGATACCCGAAAAGGTGCGCAAACTCACGCGCGAAGGGAAAAAGTATTTTCGCAATATTCTCGCAGAGTTTGTCTATTATCGCACGTATTCACGGTGGATCGACGAAGAGGGAAGACGGGAGACATGGATTGAAACAGTCGATCGATACATGGATTTCATGAAAGAGAACATCGACGGAAAGCTCTCCACGAAGGAGTATGCGGAGATACGGGAAGGGATACTCAAACATGAAGCGATGCCATCCATGCGTCTATTGCAATTTGCCGGCGACGCGGCGCGGAGGACGAATGTTTGTGCGTATAACTGTTCGTATGTCGCTCCGACAAAACTCCAGGATTTTGGTGAGATAATGTATATTCTCATGTGTGGTTCGGGAGTCGGGTTCGCGGTGGAAAGTCAAAATGTGCAAACATTGCCGCAGATCAAGGCGCAGACAGGGGAAAAATTACCAACACACGTGATCCCCGACAGCAAAGAAGGGTGGGCCGACACGCTGGTGCTCGGCATGAAGACGTGGTTTGATGGCAAAGATATCGACTTCGATTACTCAAAATTGCGTCCCGCTGGCGCACGACTCAAAGTCATGGGAGGACGATCGTCCGGTCCGGACCCACTGAGGTCGGTTATGAAATTCACGCGGGAAAAGATACTTAAGCGCCAAGGACGACGTCTTTCCAACCTTGATGTGCACGATATCGTGTGTAAGATCGGTGAAGTGGTGGTCGCAGGAGGCGTGCGCAGGAGCGCGCTCATTTCGCTCTCCGATCTCGATGATCAGGAAATCCGCGACGCAAAGAAAGGGCAATTTTATATCAACGAGCCGCAGAGGATGATGGCGAACAACTCGGCGGTGTATATCACGAAGCCGACCAACACGGAATTTTTGGACGAATGGGTCGCGCTTATGAAAAGCGGGTCTGGCGAGCGAGGTATCTTCAACCGCTCGGCGCTTGCCAAAACACTTCCCGCGCGACGGCTTGAGATGTTTGGCGGAGATACGAGCGGGCTTGGTTCGAATCCGTGCGGTGAAATCATCTTGCAATCAAAGCAGTTCTGCAATCTCTCGGAGGTTGTTGTGCGTCCCGAAGATACCGAAATATCACTATTGCGCAAGGTTCGCCTTGCGACGATACTCGGGACGTATCAATCATCATTGACCCATTTCCCGTATCTTTCGAAGGAATGGAAGCAAAATTGCGACAACGAGCGCCTGCTCGGTGTTTCGCTTACAGGGCAGTGGGATTGTCCGGCCGTGCGCGATGCGAAAGTGCTTCAGAGATTGCGTGACGAGACTGTCAAAGTGAACAAAGCGTATGCGAAGAAATTCAGCATTAATCCTTCAACGTGCGTGACGAGTGTTAAGCCATCGGGCACGCTTTCGCAGATGGTTGATTGCGCGTCGGGAATGCATCCGCGACACTCCGCATATTACATTCGCCGTATCAGGATATCGGCAACGGACCCGCTTTTTATGATGCTCAAAGATCAGGGAATCCCGCATCATCCGGAGGTCGGACAGTCGCGAGACACCGCAAATACCTATGTACTCGAGTTTCCCGTCAAGGCGCCGGAAGGATCAATATTCAAGAACGATGTGACCGCGCTCGACCAGCTTGAACACTGGAAGCTCGTGAAGCAAAATTATACCGAACACAATCCGTCGGTAACCGTTTCAGTGGGAGATGATGAGTGGGTGGCGGTCGCCAACTGGCTCTACAGCAACTGGGAGATTATTGGAGGTCTTTCGTTTCTTCCGCGCAATGATTTTGTCTATCAGCTCGCCCCGTACGAAGAGATTACAAAGGAGCAATACGAAGAACTGTTGAAAAAATTCAACGATATTGATTTCGCTAAGATTGTTACCTATGAAAAACAAGACGCGACTGAGGTTGCCAAAGAGCTCGCTTGTGTCGCCGGTACGTGCGAGATTGTGTAAAACCTTGTTTTTTATTTGCTATTTAATGTTATAATTCATAATAGGGTCTTGTGTCGGATAGCCGCTGTTGGTGGCATTGCTCATCGACAGAGGAAAGTCCGAACACTCCCGCCGCACTTTTCAATGCGCGGCGGAGCAAGGTAGCGGGTAACACCCGTCGTGCGCAAGCACAGAGGTGCGAGCAGAGACGCGTATTCCGGAAACGGGATGCGGCGCCGCTTTGGCGGCGTAGTTCCGATAGTAATACCGGAGGTGAAACGGCTAAATCCTTACCTGGGTGCAAGGTCGTGTCCCGCTCTTCGCGGGAAGTACCGCTCGAGCGCCGTGGCAACGCGGCGCCAAGATAAATGGCTATCGTTCCGAAGCTTCGGCAGAGGGATACAGAATTTGGCTTATAGACACAAGACTCTTTATAAAGGTTCCACCTGGTTAGGGTGGGACCTTTATAATAGGATTGGCGATTTATTGTCGATTATTGTATCATAATATAAATTTAGTAACATAATTCATTTTTGACTTTTTATGAACATTTCAACATCGGTTTCCGTGGAAACTCAAGAAAAAAAGAAGCATAGAGGTTCGAATAGGCTTGACGCGTTTGCTTTCTTTATGGTCTTTGTGGTCGGCTTTATGCTCTCGTTCTTTTTTACTCCGCCGTTTGCTGGCGCTGTTGATGTCGGGAAGTCTGTTTTTCTCTCGACTCTTGTGACAATATCCTTTTTTCTGTGGCTCGTTGCGAGACTTAAAGACGGAAGGTTGGTTTTTCCAAATAGTATCGTACTTTTTGCCGGCGGTGTTCTTCCAGTTGTGTTCCTTCTTTCCTCTGTCTTCTCGGCTGTTCCTAAAATGTCGCTTGTGGGGCTTGGAATCGAGACGGGAACATTCAGCACTATTCTTCTCCTGTTTATCCTGATGTTTTTGGGATCGATTTTTTTTCAGCAGAAAGAGAGAGTGTTTTACCTTTATACGTCATTTTCAATTTCCGCGTTATTGATTTTTATCTATCAAACGTTCCGTTACGTCATGTTAAGTTTTCAGCTCCCATTCGCCGGCATATTCGCCGGACTACCCGCCAACGTAGTTGGCAAATGGAGCGACATGGGAATGTTCTTTGGTTTCGTGCTTCTTCTTTCAATATCCACTATCGAGCTTGCGTTACCAAAAAATAAAATATTCAAATGGCTACTTTACATGACCATCGCGGCATCGTTCGCTATACTTGTGGCCATTAACTTCGATCTCTTGTGGCTCATTATCGCGTTTCTTTCTTTGGTTATCTTTGTGTATGGTTTTTCGTTTGGCGGGAAACGCAACTCCGACACGGGGCGGAAACTTCCTGCGCTTTCGTTTACTACTCTGATAATCTCTCTTTTTTTTGTGCTTGCCGGCAATCTTATCGGCGGTGCGCTTTTCTCAGCGTTCAACATTCCACAGGAGACCATTCGTCCGACGTGGGGGCAAACACTCGAAGTCGCCCGTGGCACTCTTGTCGAACATCCGATCTTTGGTAGCGGACCAAGTCGGTTTGCCAATGAATGGTTGCTTCGTCGTCCCGATGGAGTGAACAATTCACCACTTTGGAATATTGACTTTGAAAGCGGTGTTGGGCTGGTACCTTCTTTTGCCGTGACGACCGGCATTGTCGGCGGTATCGCATGGGTAGTATTTTTGGTAGTCTTTCTCTATTGTGGGATTTTTGTCCTATTCTCAGCAAAGCTGAGAGACCGTCCAGCATACCTTGTCTTTTCAGCATTTATCTCAAGTTTATATCTCTGGGTATTGACGATAGTGTACGTTCCTAATATTGTGATATTTTCCTTGGCGTTTCTCATGACCGGTGTTTTCATCGCGATGTTAGTTTCGCACAATCTGGCATCCTCTTACAAGTTTTTTTTCTTGGAAGATCCGCGGGTCGGTTTTGTCTCAGTTTTGGTGCTCGTTCTCTTGGTGCTTGGATCGCTCGGTGGCGGATATCTTTTGTTTCAAAAGTTTTTATCGGTAGGATATTTCCAGAAGAGTGTTTCCGCTTACCAAAACGATGGTGATCTTAGTAAAGCGGAGGTGTACATATCGCAAGCGATTAGGCTCAACCAGAGCGATATTTACTTCCGCATTTTTTCGGAAATAAATATCGCGCGTCTTCGGGGGGTTCTTTCTCAGAGCGCGGTTTCTCAAGATACGGTAAAATCGCAATTTCTCACCGTTTCCCAATTCGCGACGGAAAATGCCCTCAATGCGACGGCAATTGACGGGGAGAATTATCAGAATTGGCTTTCGCTTGGTCATGTCTATGAAGCATTGATGCCGTTCGGCGCCCCAGAGGAATTTTATCAAAACGCTAAATCAAGTTACGACAAAGCGTTGGCACTTAATCCAAAAAGTCCGTCAATATTACTTGCCGAGGCGCGTCTTGAGCTTGGCCACAAGAATGTTGATGGATCAAAAAACTATATAGCACAGGCACTCAATGAGAGGAGCGCTTATACGGAAGCGATTTTCCTGTTATCGCAAATACAAGCCGACGAAGGCAATCTTAAAGATGCTATCGCGTCCGCTGATGTCGCTTCGCGTATTTCACCAACCGATATCGGTGTTTTCTTCCATCTGGGATATTTAAAGTATTCGAATAAGGATTATCAAGGCGCGATATCCGCCCTTGGGAGAGCGGTTGAGATTGCTCCGAACTACCTCAATGCTCGTTACTTTCTCGGCTTGAGCTATCAAAAGATCGGTGAACGGGGAAAAGCAATCGAACAATTTGAGACAATCGATAAATATGAGCCAGGGAACAGTGACGTGCGAAAAGTACTCAACAATCTCAGGAGTGGCGTGTCTGCAGAAGAGGCAATATCGCAAGAGCCGGAGTCTCCAGTAACGGATCCGGAAACTCCGCCGATCGAGGAATGATGATCGAGTTTCGGTAATCTTACGTTATAATACTGCAACGATAAAAATAGTGAATAAGCTTTTGCGTGTATTGAATAAGGAGTTTCGCGGCTTGCACCAAGCCGCGTTTCTTCTTGGTGCGTCGGCCATCTTCTCGCAAGCGCTGGCGCTTTTGCGCGATCGGTTGTTTGCGGGGCGTTTCGGTGCAAGTGGCACTCTTGATCTCTACTATGCCGCGTTTCGTATTCCTGATTTGCTCTATGCTTCGATCGCGTCATTTGTCTCCGTTACTGTCCTGATCCCGTTCATTATAGAGCGAATGGATAACGATCGCGCGTCTGCCGGTAAATTTTTGAGTGACGTGTTCTCGGTCTATTTGACCATCATGTTTGTAGTAAGCACTGTCGCGTTTCTTTTTACGCCATTCATAACGCGGTTATTTTTTGTCGGATTCTCGGGAGAAGAACAGGCGACACTGATCGCGCTTACTCGTTTGCTTCTTCTTTCGCCCATACTCCTCGGTGTTTCGAATCTCTTCGGAAGCGTAACGCAGACAGCGCGAAAATTTTTTGTGTACGCGCTTTCTCCGGTACTCTACAATCTGGGTATTATCTTTGGCGTACTTCTGCTTTATCCATCTCTGGGCATTCTTGGTCTTGGTTATGGGGTCGTTTTTGGCGCGGCACTGCATCTGCTTGTTCAATATCCGGTTGTTTCGGAAGGCGGTCTTGTGCCGCGGTTTTCTCTTAAGGTGCGTATTGAAGATATCAAAAAAGTGGTGGCGCTTTCGCTCCCGCGCACACTCGGTCTTTCGGTGTACCATTTCACGTTCCTTATTCTCGTTTCTTTTGCGTCGAGGATGACGGAAGGATCGATCTCGATCTTCAACTTGTCGTTCAATCTTCAATCGGTGCCGCTTGCGATCATCGGCATCAGCTATTCCGTCGCTGCCTTTCCTGTTCTTGTCGGTTCATTTTCCCGCAATGATATGGTGAAATTTATGGAAGACATCGGCACCGCCGCGCGGCATATCATTTTCTGGTCGTTCCCCATCACGGCGCTTTTCATTGTTCTTCGCGCGCAGATTGTCCGGACAATCCTTGGTTCAGGGAGATTCGGTTGGAGCGACACGATGCTGGCGGCGGCATGCCTTGCGCTGTTCTCAATATCGCTTATCGCTCAATCGCTTATCTTGCTTTTCGTACGAGGATATTACGCGGCGGGTAACACTCGAAAACCCGTTGTGGCAACGGTCATTTCGTCGGTGAGCGTTATTGGTTTCTCTATGTTCCTTATTTCGTATTTTACAAGCACTCAGTTTTTTCGGTTTTTCATCGAGTCGTTTTTCCGCGTTGAGGGCGCAAACGGGACCGTTGTTCTCATGCTTCCGCTTGCGTATTCAATCGGGAATATCATCAATGCCGTGTTGTTGGCAATTATGTTCCGAAGAGATTTCGGGCATTCGGCGCTTTCGGTCGCGCGGACTTTTTTTCAAAGTTTTTCCGCGGCTGTTTGTATGGGATTTGTCGCGTACCAGAGCTTGCATATACTTGATGCGTACGTTTTTGGCGCGATTGATACTTTGCCCAAGATATTTTTGCAAGGACTCTTGTCGGGTATGGCGGGAATTATCGCCGGTATTATATTGCTGAAAGTGCTTGGTAATGCCGAGATCGAAGAAGTATGGCGCGCGTTTCACTCGCGATTCTGGAAGGTGCGGGTGTTTGCTCCGGAGCCGCAGGAACTGTAGTGTCTGGCATACGAAAGATTGACACGCGCAAGTAGATGTGATTTATTGTATAAAGGCATGGAGAAGGAAGAGAAGCATGCAACCCTTGAAAGGAGGTTGTTATGGACTCAGGTATTAGCGGGACTTTACTATACCTCGCCGCGACTGCGGGAGCGTGGGTTGTTTATCGGATGGGGCGATTCTTCGAAAGAAGAGAATGCTCCGACCGCACCGGAGGAGATGTGTTGTGCAGAAGGGGTATTCCGATTTATCAGCTTCCCGGGTACCCGTGCGAGTTGTACCGCGTCGTGTATATGGACAACTCGCGCCGCGCCGTCCTCAAGCTCGGCAACGATGAGCTGATCGTTGTTGACTTCGGAGACGTGGGAGAAGGGTATCAAGATTTGTATACCGCGTACCGCCTTGGGAAACAGGCGGACGTGAAGTTCAGGCCGCACGTCCTTGATTGCGGCAAGAAAAGCGTACGAGTCGAGATTGGCGGACATTTCGACACATACGCATAGTATCTGCGTGCCCCGCGACCGGCATATCTGTTTGATACCGGTCGCTTTTTTCGTGTCTTACTCTGTGGTATGCTTTCGGAGAACCACCAACAACATGGCTGATATAAGAAACTTTACCATCATAGCGCATATCGATCATGGTAAATCAACTCTTGCCGACCGGATGCTTGAGATAACCGGCACGATTGAAAAGCGCAAGATGAAAGAGCAGGTGCTTGACCAGATGGAGCTTGAGCGCGAGCGGGGGATCACGATCAAGATGCAACCGGTGCGGATGGAATACACGACCGGCGGGAAAGACTATATTCTGAATCTTATCGATACCCCGGGACATATCGACTTTTCATACGAGGTTTCTCGGGCGCTCAAGGCGGTCGAAGGGACGGTGCTTCTCGTTGACGCGACGCAAGGAGTGCAGGCGCAGACGCTTACGGTGCTTGCGATGGCGCGTGAGCTTGGTCTTGTGGTTATTCCGGTTGTCAGCAAGATCGATTCTCCGATCGCTCGTGTCGATGAGGTCAAAGACGAGATTGTGGCGCTTTTGTCGTGCACGAAAGAAGATATCCTCGAAACATCCGGTAAAACGGGGAAGGGGGTTACCGAGCTTCTCGAACATTTGATACGAACAATTCCTCCGCCGATCTCGAAATTTGGTGCCAGTGCCGGCGGACGAGCGTTGGTGTTTGATTTTGAATACTCGACTCACAAAGGCGTTATCGTATATGTTCGGGTACTCGACGGGGGAATAAAGAAAAGGGAGTCGCTTATCTTCGCGCAGGCAAAGGAGAAATTCTCTTCGCTTGGTGTTGGGATATTCCACCCCGAACCAAAAGAAACGCCCGCACTTTGTACCGGGGAGATTGGATATATCACGACCGGTGTAAAAAAGCCCGGTGTCGCGTCGGTCGGGGACACGATCGTTTCGGCAAAAAATCCGCTCCCGCCGCTTTCAGGATATCTTGAGCCGCGGCCGGTGGTATGGGCATCGGTGTACCCGGAAGGTCAGGATGATTTTCCGCTTCTTCGACAGGCGCTTCTGCGTCTCAAGCTCTCTGACCCATCGCTCTCGTTCGAGGAGGAAGCATCAGGGTCGCTTGGCAGAGGGTTCCGGTGCGGATTCTTGGGGATGCTTCACCTTGAGATCATTATGGAACGGCTCAAGCGCGAATTTGACCTTGAACTGATTATGACGACACCGAGCATCAACTACGAGGTCACAACAACAAATGGCGAGATTTTGCGTGTTTATTCTCCCGTTGCGTTTCCCGAGCATGGAAGCATACAAAGCATACGGGAGCCGTGGGTGTCGGCGAAGATCATTACGCCACCGGAATATTTGGGCGGCATCATGCAGCTTCTTTTCGACCATGAGGCCGAGGTTGGAGATTCGCAGGTATTCGGCGACAGGAGAACGTCTATTGAATTTTGCATTCCCCTGCGCGAATTGATGCGGAACTTTTTTGACGATCTCAAGAGCGTTTCTTCGGGTTTTGCGTCGCTTTCGTACGAGATCACTGGTGAGCGAGGAGCGGATGTGGTGCGTCTTGACGTGCTGGTCGCCGAGGAGATGGTCGCGGCATTCTCGAAAGTGGTGTCACGGAAGAAAGTACAAAGGGAGGCTGAGGAGATCGTTGAGCGGCTGTATAAAATCCTTCCGCGCCAGATGTTTCTGACGAAAATACAAGGTAAGGCGCTTGGCAGGATTCTATCGTCGCGGACGCTCTCGGCTATGAAAAAAGACGTTACCGGGTATCTTTATGGCGGTGACATCACCCGCAAACGTAAGCTCTGGGAGAAGCAGAAAAAAGGAAAGAAAAAGATGAAAGAACGCGGAAAAGTGAATATTTCCCACGAGGTGTTTTTAAAGATGATGCGTGCGGATAAGGATTAGCGCGACAGAGATCAGAAAAATGCCGGCATGGAGTAGAGTATCACCATACTGACGATGATGAGTATGGATACGCCCGCCCATGCAATTCGGATCTTTTTTTGGTGTTTTTTCTCGAAAAAAAATTTCATAAAATAATCTCGTTTGGCTGTCGATGATGATATTCTATGGTATTATTGCGATATGCGCAAGCTTGTCGTTTGGATTGGTTGTCGTCGTCTTCATTGCTTATGCGTGAGTTTCAGAAAAAAAGGAGAATAAGAGAAGCGCTTTATTCATGGCCGGTCATCATTCTGCTTGCGGGAATATTTTTGCTTCTGGCAAACGCGACATGGGGGGCATATCAAAAAGCGCATATTGCTTTTGTGAACAAAGAAAAGGTGTCAAATGAGCTTGCCGACCTCAAAGAACGGGAGGGCGAACTTACTGAAAAGATTGGTCATTTGCAAAGTGATTTTGGTATTGAGGCCGAGATTCGAGAGCGATTTGGTGTCGCCAGAGAAGGCGAAGAGGTGGTGGTGATCGTTCCTTCGGTACAGGATGACCGGGTTGCAAGCAACAATGCCTTGAAAAAAAGTTTTTGGGCGGCTATTATTGGCTTCGTAACGCGGGATTAGTTAAGTGGTATAACATCAGCTTCCCAAGCTGAGGTCGCGAGTTCGATTCTCGCATTCCGCACCATTGACGAACTAAACGGTTTTTTTGAAGCCAACATGCGGGACGCGTTTCGCGCTGCCACGGAAAAAATCAGCGTTGTTGCGGGAAAGTCAGATTTTGGTACAATAGAGACACTAGGACTAACATCGCCAGCATTTTTGCATGATTTAATGGATATGATATAATATCCAAATACGTTAATAGTTAAATGAGTTTTGTATGAAAAAAGTTTCAATTTACACGACGCCGACTTGCGGATACTGCAAGATGGCAAAAGAATTCTTCGGGAAGAACAGCATCGCTTTCGAGGAGTATGATGTTGCCGCTGATGAAGAAAAGCGCGCTGAAATGATTGAAAAAAGCGGACAGATGGGTGTGCCAGTCATTTTTGTTGATGATGAGATCGTCGTCGGTTTTGACAAGCCACGCTTGACCGAACTTCTTGGACTCTAGAGTGTATCCTAGGATTGATTTCTCGCTTTCAAGCGGTTATGATAAAACTCGTCGGACACACCTGACGAGTTTTATGTTTGTTATCGTACGCCCCCGTAGTTCAATGGATAGAACAATCCCGTCCTAAGGGATAGATGTAGGTTCGATTCCCGCCGGGGGCACTGTTCAAGCCACTGAACATAATTGACAGTTAACTAGAGACTCTTTAGCTCTTTTTAGCCCGACCTTTTTGTTTAATTTCACATCAATAAATTCCATAAGTTTTTGAACCTGTTTTGTCTTTTTAATCCTCCGTGCCCCCGCAAGTCTTCTTCGTTGTTTCGCTAAATATCCCTGATACATTCTCACGATTGCAAATGCTTCTTCTGCATTCGTTTTCCACAATTTGTAGAACGCCATAGGTGTCAGGTATCCAAGTGCCTGATGCGGCCTTACAAAGTTGTAGAAATATTCCCACTTCTCTGTTGCTGCTTGTTGTTCCTCAAATGTTTTTTTGTTGCCTCCTTTCCGGTAGAACTCGAGTTCATCCGTGAGGTGCGATCTTTCAACCCTCGGAT
>Ga0210051_1003321_pt1 | contig 16023 bp, 10 predicted proteins | sample CryGey092014_all_FD_185464 | JGI IMG/M metagenome (GOLD analysis project Ga0210051, IMG submission 185464) | Groundwater microbial communities from aquifer - Crystal Geyser CG23_combo_of_CG06-09_8/20/14_all (SPAdes) (version 2) | ecosystem: Environmental > Aquatic > Deep subsurface > Groundwater...
AGGCGATATTTCTTTTTTCTTTAAATTGCTATTTCGTGGCGCTCGCTTTTGGAAAGATGCGAGAACTTTTTAGTTTTTTTTCATACTGCCATTCTATCAAATTTTCGGATTCAAATGCGAAATCGCGAGGCGTTGGTCCCCTGACAACAAACCGGATGTCCACCGGAGAGGTGGGCAAGTGAAGGAGAGGTAAAATGGCAAAAGAAAAGAAAGAAAGGGTTGCGCTGGAAGAAACCCCCGAGCGACAGCCTGAAAAAAAGAAGTCTGACAAGCCGAGAGGCTGGCATTCCCGCCGGCATGAAACGCCAGAGGCGCATTACGCGGCCACGGCACGTTACCAGGCCGAGCACGGCCCGGAAGCTAGACGCGCCAAGGCTGAAGCTCGCGCCACAAAAGCCGCGGAGCGGACGCTCAGAGAACAACTAAATCGCTTGACGAACGGCTCGGCGAAGGCATTGGCGCCAAAAAAGAGCGCGAACGCTTAATCAACCAGCTTGTCGATGGCCACCGCGCCGAAGCCACCGCCTAACCGGCACCAGTCACGAAGACCACCGTCGCCCCGCAATACTGCGGGGCGACATTTTTTTATTGGAATATTGTTTTTTGATACGGAGAGAACGGTTCTCCCAGGGAGAACCGTTCTCTAAAAAATTAATTTTCTGTTGGTAGTTTACTTTAAAATGCTATATGTTACATTGAAAACATGATATATAAAAAGTAAACCTCTCGATAAACTTGAGGCATAAAATATTATGGCTAAAAAACGCGTCTTAATCATCGGCGCCGCCGGGCGCGATTTCCACAATTTTAATGTTGTCTATCGCCAAGACAGACAAATTGAAGTAGTAGCCTTCACCGCCGCCCAGATTCCCGGCATTGCCGATCGCCGTTATCCCGCCAGCTTAGCTGGTAGAATATCATACCCCCGCGGCATCCCGATTGAAGAAGAAAAAAACCTGGAGAAAATAATCAAGGGGAAAAAAATCGACGAATGTATCTTTTCCTATAGCGATGTTTCCTACGATACGCTGATGAACATCGGCTCACGCGTCCTGTCGGCCGGAGCAAAATTTTCGTTGCTCGGACCGAACCAAACAATGCTCGAGAGCAAAAAGCCAATCATAGCCGTTGTCGCGGTACGTACCGGCTGCGGCAAAAGTCCGACCACTCGCCGAATCGTGGAAATCCTACGAGAGGCAGGGAAAAAAGTAGTGGTAATCCGTCATCCGATGCCCTACGGCAACCTTGAAAAACAAGAAGTGCAATGCTTCCAAACAATGGAAGACCTTGAAAAAAATCATTGCACCATTGAAGAAATGGAGGAATACGAACCCCACATCGCCATGAACACTGTTGTTTGCGCCGGCGTCGATTATGAAAAAATATTAAGACGGGCAGAGAAAGAAGCGGATGTGATTGTTTGGGACGGCGGCAACAATGATCTGTCTTTTTATCGGCCCGACCTAACCATTACCGTCGCTGATCCGCACCGGGCGGGACACGAAACCAGATATTATCCGGGCAATGTTAATTTCAGATTGGCCGACGCCATCGTCATAACCAAAATAAATTCTGCTGATCCAGAAAGCGTAAAAATAATCGTCAACAACGTTAAACAGCAAAACCCTTCGGCTCGAATTATTAAGGCGGAATCAACCTTCAAGCTCGACAGCCCATGGGATCCCAAATGGAAAAAGGCGTTGGTTATAGAAGACGGGCCGACAATGACCCACGGCGAAACAGGCTTCGGCGCCGGCTTTATCGTAGCGCGCAATCACGGCGCGACCGTTATTGACCCGCGTCCTTACGCGGTTGGCAGCATTGGAAAAATATTTACCCGCTATCCGCATATCGGGTTAGTCCTGCCAGCTATGGGCTATGGGGAGAAACAGATGAAAGAGCTAGAGAAAACCATTGCTCTGGCCGAGTGCGATGTTGTGGTAGTGGCCACGCCGATAAATTTAGCCCGCCATATCAAAATGCGCCGGCCTTATGTGAGAGTAGAATACGATCTTTTTGAAAAAGCGAAGAAAGAACTCAAAAAAATTATGAAAGAGAAAAAAATTATCTAATACTCTGTCTGTCATTCCGGATTTAATCCGGAATCCATTAAGCGCGGCTTGCGTGAGCGTCCCGCTCACAATTAAGCGCGGCTTGCGTGAGCGTCCCGCTCACAATTAAGCGCGGCTTGCGTGAGCGTCCCGCTCACAATAACGTAAAAACTAATTTGTTAGCTACTTAGATTTTTATAAAGTCGGTTCCTGGATTCCTGCTTTCGCAGGAATGACACGCGGGGCAAAAATAACACAATAAACAAATGAAACAGCGAATTGTCATTGCCTTGGGCGGCAATGCCGTCCAAAAACAAAATGAAGGGGGGACATACGAGGAACAGGCGAAAAATATTGAAGAAGCCATGCGCAATCTTCTCCCACTCGCCCAAGACGATAATTGCGAATTAATCATCACCCACGGCAACGGTCCCCAGGTGGGCAATATTTTGTTGCAAAACGCGGCCGCCGCCCAAATCGTTCCCCCAGTGCCAATGTTTGTTTGTGGCGCCATGAGCCAAGGACAAATTGGCTACCTGCTTCAACAATCACTAACCAACCTCCTAAAACAATCCGGGATACAGAGAGAAGTAGTAACAGTTATCACCCAGGTAGCGGTAGATAAAAATGACGCGGCCTTTCAAAGCCCATCAAAACCAGTCGGGCCATTTTATAATTCAGAGGACGCAAAAAAAATCAGTGGCGAAACGGGACACACGTTCAAAGAAGACGCGGGCAGGGGTTACCGACGAGTTGTGCCATCGCCAGAACCAATTGCCATCGAAGAAATCAAAGCCATTGAGGCGCTAATTGAGAAAGGAGCAATAGTTATCGCTGGCGGAGGAGGGGGAATTCCCGTTGTCTGCGAAAAAGAACTGCTTCGTGGAGTCGACGCCGTTATCGACAAAGATAAAGCCAGCGCCCTTTTGGCCGACAAATTGGGTGCCGACCTGCTCATTATTCTCACGGCAATCGAAAAAGTCTGCCTTTTCTATGGACAACCAAAGGAAGTTAAACTGGATTCTCTTAATATCGAAGAAGCGCAACGATACGTAAACGAAGACCATTTCGCTGATGGCAGTATGAGACCAAAAATTGAGGCGGTGATTAATTTTATTAAAAGAGATCCCGAACGCAAAGCGCTTATCGCTCAGGCCAACTCCCTCAAAGAAGCATTGGAACAAAAAAACGGCACTTGGATTAAATACTAGATTTTTTATTAATTATTGTTCGAGCTCGTCGAGAACTATTCAGCATTAATTTCTCAACTCAAGTTTATCCTGAGTTTATCGAAGGACTCGAATAATAAAGAACAACAATGAAACATCTCATCTCTCTAAAAGAACAAACCAAAGACGATATTATCCAAATTCTTGAAACGGCGCGAAAATTAAAAACTCTGAGAAAAGAAGGGAAATTCAGCAATGCCCTCGCCTACCGGACGCTGATTATGCTTTTCCAGAAAGGATCAACCCGCACTCGCCTGTCTTTTGAGGCCGCGATGACCGAGTTGGGCGGCCACGCCATTTTTCTGGAATCCCGCACCTCGCAATTCTCTTTGACTGATTTCGGTGATGAAATCCGGGCCGTGATGCGCTTCGGCAGTGTTCTGATGTTCCGAGCGCTAAAAGTCGCCGACGTTGAAATGGCCGCTTCTTACAACCAGATTCCGGTCGTTGACGCCTGCAGCGAAAAATATCATCCGGCGCAATCGTTGGGAGACATGTTGACCATGGTTGAGCATTCCGGGGGGCCTGCCCGCAATGCTACGCATAGCGTTGCAGGCGGGTTAGAAAATATTAAAAAGGTAGCCTGGCTGGGCATCGAAAATAATGTTTCCAACACGCTAATGCTGACTTGCGCCAAACTGGGTATTTCTTTTTATATTGCCGCCCCAGAAGCCGACCCTGTTAGCATCGACAAACAACTCAACAAAATGGCTGAAAAAACCGGCTTAGTTAAACGAACGCTTGACGTCAAAGAAGCGTTGGAAGGCGCCAACTACGTTCACACTGATACTTGGATGAATATGGAATTTTTCTCCGCCGAAGGCGGATCCGCCTCGGGCGGAGAAAGCAGTAAGGTTAAACCAGAATTCGCCGAAGAATTCGAAAGAAGAAAAAGAACCTTCGCGCCCTATCAGCTTAACGCGAAAATTATCGATACCTACGCGCCACAGGCAAAAATAATGCACTGTATGCCCTGCCACATCGGCTACGAAATTACCCGCGACGCCATCGACCACCCAAACTCTGTCATCTTCGACCAAGCCGAAAATCGGTTGCATATCCAAAAAGCAATTTTACTTTGGCTGTTAGGCAAACATAATATTTAACGGCTCACTCTCTTATCATTCAACGCTTTTCTTTGACCAAAAGCTTAATTTTTGTTATTCTGTGAAAGGAAAATGACCCCATACTTCCACGCCCCCGTAGTTCAATGGATAGAACGAGAGACTCCTAAGCTCTAGATCTAGGTTCGATTCCTGGCGGGGGCACAGCCAAATCAAAACTACCGTCCGTAGCTTCCTCCTACGCTCAAATCGCATTTGAGCTTCGGAAGGACGAGCAGCTTTCTTAAAATGCTTCTTGGTCTTCCGCAGCTTCGATGGTAATCGAGGCATAGGAGACCCGCCCATAGCTCAGTCGGTAGAGCAGTTGCCTCTTAAGCAATTGGTCGCAGGTTCGAGTCCTGCTGGGCGGACACAAAAAAAGGTTCGCTCGCCAGCACGGCGAGCGCCCACTGAAATAGCGGGCGAGTCCTGCTGGGCGGACATCATTACGTGCGTTAGACGAGCGATCCCCCTACGAATTGTTGCTCTCTTGTTTTAAAATAACTATAATTAGATAGGGGGTGACCAAAAATTAAACAAAACAATGTTGATCAAAATTTGCCAAATCTGCAAAAAACCATTTAAGGCGCTATCTTCTCCGTATATAAAATTCTGCTCCATTGAGTGTGTTGACGAAGCTTACAAAAATAGACAGCTGGATCAGAAAACAATCAACTATGCCATTAAGCTTATAGGGGATAAATCAGAGAGAGAGAGAGAGAGAGAGAGAGAGGAAATTAGCACTGAAACTTTGCGAGAATTTTTCTTTTTAGAAATTCTTAAAATAAATCACCTGCTCTCTAAAAAAGAATGTGAGGAGCAAGAAAAAGAAATATTGGAAAATGAAAACTATGATAAACAAAAATAGAGAAAAAATCTCTTCAAAATTTAAAGAATATTACCGAAAATCTAACCATTTCTGCCCCTAAAAACTGCCCGGCGATGGGCGTTTATTTTTAACGCGCTTCTAATGGGACCATTGATCATTAATCTTTCCCTTTAAGCTATGGACCTCGACTCTCCCGTTGAAACAATTCCCCGCGTCTCCGCAATTTACGCCAAACGGCTGAATCGCCTCGGCATCAAAACAGTCCGGGATTTGATTTATCATTTTCCTCTCCGCTACGATGACCTTTCTAAGATCGCCAAAATAGGCGACGCGCAGGCTAATGAAATAGTTACCGTTCGCGGACAAATTATAAACATTCACGCTTTCCGCACTCCCAGAAAAAGAATGTTTTTAATTGAAGCGTTAATTAAAGATAATAGCGGAACCATCAGGGCGATTTGGTTTAATCAGCCTTTTTTGTTACGCGCGTTAAAGAAGGGCGAGTGGGTTAGCTTGGCGGGAAAAGTCAATTACGACGGGAAAACGTTATTTTTTTCAAATCCGGCACACGAAACAATCAGATTGGAACAGCTTGGCGCGGGCAACAAATCGGCCAGTCGCCACACGGGCCGCCTGGTTCCGATTTATCCGGAAACAACCAAGCTCACCTCTAAATGGCTGCGCTACATTCTCGACTTAATCTTCCCCAAGGCCATCAATGAATTCAAGGATTTCCTTCCGGCGGAAATTAGAAAGTCGCAAAAATTGGTTGACTTAAGCGCGGCGCTGAAAAAGATACACTTTCCGCAAACACAGAAAGATATCGACGAGGCCCGCCGGCGCCTGGGCTTCGATGAGCTGTTCTTGATACAGCTTTTTATTTTACAACAAAAACAAAAATGGCAACTGAACCGGGCGGCAATAATTAAATTCGACCAAAATCTGATTAAAAAATTTGTTGCCTCTCTCCCCTTCAAGCTAACTAATGCCCAAAGAAAAGCCTCCTGGGAAATCCTTCAAAATCTTGAAAAAACCACTCCCATGAATCGGCTATTGGAGGGTGACGTCGGCTCCGGTAAAACTGTTGTTGCAACCATCGCCGCGCTGCAAACTATTAAAAACGGTTATCAAGTAGCCTTTATGGCTCCGACTGAAATTTTAGCGCGCCAACATTTCGAAGGACTCTCCAAATCATTAATGAACCTCGGTCTGAAAATTGCGTTGACAACCAGTAGCGAAACAAAAATCAGCTACGACTCTCCTCTCGGCAACCACCAGGAAATTGAAGAAATAAAACCAAAAGATTTTTTAAGAATGACCAAAGAAGGAAAAATAAACATCGCTATTGGAACACATTCGCTGATTCAAGAGAGTGTCCAATTTAAAAATTTGGCCTTAGCGATTGTCGACGAGCAACACCGCTTCGGCGTCCAACAAAGAGCGGCTCTGCAAAAAAATATTGTTCAGATGGAAGACGGCCTAAAAACAACAATTCCCCACCTGCTATCAATGACCGCCACCCCAATTCCGCGTACCCTCGCTCTAACAATATACGGCGATCTCGATCTCTCACTCTTAAACGAATTACCCAAAGGACGGCAAAAAACTATTACCAAGATAATTGCCCCCGCCAATCGGCAAAAAGCTTATGACTTCATCCGCCAACAAATTAAAGGCGGTCGGCAAGTCTTCGTTATCTGCCCCAGGATAGAACGACAATCGTCTGACGGCAACGGTAACGAAACCCGTGTCGTCAACAGTCAATCGCCAGACGTAACCACCGGACAAAACGAGCATCGTAACCAATTGACTCTTTACGACAAACGGAGGCTGCTCTGGGTTGAAGTTAAAGCCGTAACCGAAGAATATAAAAAGCTGTCTGAGAAAACCTTCCCCGACTTGAAGGTCGCGATGCTGCACGGGAAAATTAAAGCCAAAGAAAAAGAGCAAGTCATGCGGGATTTCAGAGAAAAAAAGTATGATATTTTAGTTTCCACCTCTGTTGTTGAAGTCGGCGTCGACATTCCCAATGCCACGGTAATGATGATTGAGGGAGCCGATAGATTCGGACTGGCTCAGTTACACCAATTTCGCGGCCGGGTCGGACGTGACAAATTTCAGTCGTATTGCCTTCTTTTTACCGACTCGGATTCCCAATTCGTCCGGCAACGTCTCAAGGCTTTGGTTTCCACGCAAAACGGCTTTGAGCTAGCCGAGAAGGATCTGGAGATACGGGGTCCGGGCGAATTCTACGGCACGCGCCAATGGGGATTGCCCGACTTAACCATGGCCTCATTGATGGATGTTGAATTAATTAAAGAATGCCGCAAGGAAGCTGAGAAACTACTAGCCGACGATTCTCCGGAATTAACGAACCATCCGCTCTTGGCCGACAGATTAAAAAAATTCCAACTGCTCGTGCATCTGGAATGAAACGTCGACAAATGTTGATCGGCCGCAGGGCCTGTTTCCTAAAATCCGAATCTCGAAACTCGAAACAAATTCAAAATTCGAATTCGCGAATGTTCAAAACGTTTTTGTCATTCTGGTTTTGAGCATTTAATATTGTTTCGAATTTCGTGCTTCGTGCTTCGGATTTAAAGAAGATGAGCATCGTAACCGTAACCGAATAGCGCCAAACTATCTAGGAACTCTCGCCTTAGGCGTCACCCAAAACTTCATATATTTACCTAACATCAGGCGCGTTTGGGCCTCCAATCCCGGTATGGCGCCGAAAAAAATTATCGTTAGGGGCATTAAAATCCACTGAAACACCATGTAGAAATGCTTACGAATCGGATGGCCGGGCGGACGCGGAGGCAACAAAATAGTACTGTAAATAGCGGAGCTGATTAATCCAACCATGGCCAAGGTCATTAAAATCCTGGTTAACCGAGGCAAATTATAAGATAAAACCATCAGATTAAATTTTTCTCCGCCCAGAGCAAGAGGCAGCCAGCCAAGCAAAAAGATCAAAAGCGCGTTAGTCCCCCACGACCAAAATCCCTCAAACTGATTGAAAATGTGCCGAATCGATTGCCGAAAAGGCATTTTTTTGTTTTTCAGGAAACCGTAAACAAAATAAGGAATATTTTCCGCCCCCCAGCCCCACCGCAATTGCTGCTTATAAACATTTTTCATGGTTCCTAAAAAGGTTTCAGCCAAAGTGGCATCCATAGAAACCGGATAGTAAAGAGGGATGGTTCGATAATCACCGTCGTAGAAAAGCAAGCTCTTCCAAAAAATTCGCGAATCCTCGGAAATATTTTTGACATTCCAAAAATCCATTTCGACTATTGCCTTAAGGCTCATGGCGTGCGAAGAAAAAGTGGCCAACCTTTCCGGCCTTTCCTGCTGCATCATCTGCCAAAAGGTGCAAGAAGTTGCCACGACCCGCGATAGGGCCGGGGTATCCCAAATATTATTATTAAAAATCGGAACAGGCTGGAAGCTGGACCGATGAGGTTTCTCCGCCTCCAAAAAATGATATGTTAGACAACCGAAATAATCGGGATAAACTTGCGTATCACCGTCGAAAACAGAAGCAATAACATCTTCATAGGGAATTTTTAAATCATCGATCAACTCTTTGACTTTCCTGCCGGCCCAGGTTTCGTTAGAACCTTTACCGGCTAATTCGCCCGGAACATCTTTCGGATGAACAGTAATTAAAAACTCATAGAACATCTGGCCATACTTTTCCTGAATTCTTCTGGCGGTCTCTCGAGCCTCTAGCCCCGCCCTTTCTTCCGCCGCCAAAACAATAATAAATTTTTCGCTCGGATAATTGGTTTCTGCCAACGACCTAAAGGTCTCGTCCAAAACTTCAAACGGTTCTCGGTAAAAAGGGATAATAATTAAATGATATAATCGCCCCCAGCCCTCAACTCCTATCTCCCGATTCTTGAGCCTCGCCAACCAATCAACTTTTAAATCTTTTTGTATCCTCGAAAAAGTTACCCGCAGATGCAAAGCCAGATACAGAGTTTTCAAAAGCCAGTAAACATCAAAGGCGATAATAAAAAAAGCTATAAAAACAGGAGCAAGCCAAGAGCACAAAACCACAAACAACAGAGTTGCCCAAGACAAGACGCCCGGTAAAATTTCGAAAGCGCGAAAGATTACATAATCGCCTCCTTTCAGATCTGCTGCGTTACCGATTTTTAAATATTCCTTTTCCATAAAAGACTATGAAGCGTAGCTTGCCCTCCTACCTTTGCGTTCCCACGAGAAGGTGAACCTTGATCTCCTCGCAATATTGCGGGGCACTCTATTTCACCCTCCAAAATTTGCCCGAGCCAGCGGTCGGAATCGAACCGACGGCCTGACGCTTACGAAGCGCCTGCTCTACCGCTGAACTACGCTGGCAAATTTGGGAGGGCAAGTTGAGCTATGGGGGCAAAGGTGGGAGGGCGAGCGTGAGCGTCCCGCTCACAATAAGTTCAGATTTGCCTTCGCGACGATTTTTTCTATTTTATCCCCTCCGCGTCGCGCGTACTTCCAATAGCCCGCCAAACCGATCATCGCCGCGTTATCAGTACAGTAACGGGAGGTGGGAACCAGAAACCGGGAATTAGGAACCCGAACTTTCACGGCACATGCCATTTGTTTGCGCAATTCTTTATTTGCGGCTACCCCACCTGAAAGCATCACGGTTTTGGCCCCATATTCTTTAGCGGCCCCTATCGTCTTACTCACCAAAACATCAACTACCGCCTGCTGAAAAGAAGCGCAGACGTCGGCCACGATCCCTTCGTTAAGATGTTTAGAATTTGCGGACAACTTTTTTACTAAGTATAGAACCGCTGTTTTAAGCCCAGAAAAACTAAAATCGGAATCAAAACCGTTAATCATCGGCCTCGGTAATTTAAACGCGTCTGGGGTGCCATTTTGAGCGTTAAGCGCGATTTCGGGGCCACCCGGATACCCCAAACCAAGCAATTTTGCCACCTTGTCAAACGCTTCGCCGGCCGCGTCGTCCCGCGTTTGCCCGATAACTTTGTATTTGCCCATACCCCGAAGCAAAACTAATTGCGTATGCCCGCCAGAAACTATTAAACAAATAATCGGGAACTGGGAACTGGGAACTGGGAACTGGGAATCTAAAAAATTGGCGGCTATGTGCCCCTCAAGATGATTAACCCCAACAATCGGCTTGTTCATGACTTTCGCCAAAACCCGCGCTGTGTTAACTCCCGCCCATAAACACGGCTCAAGCCCAGGCCCATTTGTTACAGCAATCAAATCAATCTTTTTCGGCTGGATGCCAAAATTTATTTTGGATTTATTTAATGTCGCTTCCAATAAAATCGGTAAATTTTTATAATGCGCCCTGACGGCTAAATTCGGCACCACGCCGCCATAAGGCGCGTGAATTTTAACCTGCGAAGAAACAAAATCAGACAGAATTTTCACTCTGCCTCCTTCAATTTTCAGTAACGCAACGCCAGTATCGTCGCAAGATGTTTCGATGGCTAAAATTTTCATTGATTTACGATTTATGAATTATGAATTATGATTTACGAAAAAATTTTTATTCTTAAATCTTAATTCCTAATTCTGAAAATAACATTTTTATTGCCTTTTTTCAATCTTTTTAGTAATATGTAGTGACAAATTCCCAATTTATACTTTATACTTAATACATAATACTTGATACCTACTCTGGCCCCATCGTCTAGTGGTTAGGACATCACGCTTTCAATGTGACAACAGGGGTTCGATTCCCCTTGGGGCTACAATCACAGAAAACCGTCCGCGGAATACGGACGGTTTTCTGTAAAGACCAAAAAAAATTATTTGCCGATAATCTCCCCAACCCTTCTGGCATACCGGGAAAATATTTGCCGGCTTTTTTGCCTTAGGTCAGTACTTTTTAGAATGTCGATGCCTTGAGCCGGGTTTTTATCAATCACGTCCGAAAACAACCCGTGTTTCTCAAATTCTTGCCGCGCCTCATTACTAAAATCCGGCCAGACTTCGGCCAATTTCTTTTCTGTCTCGGTAGTGGGCAATTTGTTTTCGACTTTCATGAACGAGATAAGGATGGCGGCTAATCGTTGAACCTCAGCCAGCATACGATAGCTCGGGTAATCACGGAATTCCGAAGCACGCAACTCTAGCCTCAGAGCAAAAGAATCGTGGTCAGCCAACGACATCTTTCCGCTCTTTTTGCTAACCTTGGTATTTTTGCTTTTACGAATCAAAGACGTATTTGTTTTTCTGTTCGCCAGCCGATTTTCTGACGTAAAAGCGTAATTCATTACATCGCTTAAAACATAAAACTCAGCTTGGGAAACACGCGGATTAGTCAATAACTCCCCCGGCAAACCCAAATTAATATGCAGCGACAACAGCTCCTCTGAACTAATCTTCTTGGTTCCAGCACCGAAATCTTCCATGGGTAATGCGCCCATAACAGCTAATTCCTGAAGTATCCGGCCCTGCACCCAGGGACTATAAGTAAAACTGGGATTTACTTCCCATAACGCGTTTGAATATGTTCGGCTTTCCTGATAATTGGGAATGCCCAATTCGTTCAAAACCGCCACTTTATCTTCGGATAAATATTTTTCCGGCACCTCTACTTCTATGCCAATAGTCGGCAGGGGATTTCCTTCGCGGCTATATTCTTTCTCCTCTTCGGAATAGCGCCGGCACCTATCTACCTCCTTAGAAAAATCCTCTTCGCTGGCTGTTGGATGCTGCTTGAGAAAATTGTAAAGATGGAATTTCGTGGCCGGAACAGCTGTCGGCTCAAGGCCGCCATGCTCTAATTCAACGAGGCCCGACTTGATCCTGCCCATTACATCGCTCTCAATTACATTTTCCACTGGAGCCTCAAATTGTTTAAAAGTTCCGCCAAAAGGATGAAGCATGTTTGATCAATATTTTTTAATAATCTACCACTATTATACTACCCTGAAACATGCTAACAAGAACAGATAACGAGTTGGAAAAATTATTTTATCGTGTTAAGATTACCACATAAAAAGCAAGAAAATCAGATGACAAACGATCCCGACGAACCCAAAAATAATATTTCGGATATACCTCGGGGAAAGCCCTACGACCCGAAAGAAGTTGAGGAAAAAATTTACCGGCTTTGGGAGCAGTCGGGCTATTTTAATCCGGATAACTTACCAAAAGGTAATGGTAAAACATACACTATCCTAATCGCCCCGCCCAACATTACCGGCTCGCTTCATATGGGACATGCTCTGGAAAACACTATTTCGGACACCTTAATCCGCTTCCATCGCATGCGCGGATATAAGACGCTCTGGCTACCCGGCACCGACCACGCCGGCATCGCCACCCAGAACGCAGTTGAAAAAGAACTGAAAAAACAAGGTTTATCGCGCCACGATCTGGGCAAGGAGGAATTCTTAAAAAAGATCTGGGAATGGAGAGAAAAATATGGAAACATCATTTTAGACCAGCTCAAAAAACTCGGCTGCTCGCTAGACTGGTCAAGAACCAGATTTACCATGGACAAAGAATATCAGGAAGCCGTGAGAACCGCCTTTGAGCACTATCAGAAAAAAGGGCTGATCTACCAGGGCGAACGAGTTGTAAATTGGTGCATTAAAGACCAAACCGCCCTTTCAGACCTGGAATTGGAATACGCCGAAGAGAAATCAAAACTTTGGTATATAAAATACCCGATTGCGAAAAATTCGAAATGGAACAAGTTCGGCGTAGGCGCCAGCGAAATTCGAAATTCGAAATTCATAACTGTCGCGACAACGAGGCCAGAAACCATGCTTGGAGACACAGCAATAGCGGTTAATCCCAAAGACGAAAGGTATAAAGCTTTAGTCGGCCAAACCGTTATTCTACCTTTGGTTAACAGAGAAATTCCTATTGTCGCTGATCCTTTAATCGAGATAGAATTCGGCACCGGCGCGGTTAAGGTTACTCCAGCGCACGACTTGGCCGACAACGAGATCGCTTTCAAGAATAATTTGCCTATTCTGAAAATTATCAATGAGGTCGGAAAAATCATCAACGTCAACGAAGAATTCGATGGCCTGAAGATTTCTGAGGCCAGAGCCAAAGTCGTCGGCAAATTAAAAGAATTAGGCCTGATAGAAAAAGAAGAAGAATTCATCCACAATGTTGCTAAATGCTACCGCTGCAACTCAACAATAGAACCACTACCATCAAAACAGTGGTTTCTCAAAATGAAACCACTGGCGGAAAAAGCCATTAAGGCAATAGAAAATGGAGAGATAACCTATGAGCCGGAACGCTGGAAAGCTATATCGCTCGATTGGCTAAGAAACGTCCGCGACTGGTGCGTCTCGCGACAAATTTGGTGGGGACACCAGATTCCAATAGAAAACTGCGAAGACACTTTCGACACCTGGTTTTCTTCCGCTCTCTGGCCATTCGCCGCCTTAGGCTGGCCGCAAGAAACGAAAGACTTAAAAAATTTCTACTCCGCAACAGTCATCACTTCCGCCCGAGACATACTTCACCTCTGGATCTCCAGAATGATTTTTTCCGGCTTAGAATTCATGGACCAAGCTCCGTTCAAAACGGTTATAATCCACGCTACCGTTCTAAACAAAGAAGGAAAACGAATGAGTAAGTCTCTGGGCACCGGCATCGACCCTTTGGAGCTTATAGAAAAATACGGGGCGGACGCCACCCGTTTCGGCTTAATCTATCAGACTTTCGGCGGCCAAGACATCCACTTTAATGAAAACGTTCTAATGATGGGCAAAAAATTCGCCAACAAACTTTGGAACATCGCACGATTTGTTTCAACAAAAACCGAAGGCAATATTTTGGCCAACAACGAACCCGATCTTGACGGCGCCGACGAAGAGAGCCTCGCTTTAATAAAAAAACTTGGCGAAACAATAAAAGACACCACCGACAATCTTCAGAAATATAATTTTGGCGAGGCAGCGCACGTCATTTATGATTTCGTCTGGCACGACTTCGCGGATAAATATATTGAGCATTCCAAGACAAAAAACACAAAAGATGTTAAAATGATCTTGGCCTACGCCCTGACTACGATTTTAAAATTACTCCATCCTTTTATGCCATTTATAACAGAGACGATTTGGCAAGAGTTGGTGGAGAAAAATTTAGTAAAAGAAAAAATATTGATAGTGGCAGAATGGCCAAACCAACATTCGGTATTGTGAGCGGAACGCTCACGCAAGCTACGCTTAATAACGTATAATGTATGAAGTATTATGCGTTTTTACTCCCCGCTTTATTGTTTCCAAAAACAAGATACCCCGCAGTACCACGGGGGAGATTCATACATGATACATAATACATGATACTTTCGTATCTCTTCTATATCGCTCTCGGCTTTCTGCCCAGCTTAATCTGGCTCTTATTTTATTTAAAGAAAGATCCGCACCCCGAACCACAGCATCGGATCGTAAAAATCTTCCTCTGGGGGATGCTCATCGCCCCCCTGGCCGCGGTTGCCGAGCTTTTCCTGCTTTGGCTGACTAAACCAATGGGGCCGCAATCGATGCTTAGCGCCCTAACAAACGGATCGTCTTTTTTAAATCAATATACTGACGGTTGGAGAGCCTTAATCGGGCTGGTATTTTTTGCCCCGCTGGTAGAAGAATATCTTAAATATCGAATAGTAAAGGAGGAAGTATCAAAAGACCCGGATTTTGATGAACCCCCCGACGCAATGATATATTTAATAACTGGCGGACTTGGATTCGCGGCAGCCGAAAATCTGTTGGTCGTCTTGCAATTCCCCTTATTGCCTCTCGGCGCCGCCATAAATACCATTAGTTTGCGCTTCGTCGGAGCCACCTTCCTTCACGCCCTCGCTTCAGGAATAGTAGGCTATTTTTGGGCCAAATCTCTGCTTGAAACCCAAAAAAGGACCCGGCTAATTGCCAAAGGCCTGGTGCTTGCCATAGTTTTTCACGGGAGTTATAATTACATCGTGAACCTAAAGGACTCGTTCCCGTTCACAACATTACTGATCATTCCTCTTTTGGTTGCCATGGCTCTGTTTGTATCTTTTGGTTTTCGATATTTAAAAAATAAGCTTTCCGTCTGCAAAACAGAATGAGCCAATTACAGGCTGGCTACTCCCGCGAAGAAAAAAGACGCCACTCAGCAATAAAAACGAGGGGTTCGTTCCAAAAATTAACGAACGTTTAAAAACGATGCCAAAATGCGAATGAGTTGCCAATCAGCTAATTACGAATGACAAAAAGAGGGGGTTATTCGCGATTCGCAGATTAGCAATAATTAGCAAATTAGCATATTTTGATGCCTAAACCATCTTTCTTTCAAAAACTCACCGGCGTTGATGAGCCGGAAACAGAAGTAGAAATAGGCCCCGGGATAGAAAAGAGCCCAAAAGAAGAATTGCTTTTTGACGACCCCGATGAAAAGGAAACTGAGCAAACCGTTGCCGAAAACAACGCGATAGCCAAAAATAGAAAAGCCAAAAAAGTTCCGGCGCGCGAAGGAGCAGAAGAATGGTTGCCAGAATCGGAGGGACAGCTGACGATTGATGTCTACCAAACTCCTTCGGATATTGTTATCAAATCGACCATCGCCGGAGTAAGCGCCGATGACCTCGATATCGCCATCTCCAACGACATGGTAACCATTAGGGGCGCCAGAAAAAAAGACGAAGAGGTCAGAACCGAAGAATACTACTATCAAGAGTGCTACTGGGGCGCCTTTTCTCGTTCAGTCATCCTACCGGTTGATATTGAGGCCGACAAAGCAGATGCCGCTTTAAAAAACGGCATTTTAACCATCCGCCTGCCTAAAGTTGAAAAGGCCAAGACCAGAAAACT
>Ga0210051_1003323_pt1 | contig 16015 bp, 20 predicted proteins | sample CryGey092014_all_FD_185464 | JGI IMG/M metagenome (GOLD analysis project Ga0210051, IMG submission 185464) | Groundwater microbial communities from aquifer - Crystal Geyser CG23_combo_of_CG06-09_8/20/14_all (SPAdes) (version 2) | ecosystem: Environmental > Aquatic > Deep subsurface > Groundwater...
CCCGCCTCGGCAGTTTTCAGCCAGACCAGCGAAACGAGATCGAGGCGCTCCTCTTCATCTGCCGTAAAGTGGGCAAAGCGGCTGTTGGTTCCGCCGATGTCCGCGGCCAGGATATGGCGCTCCGTTTTAGGCATGTTGTCAAACCTCCGTTCCCACCAACCCATCCTGGGCTGTAATATTCCCTCCTCAGGTAAAACCCGCCCCTGCCGTGCAGGCGTAGCAGTGGTCGCCCGTCGCGATCCCTACGCCCTCCTCGGGGTATCCCGTCATGGATGAGACATGGACTTTGGCGGCGCCGTGAGGAAGCCCCGCGGCGATGTTGAAGTCACAGTCGTAGAGGGCGCCGTCCCAGGACACGGAGATCAGGGAACGGCACATGAGCCCTTCGACCGTGGACGGATTGAAACGTTCGAAAAGGGTTTTGAAGTAATGGTCAAGATTTCCCGACTGTTCGAGCCAGGTCCGGTAACGGCCGAGCGGGGCATTGGCGAAGTTGTAGAGGTTATTGAAAACGATGTCGTACCGCTCCAGATGCTGCTTGAATCTCTTCTCCGCCTGCTCTTGATGGCCCGGTAGGAATGCGCCGGCAGGGTTGACCACCAGATCCAGCGTCAGTCCGCTTCCCGGACAGCCATACCCCAGACGATTGAGGTCCTGCAGGATCTCGATGCTTTTCCCCCAAAACCCCTTGCCGCGCAGGGCGTCGGCCTGGGAGGTGTTGATAGAGGGGAATGACGCCACCAGCGCAACCCCCATCTCCCGACAGGATTGCATGAGGCCGGATGCCGCCTCTTCCCGCAACGCGACGAGGTTCGTACGAAGGATCAATTTCCGGGTCAGCGGGGAAAGTCGGGCGAGGAAGGCTTGAATGCCGGGCGCCAGTTCCGGCGCGCCGCCGGTGATGTCGATGGTCTTGAAACGGACCCTGGAGGCATAGGCAACGACGTCGTCCATGGTTTCTCGGGTCATCACCTCCCGGCGCCCCGGTCCGGCTTCGATGTGGCAGTGGCGGCAGATCAGGTCGCAAAGGTATCCGACGTTGACCTGGAGGGTACGGGTCTTCCCGCGGACGAGGCTGAGCCCGTGCCGGGCCAGGTTCCCGTCAAAGGGTTGGACAGGTTCAACCGTTTCCGACGACACATGCCGTCGAATGGCTGGCGACGCTGAACTCACAACGAAAGCCTCTCTGCGATTTTCCGCATCTGAACGCCGTGGACCAGGGAAGCGCCGCCGCGGATGGCCGTTGCCACATGAACGGCCTCGGTCATCTCCGTTAGGTTGGAGCCCTTTTCCATGCAGGCCCTGGTGTAGGCGTCGATACAATAGGGACACTGCACCGTATGGGCTACGGCCAGCGCGATGAGGGCCTTCTCCCGCTCGGTTAACGCCCCTTCGGCGAAGACCGCGGCGTAGTAGTCGAAGAATTTATTGGCCAACTCCGGCGCATCCTTGCCGATCTCACTGAATGCTCCCAAGTCTTTCGGGTCGCAATAGGTTTCCATCTTATCCCCCTCTCTTGATCAGTTTGGAATGGTCATGACCTTTCGGCTCCAGGGACGCTCCATGAGCACCCCCTTGTAGATGGTGTAATCATGCGTTTCAACGGCCATCATCGCGGCCATGCCGGAAAAGCTCGCCAAGGGGTACTGGCAGAGAAAGAGCTTACCCGGGAAGCCTGATGCTTTGTTGGCGATCTCTTCCAGTTCCCGGAAGCTTTCCAGCGACCAGCCTTTCTTCTTTGCCCAGGACATGTCGCCAAACACCCGGAAACGACCGCGAGACGCAGCCGCTATCTGCGCAATGTGCTCCGCCTGGCTTGCCGGATTGTCCATTCCCTCGCTGAGATGCAACTTTCCCTTCTTATATGATGATATACATGTGATCGTGGTATGACAATATTTTTCATGCTAAAAGAAAGAGACGGACTTCATCTCTGGAGCCCCTTCGCCCGCTTTGGTGATCCTTTCCGGCGGCGGATGAAAATCACCAGAATGGGGATGAGGGTGACAACCCCGAGGGCTACGGCAATCAAGGCGATCCGATTGAAGTCGATACCGGCCAATTCGCCGCCGAAATACGCCAAGGCAAAGCTCACGGGGATCACCCCAACCAGGGTCGCCAGGGCGAAACGCCACGGCTTCAGAGGCGTCAGCCCGGCCGCGTAGCTCACGATATCGAAAGAGACGAAGGGAATCAGGCGCAATGCCATGACAAGCCCCGTCATGGCATTCTGGGAACCGAGCAGGCCGACGGAGAGGCGGTCTCCGAAACGTTGCCTCATCGCCTCGTAACCGAGGGTCCGGGCGATGAAAAATGCGATGATGGCGCCCGTCTCCGCGCCGATCACGACATAGACCGTCCCCCAGAGGTGTCCGTAGGCAAGCCCTGATGCCAGGGCGATCGGCGCGCTCGGAATCGGGCTGATCACGACGGCCAGGGTCATGAGCCCGATGACGGCGAGCGGCCCCAGCAGACCCCACTGGATGATGTGCCCGTGGAGTTTGGCACAGTCGCACACGGTTTCCAGATAACCGGACCGGGAGAGGAACCAGTAGATGCCGCCGAAGAGGATCGCCAGGCCGAGCGCCACGATGAGTTTCACGCGGGTTGTCCGGTTTTCTTTAATCGACATCTCCTTCTCCCTTCGTGGCACGCCGGGATTCCGTGCGGATGCACAACCTTTGCCTCTGCCGACCTGACGGATGGCGTTTGTTATACCACGGCGACAACGGCAGCGCCATGCGATATTCAAGCTCTTTAAATGATATGGTATCATGGGGTTCGTAGCGATTGATCATCCGTGAGGAGAAAGGAACCATTCAACAACAACCGCTGTTAAGGAGTCACTATGGCAAGCTTTGAGTATGATATGGGGATTATCGGGGGTGGAGCGGCGGGTTTGACGGCGGCAGCCGGAAGCGCTCAATTCGGGGCAAAAACGATTCTCATCGAGAAATCTTCGAAGCTTGGAGGGGATTGCCTTCATTATGGCTGCGTTCCCTCGAAGACGCTGATCCGCACAGCGGCTATATGGAATCTCGCCGGACGTTCGAACGCCTTTGGCCTCCCTGCGTTAACGCTGCCTCCTGTGGACCTGGGCGCCGTGATGGATCACGTCCGGGAGGTCATTGAAAAAATCCAACACCATGACTCCCCGGAGCGGTTTTGCGGGCTCGGGGCCGAGGTCCGCTTCGGCAGCCCCGCTTTTGCCGACGACCACGTCGTGGAATTGGACGGGAAAAGGATTTCCGCGAAAAACTGGATCATCGCGACAGGATCCAGTCCCGTCGTTCCCCCCATCGAGGGGCTGGCGTTTGTCCCCTACTGGACTAACGAGACGGTTTTCTCGCAGAGGACCCTGCCCAGGCGTCTGATCGTGCTCGGCGGCGGGCCGATCGGACTGGAAATCGCCCAGGCCTTTGCACGTCTCGGCTCCAAAGTGACCATCGTTGAATTCATGGATCAGATTCTGGGATCGGAAGATGCCGATATGGCCGAGATGCTCAAGGCCCGCTTCGAAGCGGAGGGATGAGCATCCTCATAGGGACCAAGGCGCTCAAGGTTGAATCGAAGGGCGCCGCGATTCGGCTGACGGTCGCCCCCGCAGCCAAAAAGGAGATGCCCTGTTTCTGTCCAGGAAGCTTTTCCCCACGCCGGTATTCCCGATGAACAGGACATCTTTTTTCTGAGATATAAAGGTCATATCCATCAGGTCGAGGATTTTGGTTTTCTGTTTTTGTCGGGAGATGTGGAAGTGAAAGTCGAACGGATCGATGGTTGGCTTTTCAAGGAGCCTTGATTGTTTGAAGCGCCGGAGGATGCGGTTTTTCTGTCGCATTTCTTCTTCGGTATCGACCAGGGATTCGATGATCATCAGGGGCGGCAGGTTTTGCGTTTCCGCCCGCTGGAGGATTTGGACAAGGTGCTCGGCTGCGGTCTTCATCCGCAAGGCCTTGAGTTTTTCGATAACGGATTCGATGATGGGTTCATTCATGGTCGCGCCTCCTTTTCAGGATATAAGCGTCATATTCGGCAAGCGTAGGTTCGGCTAACCGGATGTTGTTGAGTGCGTCGTTTTTGAGCTTGACCGGGAGATGCTGTTTTTTCGGAGTGCTCTCCTGGTGGAGGATATTCCGGATGTATTCGGCGCCATAGGCTTTGTGGGCAATGGCTTTTCGGATGGCGCAGATGAGAGAGATGCTCCCGTATTCGTCTTTGAGGGTTAAGAGTATGGTTGCGGTTTTCTTGACCGGTTGTCTTGCCAAGGCGATTGCGGACAGATAATCGACAGCCTCCGGACACAGGGATGACAGGAGGGCGATGTCCCGCTGTTGCCATAGCTTGTGCTGGAGTTTTTTGACCTGTTCCCGGTGGGAGGGGAGTTCAATGCGCTGTTTGCGTTCCCACGAGCGGAAGTGGGCTGTCGCCTGCTTTTGCAGATGAAAGAGGGTAACGGTGTTAAAATCCGCCTTCAGGATGAGATGTTTCCCCACCGTCCAAGGCGGCGCCGTATATTGGTTGCCGTCAAAGATCACGGCAAAATCCTTGTGCACCAGGACCGTTTCCGTTTCCCGGCAATCGGGCAAGCCTTCCGGTAATGGTCTGGGAATGACTTTGGTAAACCGGTCCTGTGGTTTTTCGCCGGTGGTTTGGTGGATGCGGACATTGGCAACGGTATCGCGCCACTGATTGACCTGGTTTTGCACATCCATCAGATCGGCAAAGGTTCTCGCGGGCCAGAAGTTCTGGCGTATATATTGGATGCTTCTTTCGATTTTTCCTTTCTTAAGGCATGCCTCGATCTGCCCTCAGGACGATGCTCGCCGTTACGTGGGATGGTACATGGCACGGCTCTGGCGCTTCTCTATTTGACAGGTATGAGGGTGGGGGAGGCATTGTCCTTGAACCTCGAAGATGTCGACTTATCCAACGGGGTAATAAGGATCAGACGAGGCAAGTTCGGAAAGTCGAGGTTCGTGCCCATGGCGCAAGACCTCACGGACCGCATGGAACAGTGCAGGCTCTTTGTGGATCGGTCTTTGGGCATACGCCCTCCCAGTGCCTGCTTCTTCCCCGGCCCGAAAGGCTCCCGGTGCACCAAGGGTGTTTTACGATACTCGTTCCGAATAGTCCTGACTGAGGCCAAGATCCCGTATTGGGGTGCCGGTAAGGGACCTCGCGATTTACGGCATGCATACGCTATTCACAGGATGATGCTGTGGTACGAACAGGGTGCTGTCCTGGGGGGCAAAATACGGTTCGCAGCCGCAACGCGCGTTTGGCAGCCCTTCACTCGTTCTTCCGCTACGCATCGAGCCGCGAGCCGGCGCTCGCCTTGTCCTGAATATCTTGGATCAGATACTTGATGTTTTCCCCGACGGCGCCCCGGTAACTCAGGTAATGATATTGTGACAACAAGCAGTTGAATAGTTTATAATCCTCCGTGCCCTGGCTCACAACGGTGATCTGGAGAGGAACCAACCCGGCGAGATGGTCGCTGATCGTTTCTTGCCGGTGCGGGACGGTGGGATAAGCGGGACGCGAATGAAAAGTGCGTTTCCCCTGGCGGGGGGGCAAAACAATAGCGCCCGCTCTTTCCAGTTTCAAAAGGAGGCTGCGGCAGGCCATGTCTTTGTATTGCCCTGCGGGACTTTGCCAGCCCCACAATTTGCAGAGTTCTACAGATAGATGGGTACGGCGCCATTGGGGATTGGCGGAAAGCAAATCCCTGATGTTCTGGATGTGGTTCTGGCCTATGGTTGTGGCTTGCTCCATGCCCTGTACCATAGTCCAAGAGGACAAAAGAGTCCAGCAAAAAGTGCACGAATGAGCCAATTGCAAAACTCCCCATTCTGTCATTCCCGCAACGATTCTGAGCGGGAATCTGGTTCTAACGGCTTGAAAAACCATATTCCCGATAGAGGCATTCGGGAATGACAAATGGTTTTGCAATTACCTCGAATTGCAAAAAAAGTTTTAGGGGCTGGTCATTGGGCAGGCGATCCAGATCAGCGGCTTCATGACACTATAGAAGACGGCAATATCCATGCCGAACAGTATTGGGACAGAGCCCCTATTTTTCACACGCGGGCGCAATGATTTGCAGGGCGGGAAAATAGGTGTGATAGCGGGAGGCGTCACGGGTCAGCAGGGTCATACTGTTTACCTCAGCATGGGCGCCGATATAGAAATCGGGCAGGGGCGATCTTTTAAGTCCACCTTTACGACGATAATCGAGAAAACACTTGCCCGCGAGAAACGCTGCCTCCCACGGCAGGGGCAGACGGCGGAAATAAGTTAATGGCAGCGCCGCGTCGAGCTCTTCCACCTTTTCGAACCTGATCGAGACTTCGGCATAGATGATGGGATTGACGGCCAGGATATTTGATTTTGCGCAATCGGCAAGGGTTTCCGCCGACCATGCAAACCAGTTTTCATCCTCCGTAAGGATATCCAGAATAACGCTGCTGTCAACAAGAATCGCCATTATTCCCTCGTCATGGCCAGAATTTCATCCGTGCGCAAAGCTACGGTTCCCTTGCCCCTCATGCAGGCAATCAGATCCTTCCCGCGGCCCTCGTCGTTCTCGGCTTTCCGAAGAAACACTTTGTCTCCGGAGACGAAAAATTCAACCTCTGTGTTCGCCAGAAATCCCATTTGCTCACGGACATTCTGAGGAATGGTGACCTGGCCTTTTGATGTGATCCGCATGCAAATCTCCTTTCCTATTCTTACTGCTCGCAGTCTTACCAAACCCCAAGCAAATGTCAAGGGGAAAAATTAGGGACAGAGCCAATACTGTTCGGCGCCGAATTTGCTTTGATTGAGGGATCATATCGGAAGGTGCGGGAAAAGGCAACAGTAATCGGACGTGTTGGCCACGCGGGGTGGCAGCAGGTTCGGATCAAGGTTACGGATGGTAAGCGGGGTGGATAAAAGGCATAGCAATGCCTGTTGGGTCAGAAGGGTAAGCTTCTCCTTATAAATTTTCAGTCATTTGATTTGAGTTGCCCGATATGTCGTTCCAATTCCTCATCGCTGGCCCAACCCATGAAGTTGAGCGATATCATTTCGAAGGTTCTTTTCGTAGATTTTCGTCCTGTCCAGAGGGTAATGAGCATGCCTGAGATCAGGGCGCAATAGATTTGTATGGTTAGCCCGTTTTTGGATAGGGCGACGAGATGATTACACCTAAGAACGCACTTGAACCACCGGAAGAAGAGTTCGATCTGCCAACGGCGCGTGAAGAGGAGAGCAATGGTTTCTGCAGGCAGGTCCAGACGGTTCGTTGCCAGCAGTAAGGTGTAATCGACCTCCTTGGTGCGAAAGGTTTTCTTGCTGGAAACCCTTGAGGGGCGATGATCGTTTTCATCCCCTTTGTGGAAAACCTGAATGATCCGGAGTGGATGTGGGCAGTCATTTTGTTTGCTTTTGCAGCCCAGCGTGACGATGAGATCTTTTTGGACTCCTGCCACTCTATCACTCTCGGTGAGAGGTTTTTCTTCGAGGACAACGTAGTCGGCATTGTCTCTTAGGCGTATGACGAAGGAACTCTGGGCCGCGATGATATCGCCCAGGAGTTTGTATTCTGCGTATCCGGCATCGATAAGATAGATCGTACCGGGAGCAAGCATGGTTCGGAGGATTTTCTTTTCATTGCCGTTGCCGTCGGTAATGACGGCTGCGGTAGGTACATGGTTTCCGATGTCCATTTCCAGGTGTAGTTTGGCTGCCCGGTTCTGATCATCCTGCCATAAGGCCCAGAGCATTTTGGGGAGTGCCGGGAGCAAGGAGCCGTCCACGGCCTTGATGAGTTGTTGAATCTGTTTTAGTTCGGGATCTTTTTCCCGGGGGAGGGTCTGTTCGGCCAGTTCCTTGAGCAGGGGTTTCAGCAGTTCGGCGTCAAAGACCTGAGATGCTTCGGAAAGGGAACCCAGACTTGTTTGCTTGATGCCAAGCCGTTTCTGGATTTTTTCCAGTGTAGTAGCCTGTTGGATTCCCCGCAGGCTGGTGAGCACGGGGGTAAAGAAATAAAGAAGTATCAGGGCCAGATATTGATCATAGTGGAGTTTCCGGTTCTGATGATCTTTAACGTCATGGAGTAACTGCTCAGGTCATTTTCTGATGTGATTTACAGGGTGAACAGGGTTTTGTCAATCCGGCAGTTTGTCCATTATGGCGGGAAGGATCCCCTGAAGGGGTGCTGGCAAGCGAGCAGGGGCGACTATGAGGCATTGACGCGAGGCACGAAGGGATTGCCGGTGAAAACGCGGGCGATAGCGTCCATCGCGCCCAGCGCATTCTTTCGGGCCGTGGAGATGTAACTGCGGATGCGGCAGAAGGCTTTGGCCCCCTCTTCGCTGCGGAACATGCCGGAGATCTTCTGCTGCACCTTCATCATGCGGATGTCCCTTTCGGCCAGGTTGTTGTCGAAGGGAACACTTAAAGTCGTACATGAAAGCCAAGGCTTCCTGTTGGTGCTCATCGAGTCGTTCGAGCAAGTTCCTGGGCTTTGTCTTTTTGCTCCGTCCGCGTTTTTCCCCGGCATGGGGGGGGGGCATGCGGACAAGGGATTGGCGGCATAGCCATCGTCCAGGATGTTCTGATAGCGGACCTCGAAGTCTCGGATTTGTGTTTTCGTCAAATGGTCAATGGTTGGTTTGGCCAGAGCGACCGCCTCCTTGATGTCCAGCAGGCAGTTGATCATTGCGTCGGCCCAGTTTTGATGGTGCTCTTCATGTACAAAGATTAGTTCGCGCAGATGATGGGCGTTGCATAGGCCGTGGGCGCAGCCGTAACTGAAGTACGGCTTCCAGAAGTCGTGAATCGCCCTTCCGCCGAAATCGGGCAGGATGCCGATGGCCTTAAGGGCTTCGGCGCCGCGTTTGGGATGGATGACATAGCAGGTGGCGTTGAATGTCGAGGCCGCATGCAACCACCAGAGTTTCTTTTCCACCCGTGAGCCGCTCTCATCGAAATGCGCGACCGGGGCTTGAGCAATCAGCTCCTTGATCTGTTGGACGGGCTCATCGAGCCGCTCATGGCATTCGCCAATGAGATTGGCCAGAGTGCCTTCGCTCATCGGGCAGCCAAAAAAGTCGCCAAGCATCTCGCAGGTGCGCTCGTAAGGCAGTAGCTGATAGGCTCTATGACAGATATGCGCAAACAACGCCGGCATTTATCCCAAAATTCGGGGCCGCCAGTGATCAAGAGACTTCCGGATGATAAAGAGAAAGGGGACTCATTTCGATCACAACAATTAGGAGGACGATAGATGAAGAGATTTGCTTTGTTCACGACAGCGATCGGACTGACGCTGCTGGTATTTGCGTGCGGCCGGTTCGATTGCGGCTTCGGGGAGGGCTGGGGACCGATGATGAATTTTGGATACGGAGGAATGTTTATGGGGATGATTTTTCTGATCGTTCTAATTGCGGCTGTGATCTGGTGGTTCGTCAAGGGCGCAGGATCCAAGGATTATGGGCATTTTCCGGGGGAAACCCCTCTCGACATACTGAAAAAACGCTATGCCAAAGGGGAGATTACGAAGGACGAGTTTGAGAAGACCAAGAAGGACTTGGACGCGTGAAACGCCGTGCTGATTATGGGCGAGCCACGCAGATGGCTTAGACAGGGATGAAATGAATCAGCACGTCAACCGACAATTGATCGTCAGACTGCTGCTGGCATGGATTGTCCTATCCGTCCTGATCGGCGCAGTAGTGTTATTCATGGAAACGAGGAAGATCGACGCCTATGTGGTCGCGCTGGCCTTAAGGGAATCCCGTGATTTCGAGAAAGGTCATAGGAATTTTCTCGAAAATCCCGACCGCCGCCATCTTGAACAACTCCGGGAGGAAAGCCGGAAGCACATCAAAGACGAACATTTTATCGCCGTCAGACTCTATAACCGGGACCGGGAACTGATCGTCGAGGCGAGCCATCCTGCCGCGCGGCTGATCGAAGAAAAAATCAGCAGCCACCGCCTCGATATCGCCCTGATAGACGACATTCATTTTCAGCGGTTCTACGGCAACGGCGGTCAGATCTTCGTGATGGTCCAGGCGCCGCTGAAGACAGCCGGCCGCGAGACCGAAGGCTATTTCGAGGGGGTTTATAAGGCGGATCCCCGGACGATGGCGGAGATCAAAAACCGTATCCTTCTATCCCTGCTGCAGGTCGTGGCGATCATCTTCTTCACGGCGCTGGCGATCTACCCGATCGTCCTGTTTCTGAACCGGGGATTGATCAGAATGACCAAGGATCTCTACCATGCCAACGTAGGGATGCTGAAGGTCCTGGGCGGAGCGATCGCCAAGCGGGACAGCGACACCAACATCCACAATTACCGCGTGACGATCTATGCCGTCCGTCTTGCGGAGGCCGCTGGTCTCAAGAGGGAATATATCGCCAACCTCATCAAGGGTTCGTTTCTCCATGACGTCGGGAAGATCGCGATCAGCGACCGGATCCTCCTCAAGCCGGGGAAACTCACCGATGAGGAATGGGAGGTCATGAAGACCCATGTGCGCCATGGGGTCGATATCGTTGGGCATTACGGATGGCTCAAGGATGCCGCGGATGTCGTCCGGTATCATCACGAGAAATTTGACGGCAGCGGTTACGAAGTCGGTCTCAAGGGGCATGATATTCCAATCAATGCCAGGATCTTCGCCGTGGCCGATGTCTTCGATGCGCTGACTTCCCGGCGGCCCTACAAGGAACCATTTACGTTGGAAGAGGCGATGCGGATTTTGACGGAGGACAGAGGAAGTCACTTCGATCCGGCGCTGGTCGACTCCTTTGCCGGAATAGCCGGCTCTCTCTACGAGGAAATTAGCGGGGCCGACGACAAACTCCTCGAAGACAAACTGGATGGGCTCATCGACCGGTATTTTTCAACGGGCCTTCAGGAGAGTGCCCGGCTGAACTGCTGGGAGTTTATGAAATGCGGCCGGGAGGTCGGCGGAGCGAAGGCACAGGAACTAGGGGTTTGCCCCGCATATCCGGATCACGGCAGGCATTGCGCCCACATCGTCGGGACGCTCTGCGGCGGAGAAGTTCAGGGATCTTTTGCGCGGAAATTCATAAACTGTTTGAAGTGCCCCTTTTTCCGGAGCAAACACTATGACCGGATGTTCGGCAGGAAAACGGAGGCATTATGAACCATCATCAGAGAAATGGCGTTGTGTATCACGCCCCCGTCTGTGGTATGGTGAAAAACAATCCGAACAACATGTTTTTTACGAAAAGGAAAACACTTACAGGAAGGAGGAAAGACATGATCCAGTACGGCTTAACCAAAGAGTTGGATATCCCTTATGAAACTGTCATTGAGGAGGTGAGAGAGGCGCTGAAAAAAGAAGGATTCGGGGTGCTGACAGAAATCGACGTCAAGGAAAAAATGAAGGAAAAGCTGGGCCTCGACATGGGAAAATACATCATTCTGGGCGCCTGCAATCCTCCGAATGCATACAAGGCGATCCTTGCCGAAGAAAACATCGGACTCATGCTTCCCTGTAACGTTATTGTTTATGAAAAGGGTAGCAAGACGGTACTTTCCGTTGTACGGCCGACGGTCGCCATGCAGATGATTGATAATGTGGAACTTCAAAAACTCGCGGAGGCCATAGAAGGTAAGTTAAAGAAGGCCTTCGATTCCATAAAATGAGGAGGTCCAGAAGATGAAGAAATATCTTGGATTATCTTTGATGCTGATGACCGGTTTGCTTGTGTCCTGCGCCGGCCAGGGTTACTATGGCCCGCAAGGTCGCGGTGGATGGGGGAGCATGATGCATTACGGATTTGGAAATGGAGGGATGTTCATGCCGACATGATCATGAACTTGGGAAGAAGAGATGAATCATCAGATCGATATCAATCTGACGGAACAAACAAAAACGCGCTGCAACCGAATTGCCCCATACTATGATGCGATGGAAGCAATCTCCGATGGTTGCAACGGCCCGCATTTAAAATTAGCCTTCAACCCTGAACCGGGGCGGTATCCCCGACCGCTTCCCCCTTTTCCACCAGGATGGCGTGCTAGACGCCGTCCTGGCTTTTTCAGTCGTAACCGCAGCCTCCCTGCGAGTTTTAAAGTGGCAGCGTCTTCGCGATTCTAAAAGCATCTTCGGTAGGAGCGCTTGAATTCTATGGGGTGATAAGCATCCATTAATGAACAGTAGCAGCTAAATTGGTTCGTTCGGTGTGAAACTTAAATTCGCAATATCATGAAATTAAAAGATAATTGGTAGTCCCACGGGGGCTTGAACCCCGGTTTCCGGCGTGAGAGGCCAGCGTCCTAACCACTAGACGATGGGACCATGACTGGGAACGGAGATTAAACCCTTAACGGGCATCATCCGCATGTTCGACCAGCAAAATTACTCCTCCATCAACTTCTCGTAGAAGTGTTTGTTTCTAATAACCCCCATGCCCAGGCGCGGGCACAACGAAACATGAAAATCTCCCCGTGCCCCCCTTTAGCAAAAGAGGGCACGGGGAGATTTTCATATAAAATGATCGCAAAATTGTCAAGGCCAAAATCAACCGCCGGCCTTGATCTGATCGATCGCCCGCCGGATTTTCCGAATCACCCGTTCTTTCCCCAAGGTGACCATCACCTCGTCGATCCCGGGGCTCACGGTCTTCCCCGTCAGGGCGACGCGGAGCGCCTGGGCGATCCATTTGAGCTTCGTCCCCCGCTCCTCGGCCAGGGCCCGGAGAAAATTCTCTATACCATCCTTTGTGTAGTCCGCGATGTCGGGAATCCTCTCGACAACCGCCTCCAGGTGGCCGGCATATTCCGGCGTCAGGAATTTCGCCGCCGCCTCCGGGTCATATTCCACCTCTTCCCGGAAGAAGAAGGAACCGGAATCGGCCATCTCCACGAGGGTCTTCGACCGCGTCCGGAGGTTCGCTGCCGCTTGCGCGACAAACCCGCCGTCCGAGAGATCGAAACCCTTCCTTTCCCAGAAGGGGGTCACCACCTCCACCAGTTTTTCTGCCGGGTAGGCCATGATGTAATGCTGGTTCAACCAGAGAAGCTTCTCCGGATTGAAGACGGCCGCCGATTTTCCCACCGCCTCCAGCGAAAACGCGCGGATGAGCTCCTCCATCGTGAAGATCTCCTGGTCGCCATGCGACCAGCCGAGCCGGACCAAGTAGTTCACCAGCGCCTCGGGCAGATACCCCATCTCCTGATAGGCCATCACCGACGTCGCCCCATGGCGCTTGCTGAGCCTCGCCTTGTCGGAACCCAGGATCATCGGGACATGGCCGAACAACGGCGCCTCGCACCCCAGCGCCTCGTAGATCAGGATCTGCTTCGGGGTATTGTTCACGTGGTCGTCCCCCCGGATGACGTGGGTGATCCCCATCTGGGCGTCATCGACAACGACCGCGAAGTTGTAGGTCGGATACCCGTCGGCCCGTTCGATGATCAGGTCGTCCAACTCCTCGTTGCTGAAGGAGATGGCCCCCTTGATCAGGTCGCGCATGACGGTCACGCCCACATCCGGGCAGCGGAACCGCACAACCGACTCCGGCGATCGACTCAAACCCCTGTCCCGGCAAGTCCCGTCGTATTTGGGCTTCCGCCCCTCGGCGAAGGCTTTCTTCCGCTTGGCCCCCAGCGCCTCGGGCGAACAGGTGCAATAGTAGGCCTTCCCCTCGTCGACCAGCTTCTGCACCATCTCCCGGTAGATGCCCACCCGCTCCGCCTGGAAGTAAGGTCCCTCGTCCCAGTTCAAACCGAGCCAGGTCATCGCGTCCAGGATGGCCCGTGTCGATTCATCCGTCGAGCGCGCCTGATCGGTATCTTCAATCCTAAGGACGAACGCGCCTCCGCACCGCCGCGTATAAAGCCAGTTGAACAGGGCCGTCCGGGCGCCGCCGATATGGAGGAATCCGGTCGGCGACGGGGCAAAACGCGTTCTCACCTTACCATTCGTCATCTTCATCACCTGATGGAAGTTATTTCCGCCGGGAATCGTATTTCTTAAAAACCGGTTCGATCAGCGCGCGAAACGCTACGCCATATAGGTCCACACCCGGTCTTTTGTCAAGGCGGAATTGGCGATAAATTATACTTGACAATTCAGCCGACTTATAATTTACTTCAACCCTTTATTCGGCAGCTCTCCGTTTGGGGAAAGAACCGTTTTCAACAGCGGGAAAGGGATATTTTTTGAAGATCAACGTCAGCAACATCCCCAAAGGGGGAATAAACCTCCGGTTCGAAAGGAACGGAGAATGGTTCCAGCAGCGCTTGCCGGAGACGGGGTCGGGTGGTTTCGTCCTGGACCGGGTCGATGTCGCCTGCGCCGTCCGGAGGATGAAGGAAAACGTCTTTATCGAAGGGAGCGTTGCGACCGCCGCGGAGATGCCCTGCAGCCGGTGTCTGGAAACGACCCGTTTGTCGCTCCAATCTTCATTCCATTATACGTTCGCCCCTTCCCCTTCCCTGCCGCAGGTGGATGTGGAGCTGAGCGCAACGGATCTCGATTTCGCGTACTACGAGGAGGATGTAATCGATCTGGACGCGGCGGTCTTCGAACAGATCCTGCTGCAGATCCCATTCAAACCGCTCTGTGCGGAGACCTGCCGGGGGCTTTGTCCCCATTGCGGCGCCAACCTGAATGCGACAAGTTGCGATTGTCGGGGCGAACTCCCCGATGAACGGCTTGCCATTTTGAAACAATTCAAGGCTCAACTTTAAGGAGAAGAGGGGTTACACGTTATGGCAAATCCAATCAAGAGACATTCCAAATCCAGAAAAAACATGAGAAGGGCGCACGATTTTCTGAAGCCGGTCACGGTTTCCGCATGTCCGCAATGCCATGAGCCCAAGCTGCCCCACCATGTCTGCCCCAACTGCGGCGCCTACAGAGGCAGGGAGATCGTCCCGATCAAAAAGGCATCCTGAACCACCGGAAGAGGGAACACCTTATGGGTAGATTCGCGCTTGTCTTTCCGGGACAGGGCTCGCAACACCCCGGGATGGGTCAGGACCTGTACCGCGGACATCAGAGCGTGAGAGATCTGTTTGCCGAGGCCGGGAATGTCCTCGGTACGGACATGGTTTCGCTTTGTTTCACGGGGCCTCAGGAGCTCCTCGATCTGACGGTAAACACGCAGATCGCCGTCCTCACGGTGGAGATTGCCGCCTGGCGGGCCTTTTCCGAACGCGTGGCGGTGAAACCCTTTGTCATGGCGGGTCACAGTCTCGGGGAGTATGCCGCCCTGCATGCGGCCGGCGCTGTCGGCCTGCGCGATTGCCTTTCCGTTGTTCACCGGAGGGCGCAGCTCCATCAGGAGGCCGTTCCCGTTGGCGAAGGCGCGATGGCGGCCATTCTCGGCCTCCCGCGGGAGGAGGTGGAGGCGTTGTGCCGTGAACGCGACGCTTTTGATCATGCCGTGGCCGTCTCCATCGAAAATGCCCCCGGCCAGATCGTCATCTCCGGGCACACGGGGGCCGTCTCGGAGGTGATCGCGGCGGCGGGAACCCAAGAGGGTGTCCGGGCGGTCCTTCTTCCGATCAGCGTCCCCTGCCACTGCCGTCTTCTGCAAGGGGCGGCCGAACGGTTCGCGACCGCTCTCGGAGAAATCGCGTTTGGGGATTGCGAGCCCCCCGTGATTCCCAACTGCGACCCCTTGCTCCACCACTCGCGGGAACGGACGCAGGAGCTCCTCGTCCGCCAGATCACATCCCCCGTCCGGTGGCGGGAAACGATCGCAAGGATGGCAGAGATGGGCGTCGACACCATCGTGGAGATCGGCCCCAAAAGGATCCTTTCCGGGCTGATCCGGCGGATCGACCGGCGGTTCCGTCTCCTCAACGTTGAAGACGAGGCGTCGCTGGAAATGACAGCGGCGGCGTTGAATTGGTGATGTTCCCGAAAGAGAACTTTTTGATATCGTTATTCTGTAGCGGAAGTATAAATCCATGCATAGGAGGTAATTGCAAAAGTACCAATAAATCCCCTCCCCCCTGGCGGGGGAGGGTTAGGGT
>Ga0210051_1003324_pt1 | contig 16014 bp, 20 predicted proteins | sample CryGey092014_all_FD_185464 | JGI IMG/M metagenome (GOLD analysis project Ga0210051, IMG submission 185464) | Groundwater microbial communities from aquifer - Crystal Geyser CG23_combo_of_CG06-09_8/20/14_all (SPAdes) (version 2) | ecosystem: Environmental > Aquatic > Deep subsurface > Groundwater...
TTCGATATCTTTAACCAGTTCAGAAAGTTCAAGTACACTCATCTGGGAGATGAGTTCTATTATCTGATCCTTTGCAGATTTTTTGGTCTTTGCCATATTGTCTCCTTTCAACTTGTAAAAAAACTCAAAAATGATAATAGCCTTCTCTAAATGAGATTTAAGACTTGTCCTTGGATATCTGGCTAAACGCCACAGCAAGACCCTGTAGTGGACTGCGCAGTGTATTTTGGAGTCTATAGAGAGGATTCAACAGACTAAAAAGTAATTTTTGTAGAACCACATCTCTGGTTGGAAGAAGCGCTAATTCCTGTATTTCTTCAGGAGAATACAAAATACCCTCAATAAAACCACCCTTAACTCTAATCTTTTTCTCTTTTTTGAAATCGTTGATAACTTTGGAGGGAATAATTGGATTTTCATACACATACGAAATTGCTGTTGGACCATCTAAAAAACACAACAAATTATTCAATTTAAGATTCTCTAATGTGAATTTTGCGACTATGTTCTTAACCACCTTAATTTTTATGTTTTCATTTCTCATTGCAGTCCTCAATTTGCTCATCTCTTGTGCGGATAAATTAGTAAAGTCTAAGAAATATATCCCGGTAGCACTCTCTAATTCTTCTTTGAGTATCTCAATAAGCTTCTGCTTCTCTTTCTTTTTCATTTACGCCTCCTATCCAGTAATACTGTAATGTCAAAAATCTAACCACACCTGCCTACCGCAGGCAGGGAGAGCACAAAGGAATCAATTCAAAATTATCAATGCAAAACTATCAATTTGCGAAAAATCATTTTTAAATTGCTAACTGCTAATTTTGCATTTTACATTGTTTCTTTTTCTCTGTGACCTCTTATCTTGCCTGTCGGCAGACAGATAAAACCAATCTCTTTATCCTATCTCTTAGTTCCCCCAATTCTGGGGAATTGACTTACCCTTCAATCATAATGCTTGGTCCCATTGTTGAAGACAGGTAAAGAGACTTTATGTATGTCCCTTTAATCTCCTTTGGTTTTGCCGAGTTGATTGCAGCAATCGCTTCTTTTATATTGGAAACAAGTTTTTCGTCGGGAAACGACACCTTTCCAACGGGCAGATGAATAATCCCTGTCTTATCCATTCTGAACTCCATCCTTCCCTTTTTAATTTCTGATACAGCACTACCTACATCATTTGTAACAGTCCCTGCTTTCGGGTTTGGCATTAACCCTCTTGGTCCCAGTATCTTTCCAAGTTTTGCTGCTTCTTTCATAACCGATGGAGTAGCAATGCAGACATCAAATTCAAGCCATCCGTTCTGTATTTTTTCTATGAACTCATCAAAACCTACCCAATTAGCACCTGCTTCAAGCGCCTCTTTTTGTTTGTCCCTTGTCAATACCAACACCTTTTTTTCTTTTCCTACCCCGTGAGGCATTAACACCATCCCTCTCACCATCTGGTCGGATTTACGCGGATCAACGCCCAATTTTACGGATAGCTCAACTGTTTCATCAAATTTTGCAGATGCAATTTTTTTTATTAATTTTACAGCTTCTTCAAGTGTATAAGTTTTGTCTTTATCTATCTCTTTTTTGATCTCTTCCATTCTCTTTGAAATCTTCATAGGGATCCTCCTTAATCTTCTTCTATCTCTAAACCACAACTTCTTGCTGTTCCTTCTATTATACGCATTGCTGCTTCTTCATCATAACTTGTTAAATCTTCTTTCTTCATTTCTATTATCTCCTTAATCTGGGATCTTTTTATTTTCCCGACTTTTTCTCTGTTCGGTTCCCCTGAGCCTTTCGCGACACCAGCAGCCTTCTTTAGAAGCATCGCTGCCGGAGGAGACTTCAAAATAAAATTAAAAGACCTATCCTGATATACAGTAACCACTGCAGGAATTATATATCCCTCCTTTCCCCGTGTTTTGTCGTTGAACGCCTTACAAAATGCCCCTATATTGACACCATGAGGACCTAATGCTGTACCTACCGGTGCAGCAGGAGTAGCATTCCCTGCAGGTATTTGAATCTTGATTTTTGCTTTTATTTTCTTTGCCATAAAACCTCCATAACAAGCCAGAAATTATCCCCAAATATGCATTAACCACGGACGAACATTTATTCCGAAGAAAGCGTGATAGATATTGCCTTGCGGCGACCTTTGATTCACAGATCGTATGAGAAGATAGTCTGTTGGATAGTTTATTAAATTCTAACAAACCAACAAACGAACCAACTTTTTACATTGGCTCTACTTGGTAATAACTCAATTCAACAGGTGTTGGCCTACCAAATATTGTCACCATAACCTTCAATCTATCGCGGTCTTGATATACTTCCTCAACAACACCTGAAAATTCAGCGAATGGACCATCTACAATCCTTACAGAGTCGCCTTTAATAAATGGTGCCTCTTGAACCCCTTCTTTAGTTTTTTGTATTCCTAATATGTGTGCAATCTCATCTTCATTTACAGGGTACGGTTTCCTACCAAAGCCAGAGAAAGGCATAACACCGGGTACATTCGACACGAGTCCAATCAATTCATCCTTTGGCTCCATTAGTAGTAAAATATACCCCGGGTATATCTTTTTCTCGACCTTTGTTCTCTTTCTTTTGCCTATCTTTAGCACAGTCTTAACAGGTATGTATATCTCGTCAATATATTCCTTCAGATCGCGTATCTTTGTTTCCTTGAGTATAAACTCTTTAACCTTGTTTTCATATCCGACATATACATGTAACACGAACCATTGTTTCATCTGATAATCCCCTTTACTATGTTTGCAAATATAAGGTCAATTAACCCTATAAAAATAGCCGTGATTATAGAGGCAGTCAGAACAACAAGGGTTGACCCAGAAATTTCATCCCTGGCTGGCCAAGACACCTTAAAAAGTTCCATTTTCATCTCAATAAAGAACTTTTTAATCTTTTGCATTTATCCCCCTATGAGTACGGGCCTGGGAGGATTCGAACCCCCACCCCCTGGATTTGGAGTCCAGCGCTCTAACCAATTAGAGCTACAGGCCCCATTGCTTCGTTATTGAAAAATGTAAAATGAAAATTTTAAAGTGCAAAATTAACTACAAACACCAAGCAGCCATTCTGTCAAAGTTTTCATTTTTCAATTTGCATTTTGCAATAGCCTCTATTTGGTCTCTTTATGTATTGTGTGTTTTCTACAGAATGGGCAGTATTTTTTATAATTCAATTTATCAGGATGGGTCTGCTTATTCTTGGTTGTGGTGTAATTATTTCTACCACACTCACCGCACTTTAAATTTAGCAATACTCTCATAAAATATCCCTTGTTAGAAGAAAAGAAATATTATTTTTAATTAGCCCACGACCGGGATTGAACCGGTGACCTCCTCCTTACCAAGGAGGTGCTCTACCGACTGAGCTACATGGGCGTTAGATATTAATCTTTTGAACACCTTTATCCTAAAATGTGGGTTAAGAAACCACAAGATTGTCACAAGAGTAAAAAGTTGGTTCGTTTGTTGGTTTGATAGCGTCTAACAAACTAACAAACTAATTTACAGCGGGAGACGGGGTTCGAACCCGCGACCATCTGCTTGGAAGGCAGATGCTCTTCCATCTGAGCTACTCCCGCAAACCAGGTATCAGGTGTTAAGTGACAGGTAATAGATGTAAGAAATTCTCAATCTGATCCCTGAGACCCATTATCTAATACCCGTTCTGGGGAGGGAAGGATTCGAACCTTCGAAGGCTTCGCCAACAGATTTACAGTCTGCCCCCTTTGGCCGCTCGGGAACCTCCCCAAGATAATAGTAATCAGTAATCAGTGATCGGTAATTGGTACCCCAGTAGATCTAAAATTGTATTTTCTTGTTACAGAGCATCTTTTAGCCACCGGAGGGAATTGAACCCCCGACCAACTGATTACAAATCAGCCGCTCTCCCTCTGAGCTACGGTGGCGAATTTAAAATTTATATATGTTCTCCCATACATTCCCAAAAGCAGGGTTTCAAATTTTGGGAAGACAGTTAGATTTCACTTAGATGATTGGGCATAAACATCTTAGAGAAATTTATTATAACACAAAAGTCCCGGAATGTCAAGAAAAAAATACAAAAATCCAATTTTGTTTGACAAATCTTGAAAAATATGTTATAATGTTTTTATGTTCTTCTTCCCCATCTCAATACTTATATTTGTTATTCTGTTTCTTCTCGCGCCTATTCTTTTTTTTCTGCTGCAAGCGGGAATAGTAAGTGTAGCATTTACAAAATTGGGACTTACACCGTATACAGGATTTGCATTCTTTATATTATCCCTTATAGGTAGTGGAATAAACATACCCATAAAAAGCGAAGAAACACCGAGGATTTACCATGATTTTTTTGCTCCCCGTGTGATTACAGAAAGGAAGTGTATATACATCAATGTTGGAGGTGCGATATTGCCATTAATGCTGGCAATATGGCTTTTGCCTGGAGCAGGAATATTCGACGGTATCTATCTTGTAGGAATAATCTCTGTGTTTCTTGCGTAACGAATTAAAGCACAACCATTATTTAGGAGCAGTTGACTTCCTGTGGTCTATTATATAAGTTTTATTCTATGCAGATTGGAGATAGGTTTACAGCAGAGATAGAGGATTTTGCCTACCATCAAGAGTGTGGTGTAGCAAAGGTAGACGGGTTTGTCATTTTTATTCCGTGGACTCTACCGGGAGATGTAGTAGAGGCATATGTAAGGGATATAAAGGCGAATTTTGGATTTGCAGAGCTCATTGAAATAAAAAAACCGTCCAATGATAGAGTACCTCCCCTCTGTCCTGTTTTTTCAATGTGTGGAGGATGTACTCTCCAGAGTCTTGTTTATGAACATCAGGTTGCACTCAAGGAGAAATATGTGATAGATTCCCTGAAACGCATTGCACACATAGAGCCCTCATCAGTCGATATTCTCTCGATAGTGAAATCCCCTCAAATATGGTATTACAGAAATAAGATGGAGTTCGTATTTGGAAAGAAAAATGGCGAGGTGATACTCGGACTTCATAAGAGGGGTTCTTACAAGGACTATGTCGATGTAAAGGAGTGTTTTATCTTCTCAAAGTCTGCCCCACAGATAATGGATACGGTGAGGAATTTTACCAGAGAGTTAAATCTCTCTACTTATAATCCGGTTACCCATAAGGGAATCCTGAGACATCTTGTAATGAGAGAGGCAAAATCTACAGGGAAGATGCTTGTAAACCTTGTAACCGACTTTGGAGAAATTGATATAGAGAAACTTGCAAAAGCGATGCCTGAAATGGTTGCAGGTTTATTGTGGACGATAAATACAAGAAAAGCAGATGCTGTTATACCCGAAAAAGATAGGGTGATAAAAGGAGCGGGAGAGATAATCGACAGAATAGCAAATATAGACTTCTGTATAACCCCCTATTCATTCGTCCAGCCAAATCCCTATGCTGCTGGCATTATGTATGACAAGATATATGAATTACTCAATCCACGGGGTGATGAGACCATCCTTGATCTCTACTGTGGTTCAGGTGGAATTAGTCTTTATCTCTCGAGAAGTGTAAAACAGGTGTTCGGAATAGATTCGAGTCAATCGTCAATTGAATCAGCTACAAAAAACGCTCAGTTAAATAACTGTAAGAATATTAACTTTATCAAAGACGATGTAAGAAGGGTATTGTACCAGAGAAAAGGATGGAGAGATAGAGTGGATATTGCAGTTATCGATCCACCAAGAGACGGAGTATCAAAACGAGCAATGAAACATTTAATAACTCTTAAAATTTCAACTCTACTTTATATCTCCTGCAATCCTACCACACTTGCAAGGGATACATCAATACTTATAGAAAATGGATACAAACTTGACTGTATTCAGCCCATCGATATGTTTCCCCATACTTATCATATAGAAGTAATCGCAATATTCTCGAGAAAATAAAGAGCGGCTTTAACGAGTCCTCTGTTTTTCACAGTGCTTGATTTCTACGAGGTGTGCAGAACAACTTATACATGGATCGTATGCCCTCGCTACCATTTCAAGTGTTGGTTTCATCCCTTCACCTTGCCCTACAAGTGTCTCAGCAGTTTTTCTTATCATAGCCTCCATATGATCAAGATACAGACCAGCGATTCAGGCTTTATCAAACAACATATATCTGGTATAATAGCCAAGGGCTGATAACCTTGATATCATCTTTCTTCCGGGATATAAACATCTCTGGATATGACATATAGTAAGAAAAGGATGTGCGGGGTCAAAATTTTCAGTTATACATTTCATTTCTCTCTCAGTCCCTTCTATTCCTATTTTTAACCGTTCTTTTGCTTCATATATGGGATATCCATGACCAGGAAGAATTACCTTAGGTTCCAGTGATTGAAGCAGATAAAGCGATTGTAATGCCTTGTATGGGTCAGAAACGGGTGTAAAAAGGTTCGCCGGACCTGACCCCTCCCATAATAAGGTCCCCGGTAGCACAGATGCCGTCTTCTTTTATATAAAAACAAAGACTATCCGGTGTGTGACCGGGAATGTAAAAAATCCTGATTCCATACCGCTTTTCACCATCACTCATTTTATAAACCTGTTTCACCCCTCTCACTCCCTTTATATTTATAAATGGCAATGAATGCATCCGTATGATCGTTTCTACCATTCGTTTCAATGTGGTCTTTCTAAATCCTTTAAGGCTTTTGAAGTTCTCTACCACATTTATTGCAGAGGCTATTTCTCTTTTCGTAGATGCCCTATCGGGAAAAGGAGAAACCAGTATCTCCAAGCCCTCAGGATGGGCATAAACAGGAATTCCTTCAAATTTATTTATAGAAAGAATGTGGTCGGGGTGAGTATGGGTCAACCAGATTTCATCCGGTCTGGTAGTGTCTTTGAGGAAATGATATTGTGGGTCTATCAGGATGTACTTTTCTCCTTTGATGGCAATAGTACTTGACCACACCCTTGATGGATAATATACTACCTCACCAACAGCAGTTTTAAAGCAATATCTTTCCATAAGACTATACTATTTTTTAATTCCCTCCTCCCCACCTCTCCTTGTTATAAATGAAGGAGAAAGGGAGAAAAGTAGGGCAAGGCTTTCTACCTGTCGGTAGACAAGCAGCTTTGCGGTGCAATGTAGGGCAAAGCTTTAGCTTTGCGATAAAGGAGAAGCTTTTTACCTTTTACCTTTTTCCTTTAACCTTTATCCTTTATTCTTTATAACTTGAATACTTGAGCCCGACCCCATTATCTTTCACTGTTTGATGCGCAGCTATCACATCAAGGTAGTTATTTCACTGAGGTTAAGACCCGACTTTCGTGAGTTTTTTTTCCTTTTTCTTTTGTCTCTTCTCCTTTATGCTACCTTTGGATTTTTTCTTTGCTTTCTTCTCGCCTTTATCTCTCTTTCCTGCATGCTTCCTTCCCATAATATCACTCCTACTTAAATAACCACAGAATATGCATTAACCACAGATGAACACAGATAAGCACAGATTATAAATTCAGACTAAAGACTACGGACCAAAGACCAACCGTAGCTCTTGTGGATTTAATCCAACGGCGCCATAAAAATGTCCAAAGTCAAGATCTGACCCCGATTTTTCCTCGTGCTGTGCAATGTAGGGCAAGGCTAATTCAATTGCGCCTCGAGGAGCAATGGGGTCAGACCTGAAAAAAGAATCTAAAACAAATTTTTCTTTCCTATCAATCCCTGATACGATTTCTTCGTTTTATGAAGAAATCCGCCCCCAACCTCAAAATTTAAAATCAAAGACTCGAACCCAGATTTCCCATCAGGGTCTGCCCTATGGGATGTGCAGCTATCCCATCGGGGTAGTTATTTCACTGAGGTCATAACCCAACCATCCTGTGTACTAAATTCACTTATTTTATTGGTTGAAGTTCAATTTTGTAGTTGCATTTTTCTGCTCTCGAGAGCTCAATTTTCACATAAAGTTTATCGCTTTCAGAGGATGTTGCCAACGCGAGTTGTCTCAACACGGGGAACTTGAAATACAGCCGTTCTTTCACTCTTCTAAATTCTAAGTTCGGAAAATAGAAATCTTTCATAAAATGGGTTTTGACATCTTCAAAAAAAACGGAGACATCAAATTCCCCCTCATAATCAAAATCTAAATCTTCAGAGAGACGGTTTAGCCCATGACAGATTCTTAGACAGGACCCTCCCTTAAAAATTAGATTGGACCATCTACTGTTGTAGATAAATTCGAGAGCAAGAAGTTGTAATGTGTCCTTGAGTAAATTTCTCAAAAACCCCTTTCCGGCAGTTTTTTTAGCCTCCGTCAGTCTATTTTCCAATATCTTAATAATCATCGTAACAAAAGCCTAAAAATTTTCATTAACTTGAGTGATTGTGAGAGGTCTAAATACTTACTTAACTCTTCTTTATCATCTTTGGAAAACTCATCAAGGTTGAACCTGAACTCCTGCATTACTTCCTCGTTAACTACTCTCAGAATCCTCTTTTTTAGATACAAGAAGTCGAAAAGTGCCTTCGCTTTAGTAGCCTTGAAGATACTAAATTCTCCTTTTTTTTCAATTAAAAAGCCACAAAATAGCTGTTCTTTAATATTGGAATAGGAAAAATTTCCCATCTCATTTTCAATTATCCTTGTAGTCTTTTGTGTGATCGAGGTCAAGGTCGAGGGAGATTCTGAAAGAATCGAATATCTGGATAACATATATTCACCTGAAAGATAAGAGGAAGAAATCAGTTTATTGGCTATAAATTCGAGATAATCCTCATATGTCCCCGCATATCGTAATTTCTCTATGTAACTTGCGTAAACATAAACCCCCTTTTTTAGTTTCATTATCTTTCCCGTTTTCAGGTTGTATTTTATCAAAGGCACCAGGTTTTGTTTGGAGCGGGATTTCAATGACTCGATAGTAAAGAAAGGCTGACTCTCAAATCTACTCAGTGGATTCATCTTTTTCATTTATTTAAGATAAGCATAAAATATTATACCCTATCCCGAACAAATACGCTTTATTATATAACAATTTTCCCTAAAAGTCAAGGAAAAATTTCTGCAGCGAGTTCTCTCACATTTTTGGGAGCTTTAAAAACTGCGAATATCGTCTGAAAGCAGGATAAGACACTTTAAGGTGCGACCCTATATTTTTCTAAACGCTTCAATAACAGCTATTTCATCTTCTGTCAAGAAAAAATCTTAAATTTCAAGATGTGACCCCTTCTTCCTCTTATGGAAATAATAATTACTCTTTGCGTAATTGATGATATGTTCCTTAATAGTTGTTTTCTTCATTATCTCTCCTGCACTTTCAAACAAAAATCAAATTGGACGTACCTGCCTGCCGGTAGGCAGGGATGCACGCACCTGTCTACCGACAGGTAGAGATATTCACAGATAAATAAAGAAAATAATTCTATAAAAAATATCTGTGTTAATCAGCGTTAATCTGTGTCTTTAAAAAGAATGACATACCTGATTTTAACCACACCTGTCCACCCTGCCTACCGGTCCCTACGGATCCGTATGGACAGGCAGGCGACAGGTAGAAAGTTCACGAAGAATGTTTTCAATTTTCAATTGTCTTTTATCCTTTTTCCTTTAACCTTTATCCTTTTTGTTCTTGTATTAGTTTTAAAATCTCTCCCTCTTCTTTTGTATTTTTCCGCATTTTTTATTTGGATTATAAAATAGTAAAAACAACCAAGATTTTATCAACTAAGATAGCTAAATCGTAGTCGTGTCTTCACATTATACCTTATTGGTTTATCTGTCAACTACTTTTTCTAGAGAAATCAGTCCCTGACCTCTCACAGAGTCTGCGACAAAATTTAAAATTAAAGACCCGACCCCGGGATCTCATCATGATAAAATGAGCAACGCTAGAGATTGTTATTCCAAAATCTAATTATAGATCAGAGAAATCAACTGGTATATTTTCATAAATTCTTTGGAGCTCTTCATTATCCATTGCATCAAAATCCTTTCTCTGCTTAATACTCAAGTTGTTCCAGGCATTCATAATTCTTTTTAAGACTCTATTTGCTTCCTCTATTGAATCAAGTTCTTTCTTATTCTTATGGTCTAAATACTCTTCTATCTTAACATCTCTAAATAAATTACTCACCTCAAACATTCTCTTTCTTCTCTTCTCTGCCTCCTTTATTGTAATCCCTTCTCTTTGTGCTTTTATTTTAAGATCACATTTGTAGCAAATCACGATGGGTTCTCCAGTTTTTTTATCATAGGTTAAAGCCCCCATCTTTCCCTTCTTGCCACAGAGGTCACAGATACATCTACCTCCATCTAATAGCTTTCCTTTTGTGGATTCAAAGTCTTTCTTTTTTATTTCTTTCAATTGTTCGAAAAAATCTCTGGTTATTTTTGGGTTAAGCTTCTGTTTAGAAGCCAGTTTACTAAGAAAAAAACTCATAGACTCTGCTGGTAAGTTATAACAGTCTCCACCAACAAACTCAAAATGGTCTCCCACTTTACCCACCCTTGCTATTAGCAATTCTTCTTCTTCGGCTTGAAATGTTCCCATAAATTCTTTCACCTCATACCCCTTAGCAGTTTTGGGACTTTTCACCTTGAGACCTTTTCCTGACTCGATTTCTAAGATTTCAAATAAACCATATTCATTTTCTTGAAGGTCATAGTAAGCTTGAAGTTCTGTGTCACTAAGGTTACAAGGATTTCTCTGACAGAAATCTTCCAGGAGTGTCTTTCCGTCTCTCAGGCGAAAGTCAAATACCAGCCATTCATTAAATATCATCTCATCTCTATCTTCTATATCTAAACTATCATAAGAAAGAATGTCGGGTTTATTGAAAAACTGCCGAAGGGCTCTAATTATTTCCTTTTCAAACTCAGAATTCCCAAAATAATAATCTAACAACCTATGTATAATCCCTTTTTCCATAAACACCCCTTCCTTGCAGAGAATTACGAGTTATCCAACAGATAGTACGAAATACGCAAATTGCATAAAAAGTTACCTCCAGACTTGGGTATATATAAAAATTAACCTGTCCCCTTTTCCCATGTTCTTTCAATCGCTTTTTTTATACTAAATAATACATCTTCAGCAAAGCTACAAAAGTCTTTGCTCTCTTTATCCGAAACAAAAATTCCACCACTGTAGAGGTCTATGTTTCTTTTCATCCGCATAGAGTTAGCAACTTCCTTGATACTTTCGTATTGCAATATCTCACTCATTTTTTCAATAATCTTGAGGTGATGCCCCAGTACACTTCTTACTTTAACCTTCCCAATTTTTGCTATCAGAGCAATGCCTCCCTTTATCAAAGCAGTATAACTGTAATTGAATTTTACTTCAGGACTTTCACTTTCTTGAGCAATTTCAAGGTCTCATAAGGCGTTGGAGAAATATTGCCTTATTTGTTCGTCAGAGAAATCGAACTTGACAAAATATCTTCTCTCAAACCTTATCATATTATATCAATTTTTTTCTTTTTCAAAACATCCGTTATAAATGAATCGTTACTCTTTATTTTGGAATTAAACTCCTCCTGACTTATGCTGATGATATTTATTTCCCGCTCTGTCAGTTTTTGTAACTGAGCAATTTTCTTGTGAAGCAAGATAGTACTATGATTGCCAATTACAATGATGTCAATATCGCTGAAGGCATCCATTTTGTCTTTTGCATAAGAGCCATAAATGAAGGCCTTCCTGATACCTTTTATCTTGCTTAAAGCAGTTTTTAACTGCTTTTCAATTCCGATTGTTTTCAGAATGATTTTTTTATATTCCTTATACAGCGGATATTTCTTGTTTAGAGAGTAATATTTTTGATTGCCAATTATCTCACTCTTGAAAAGTCCCTCTCGTTCAAATTCATTTAGCTTTTTAACAAGATTCCGTTTATCTACACCCAGACGACGCACTATCTCATTAACATAAAGACTTTCGTCCTCGTGTAAAAAATAGAATGCAAGAAGTGATTGCGCAATTTTAGATGTTATAGAAATCAATTTTCCTCCTGGTGTTACATTTTACACCTATAAGTGTAATATAAAACACCGCAAAAGTCAAGAAAAAAGTCAACGGATTAAACAGATTAGTATCCAAACCGAATAATTAGTATCCAGTGAGAAATTCAAAAATCAAAATGACAAATCAAAAGTCAAAAAGAGTGACCATAGACCAATGACAAATATTCAATACCAGTAAAGATCTCAGACTTGTCACTCTTTCAATATTACACCCCATTCTGTGACGGTGAAACCCATGCGTAGGAAGGTGAGTATGGTTGGCGGATTGAGTTTGATCTCTGCATCTCTCGGAACTATGTAGAACCAGAGCCTCAGGACTACATCGGGTTTAGGTTCTATCTGAAGTCTGTATTCTTTATCAATGTCTTTATTGCCAAGGGGAAAAATATCGTAATATGGACTTTTGACGAGATGTTTACTCCAATAGTCGACAAAATCGTTTATTTCCCTCGTGTTGAATCCGTATTCTCTCATGATATCCTTAAAGAAATCCCAGAGTTCCTTATAAGCCACGCACCAGCCGTTTGACTGAGTGGGAGTATTACCAAGGGTAGCTTCATAGAACAGGTAATCATATTCCCCGTTGATTCTGCCAGATGGTTCAGTGTATACCCGCCAGTCGTTGTCATACAGTGGTTCAGATTTTGTGATAGAGTTCCCGGGACTCGACAGCAGCCTGACATTTATAAATCCCCTCTCCCGTGGATATAGATAGATGTTTGGCTTTCTTACTACCCATTCAGGTTTGGTAACGCGCTTCATATACACTTCTTTCTGTCTTGAACTTGGATACTGGTGGGCAGCGGGCTCCATAATCTAGAAGCCGATGCCAAAGGTTGTCTCATTGTTGGGGCTACATTCGTTGTTTCCGATATTGAACTTGAATCCCACATGAGCGTAGGGCATAACCATCCACTTCTTTAGACAGATCGTTCCGTTTATTGCAATGTGACTTGTCTGCCTTTCTATCCATTGTGAAAGATAACACGCGCCGACAGCCGCCTCGACAACATCTCCTGTCCACCACCAGTTGAGCCCACCCGACAGATTGTGTTCACGGTTGTTGAGGACATTGGCATACCGCACTGACGGTTCGAGCAGAAAACTGCCGCGCTGGGGAAAGAATGCTCCTATACTCGTCTCATAGGTTAATGGACACAAGGTTGTATCATCGGTAAGAAATATCCTGTTGTAGATATTCTTTACGCTACCCTCAAAATAATATGAGAGATACTGAAGGCGTGCACCAACCGACAGGTCTATACCTGTTGAGATATAGTTGTAGACAGTCCAGCGTTTGATTATGCTGAGGGTATCTCCATACTGCCACCCTATGTCTGCAAACGGTAGTATCTCAAACCGATCGCCGAGGGGAATGGCGATGGCAGCAGCAGACACAAAAATAACAACAAGCAAAGCAGTGAACATTACTCTCATTTTTGCCCCCCGGTTATAAATTAAAGTCCTGTAAATCGGACTAAAATCCTCACATTACACTTTGCTGGTTTATTTCCCCTGTCCTGTCAAATAGAAATCAAATTGGACGCAGATGCACGCCGATTGACACAGATAGGGGTATCGTAATTAAGTTATTAGGTAATTAGGTTATTGTGTTATTTTTCCTTTCAATCTACGATTTGAATAGTCTGTGCCATAAAAATGTCCAATCTACCCACTTGTTTCTACGCCCCCAAATCTTATAACTTTTACCCTTAAGGTAAGACTTCGGCCTTACGGTGCAATGTAGGGCAAAGCTTTCTACCTGTCGGTAGACAGGCAGCTTTGCGATAAATGTCCGGTGTAGCTTAAATACTTGAGGTTGACCCCTTTGACTTTACCCTGTTTATTACCCTATTTAGAAGTTTATTACCCTATTCGCTTCCATTTAGCGGATCGACCCTTGCCAAGGCAAACAATCTTTTTTTCTTTTTGTAACTGCCTGAATATAACCCGAATCATATCTCTACTTATCCCCGGGCATAGTCTTTCAATGTCTGAGATGGAAAACTCACCAATTTGATTATTGATCGTTTGAATAACAATTTCTGTCTTTCCCCCGCGAAAAGGCTTAACGCTACCTGCTCTCTCTTCAAATTCTTTGTAGGCAGAACTTATCGTTCCTAAAAAGTAATATAGCCATGGTTCAATATCGTGTTTGGCTTCGTGCCAGCGTTTGGAACTTTTCTGTAATACCTCATAGTAGGTCTCTTTTGACTGTTCTATTATCCGCTCAATACTGATATATTTTCCTACTTCATATCCATGATGGTATAAGGCTAAAAGCGTTAGTAATCTCGAGACTCGTCCATTCCCGTCTCTAAAAGGATGAACACAAAGAAAATCAAAAATAAGACAGGCGGTAGCGTAAAGCGGAGGATACTTCAACTGTTCTATACTATGTCTATATGCTAAACATAACTGATTAATCGCAGAAGGGGTTAAAGCAGATGAGATTGGTTTAAAAATAACCTCTACTGTGCCATCGGGATTTTTTCTGATGATTTCATTATCTTTCTTTTTCCATTCGCCCGCATCACCTGCTCCAGTATGGCTTAAACGATGTAATTCTCGGATTGTTTGTGGAGAAATATCCAAGTTGTTGTGTTTTTTGTGAATCAAATCAAGTGCCTTACGATATCCTGCTACTTCCTCTTCGGATCTATCTAGCGGCTTTGAATGGCCTAGTATAAGCGGTTTGAGTCTTTTTCTTTCTACGGTCACTCCTTCTATACGGTTTGAGGATTCTGCACTTTCTATCAATGCCATCTCAACAAGTGCCTTAAGGATTTGAGGAGATTGCCTGAGATATAACTCCTGTTTACCCTTGTATTCAGATATGGAGTTCATTAACCAGACAGCTCCTAGAGGCAGTTGTAAGTCTTTTTCAGTTTTTCTAAATGACCTCATCTTTTTCTCCTCGATTTCTTCTTACTGGTTTATTTCCCTTTCTGCTATGTCGAACAAAAATCAGTTCCTGACCCCAAATTCCTACCTTGGTCATTGTTTATGTCCTTTCTCTATCATTTCTTCGACTTTTCTTGCGGAGTTTTACAAAAGTTGTTTCGGTGTTCGGTTAAATGTGAAAATTTAACCTTTCCTTTTGTCACCTACATCTCTTTCACTCTTACCCTTTCCCTAAAGAATCTCTGAAATAAAACCTTGAAGGACATCTTTCTCAATCAGTTTAGTCTTAAGATTACCTAAGTCTTTTCTAATTTCTAATATTATTTTAGCAAAATCATTCATAACACTTCTTGGATCCTGCTTTTCCAATTTTTGAGCAGCAATAGATTTGCGTCTAAAATGATTAGAGGCATAAATAACATTGTCTGATGCAAATAAAGAAAGATTTATACTTGTCTCAATCATTTTTGCAGTAATTTCTGCTCCTAATTCTGGCTCTCTCTTTAATGTAACACTCTTTAATGCGTTAATCCCAATTAGTGCGGAACTTGGGATTAACCTGCACTTCTTCAAGCCCGTTTATATGTATACTTGACCCTAACATACCCCGTGAGTGCATATCTTGTATCACTTTTTCCTCTTCCCTGACCGCTTCTTGGTTAATTTTCTCTTTTTCTTCCTCATACATATTTTTTACGAGCACCTTCGTTTTGTCTTGGGTATTTTCCATTTTTGCTCCTGCCGGTATTTTTGGGTTCTCTGATATCTCAGTAGATGTTTGTATGGTCGAAGGTATAACCCCAAATTTTTTGATATGTTCAACTATACTATTCTCGAAATATTCAAGACAATTTTCCAGTGCAGTTATATTCATATTGAAACGTTCTCTCAACTTGTTGGTAAACAAGGGGGTCTTCGTTAAGAATCTTTTTAAAATTTTCCACTTGATCTACTGACCACATTTTATTTTTTCCATTTCTGTGTCCCAGAAGACCTTTAGGTACCTCGCTTCTTGCTCATTTCCGCAGTCTATATGTATTCTCCCCGACTTTAAGCTCCAGCCGAATATACTTAGCTTGACCCTGTTATTCTGACAATG
>Ga0210051_1003326_pt1 | contig 16006 bp, 15 predicted proteins | sample CryGey092014_all_FD_185464 | JGI IMG/M metagenome (GOLD analysis project Ga0210051, IMG submission 185464) | Groundwater microbial communities from aquifer - Crystal Geyser CG23_combo_of_CG06-09_8/20/14_all (SPAdes) (version 2) | ecosystem: Environmental > Aquatic > Deep subsurface > Groundwater...
CCGCCTCTCCTTGGGCGGCATGCACGACGAGGCCGAGATCCGCGGCCATCGGCGCACCTATATCGGCGCCATGCCCGGCCGCATCATCCAGGGGCTCAAGACGGTGGGCGCCAACAACCCGGTGTTCATGATGGACGAGATCGACAAGGTGGGCGCCGACTACCGGGGCGATCCCTCCTCGGCCCTGCTGGAGGTCCTCGACCCCGAACAGAACCGGGAATTCTCCGACCACTACCTGAACATGCCCTTTGATCTCTCCCGGGTAATGTTCATCACCACGGCCAACATGAGCGACACCATCCCGGGGCCGCTCCTGGACCGGATGGAGGTCATCCGCCTGGCCGGCTACACCCAGCAAGAAAAGCTGGTCATCGCCAACCGCTACCTGCTGCCCCGTCAGCTCAAGGAAAATGGTCTGTCCACCAAGCACCTCAAAATTGACGACAAGGCCATCTCCCATATCATCTCCCATTACACCCGGGAGGCGGGGCTCCGAAATCTGGAGCGGGAAATCGGCAAGGTCTGCCGCAAGGTGGCCCGCCGCGTCGCCGAAGGCGCCAAGGGGCCGTATAGCATCAGCGCCAGAACCTTGAGTACCTACCTCGGGCCGCCCAAATTCCTGCCCGAAATGGAGGCCGAGACCGTGAAGCAGCCGGGTCTGGCCACCGGCCTGGCCTGGACCGAAGTGGGCGGCGAGGTTCTCTACATCGAGGTCTCCATCCTCAAGGGCAAGGGCAAGCTGACCCTCACCGGCCAACTGGGTGACGTCATGAAGGAGTCGGCCCAGGCGGCCCTCACCTGCTGCCGTTCCCGGTCCGAGCAACTGAAGCTTTCCGAATCCTACTTCGAAGAGATCGACATCCATCTCCATGTGCCGGCCGGCGCCATCCCCAAGGACGGCCCCTCGGCCGGGGTGACCATGACCACGGCCCTCTATTCCGCCCTGTCCGGCAAGAGCGTGAAACCGGGGATCGCCATGACCGGTGAAGTCACCCTCACCGGTCGGGTGCTGCCGATCGGCGGCCTGAAGGAAAAGGCCCTGGCCGCACTGCGGGCCGGGATCACGACGGTGATCATCCCGGAACAGAACAAGAAGGATCTGGTGGAGATCCCCAAGGAGTTGCGGGACAAAATCAAATTCGTCCCGGTGAAGAACGTGGATCAGATCCTGCGGATGGTCTTTTAGGCTGGCAAGCCGCTAGCGGCTTGCTGCTAGCGGCCAGTCAAGTTAAGAAACCATGACCACGACACCTCCCGCCCCTGAAAACCAGGGCACGCCAAGCCCCTGCGCGGGCCGTCTCATGAGATACGGCGGCCCGGCCGTTCTCCTGCTGGTGGCCGGCTGGCTCATCTGGTTCTGGCACTATGCCCACAGCCCCGCCGCCCCTGATCAGCATGACGAGATCGTGGTCACCATCCCGCCGGCTACCGACTTTAAAACCATCCGGAAGATTCTGACCGAGGCCGGGACGATCCGGCATGGCAGCCACTTCAGCCTGCTGGCCCGGCTCCTGGGGGTTACCAAACAGCTAAAGGCGGGCGATTACCGCCTTGTCCCCGGCCATACCCCTACCCTGATTCTCCGGCAACTGGCGCGCGGTGACACGGTCCGCTGGCCGATCACCATCCCCGAGGGCTATACCCTGGCCCAGATCGCCACCCTGCTGGACGACAAAGGCATGGTCCGAGCGGACCGCTTCCTGGAAAAAACCCACGACCAGGCGCTGATCCACGAACTGGGTCTGACGGTCAAAAATTTGGAGGGCTATATCTTTCCGGATACCTTCAATCTGAGCCGGGGCATGGACGAAAGTGACGTCATCCGGATGATGGTCGGCCGCCAGAAGGCGGTGCTTACCAAATTGTACGGACTGTCGGGGGAAGAGACCACCAACTTTGCCGAGTTGCCCCTGATCGAGAGGCAAGGGGTATCCCTCACCCCGCATGACGTGCTGACCCTGGCCTCCATCGTGGAAAGGGAAACCGCGCGGCCCGAGGAGCGGGTGCAGGTTGCCGCCGTGTTCCTCAACCGGCTGCGGCAGGGCATGCGGCTGCAGGCCGATCCCACCGTCATCTATGGTCTGCCGGACTTCACTGGTATCCTGCGGCGCGATGACCTGCGCAGCCCGACCCCGTATAACACCTATGTCATACCCGGACTGCCGCCCGGCCCCATTGCCAGCCCGGGCCGAGAGGCCATCGAGGCCATCGTCCTGTCACCGGACCAGCTTCAGAAAAAATTCCCGGACCTGGACTGGCCGGCCTTGGACCAGTATCTCTATTTTGTTTCCCAGAACGACCGCACCCATTATTTCTCAAAGACCCTGGACGAGCACAACAGCGCGGTGGGCCGTTATCTCAAGAAAAAGGACGAGGCCGCCGCTGCCGACCAGCCTTAGCGGTTGGGACGACGTCATCAGGGAGAAGACCTTGCCGGCCTATGTTGTTCTGCACAACGGGCTGCAGGAACTGCCGCGGCGTTGGGTAGCGCACGGCCAGCCCATCAGCCTGTCGGTCCTGCGCCGCCCCTCGGTGAAGGATCTGCTGGAGTCCTTGGGCATCCCCCACCCGGAGATCGGCCGGCTCCTTCTGAACGGCTGCGAGGTGTCTTTTGCGCCCGTGGTGGAGGAGGGCGACCGGGTGGAGGCCTTTGGCCAGCAGCCGCCGGTGGACCTGCTGGCCGCGAGCCTGCTGCGGCCCGCCCTGAACGCGGTGCGCTTCGCGGTGGACGTTAATGTCGGCAAGCTGGCCTCCCTGCTGCGCATGGCCGGCCTCGACGCCTTTTATGATCCAGGTCTGGACGACGTTGGCCTGGCGGAGGCGGCCCGACAGCAGGGCCGGGTCCTGCTCAGCCGGGATCGTTCCCTGCTCAGGCGCAACCTTGTTCAGCACGGCCACCTGGTCCGCGCCAGCCGGCCCATCGAGCAGCTCGCCGAGGTAGTGCGGCTTTACGGCCTGCATGACCGGCTGGCGCCATTTTCACGCTGCCTGATCTGCAACAGCCTGTTGCAGCCGGTGGACAAGGCTACGGTCCTGCACCGGTTGCAACCACTCACCCGTAAGTACTACGACAGCTTCCGGATCTGCCGGGCCTGCGACAAAATTTACTGGCCCGGCACGCACCGGGAAAGGATGGCTCGGCTATTGCTGGCTCTCACCAGTCCAGCAGCCGCTTCTGGCCGGTGATCTTCTGGAGGGCGCCGATGGCCTGGGTGACCTCGAGCACGCCCAGGTAAACGCCGTTGTCATCGTAGACCGGGAAGTAGCGAATGAGTACCTTGTCGCCCTTGAAATCCAGCCAGAACTCGGCCTTGTCGTGGGTTTTGTCCTTGAAACCCGCCACGATCCGGCGCACCGTGTCCACGGATTTTTCCGGGTGGCACTTGTCCACCTTGCGGCCGATGACCGAGCGGGTGCGGGGAAAAATCTTCTCCTTGTCCAGCCGGTTGAAGTAGGCCACCGTGTCGTTGGCGTCCACAAAGGTCACCTCGAAGGGCATGGCCTCCATGATGGCGTCGAGCTGGGTGGCGGACAGGCCCTCGATGATTTTAGGCCGCCGCGACGCGGTCTGCTCGACCTCGGCGAGCATCTGCTGAAAAAGCTCATGCGCCTTGGGGCCGTAGGTTTCCGTGTTTATACCAAGGAAAGCGGCCAGCAGGGTCTCGTTATCGCCGGCCTGAAAGATGCGGCGAGCCATGGGGTAGAGGACGTCGTTCTCCTTCCAGATGTGGTCGGCGCGGATCTTCAGATACTCCAGGCCCTCGTTGCGGAAGGTCAGCCGGATGTCCGCCGCTGCCGTGCCAAGGGTGGAGACCTGCAAGAGCATTTTTTGCAGCAGGCCGCGCTCGGCCTCGTGCTCCATGAGCATCACGGCCAGCGGCCCGCCCTGGCTGGGAATGCCCCGCTGCTCCATGAGCGGGAAGAGGTGCTTCTCCTCCTTGCGGTTATGGATGCGGTCGCCGAACTCCAGCAGGAAGTCGATGGCCCGCTGCAGGCGCACCGGGTCGTGGGCCTTGTCCTGCACCTTCTCCAGTTGCTCGCGGAGGACGGCCATGGCCCGCTCGATGCTCTCGTGCTCGGCGACCAGGTACTCGTCCCAGGTTTGTGTCGCGCTCATGATCTGCTCCTTTGTTTGTTGAAGTTATGTTCACAACTGATAGCTGACCGCTGAAAGCTGATTCATATGGGCGGCGCGATGGTCACCAGGATGCGCATATCGGTGTCGGCATGCACGCCGTGAGGCGCGGCGATGTCGGAAATCAGCAGATCGCCGGGCTTGGCCGGGATAGCGGCCCCCTGGTCGCCCAGAAACTGACCGTTGCCCTCCAGCACCAGGATGGAGAGCTGGCCGTCCACCGCGTGGGAGTGGACCGGAAAGGTTTGACCGGCGGCCAGGTTGAAATTGATGATTTTGAAATAGGCCGAGTCCTGCACGAGAAAGAAGCGTTTCATGCCGCCCGCCGTGAATTCCCGCGTCTTGTCCAGTTCGATTTTCCGCATTGGCTGACCTCCGTGCTTTTGATTATAAGCCAGGATAGTCGGCTTTGCGAAGTTGATCCTTGATTTGGGTCAAGAAAACCCTTTATATTCGCCGGTGACAGGAATTAAAAAAATCAGGAGGCCTCGCGTGCTCAATTGCCAGGACATCGTCAGCCTTACCCGGGAACTGGTGGCCATCCCCAGTGAATCGTCCGACCCGGTCGCCACGCCGGCCGCGGCCGAGGCCGGGGTGCTCGCCGCCCTTACGGCGGCCTGTGATCGGGCCGGGCTCGCCTGGCAGACCCAGGAGGCCTTGCCCGGGCGGCACAATCTCGTCATCCGGCTGCCCAACCCCGGCAAGCCCCGGGTGGTGATCCTCGCCCACCAGGACACGGTGAGCGGTCGCGGCATGACGGCGCCATTCTCCGGAGAGCTGCGGGACGGCAAGATTTACGGCCGCGGCAGTTGCGATGACAAGGGCCCCCTGGCCGCGGCCTTGGCCACGGTCATTGCCGCGTACCAAAGCGGTCGGCCCCTGGCCTGCGACCTGGTTTTCGCCGCCACGGTGGACGAGGAATGCACCATGGCCGGCGCCGTGCGGCTGGCCAAGGAGCTGACGGGCTGGGATCTCTGCCTCGGCCTGGAGCCCACCGGCCTGCGCATGATCCACGCCCACAAAGGGGCATACCGCTTCCGCCTGACCAGCCGCGGGGTTGCAGCCCACTCCAGCGAGCCGGCCAATGGCAAAAACGCCATCCACCTCATGCTGCCGGTGCTCGACGACCTGCGGCGCTATGGCCGGGAGCTGGCCGTGGCCCACGACCCCGAGCTGGGCAACGCCACCCTGGCCATCACCCAGTTGACGGCCGGCTCGTCGCCCAACATCATCCCGGACCTTTGCACGGCCGGGGTGGATATCCGCCTGCTGCCGGACATGGAACCAAACGCCATCGCCGCCGCGGTGCGGGCCCTGGTCGGCGGCCGGGCCGAGGTCGAGGAGGTCTACCAGGGCCGGGGCATCCACACCGACCTGGCCAACCCCCTGATCAGGCGCCTGCAGGAGATCCTGGTCGACGAGGGCCACGACCCTGCGTCGACCACGGCCGCCTTTGCCACCGACTGCGCCAAGCTGGCCCATAAGGGGCCTTGCATTGTCTGGGGGCCGGGGCATATCGCCCAGGCCCACAAGCCGGAAGAATACATCGAGATCAGCCAACTGGAGGCGGCCGGCCGGATGCTTTGCCGTTTCCTGACTGGCGACTGAATGAGGTTCCATGGATCGCTATCTCCTGGCCACTGACCTGGACGGCACCCTCATCCCCCTGGAGGATACCCCGGAATGGAACGCGGAGATTCTCCGTTTCCGGCGATTGGCCATGGCCAGCCCGCGCCTGCTGCTGGCCTATGTGACGGGCCGCCGCCTGGAGTCCGCCCTGGACGGGGCCGCTGGCTTTCGCCTGCCCCTGCCCGAACTTTTGATCTGCGACCTGGGCGCCTCGGTGTACCGGAAGACGGGCCGGGACTATGAGCTGGATCAAGGCTTTCGGGGCCTCCTGCTCCATGCCTGGCAGGGCCGCATTGCCCGGGATATCGCCCCGCTGCTCGACAAAATCGAGGGCCTCACCCCCAGGCCGGCGGAGACCCAGGGGGAGTTTAAGCAGGGTTACTATACCAACCAGGGCCAACGGGGGCGGGAGGCGGTGCAACGGGTGGCGGAGCGGCTCCGGGTCGCGGGGCTCGACAGCAATCTGGTGTGCGGCGTCGATGTGCGGACCGGCGCCGGCCTGCTCGATGTCCTGCCGACGCTAGCGGCCAAGGACCATGCCCTGGCCTACCTCCGCGACCGCCTGGCCATTCCCCATGACCATATCGTCTTTGCCGGCGACTCGGGCCATGACCTGGCTGCCTTTACCAGCGGCTTCAACGCCATTGTGGTGGCCAATGCCACGGATGAGGTGCGGGAGGAGGCGCGCCGCCAGGCCGAGGCCAAAGGCGTCGCCCACCGGCTCTACTTTGCCGACCATTCCTATATCAGCGGCGTGATGGAGGGGGCTCGTCACTTCAATCTCTTCACCGGGGAGGACGCCTGATGCCTGGGGCGGTTGATATCCGGCTGGTGCTGTTCGACTACGGCGGCGTGCTGGCCGAGGAGGGTTTCCGAGCCGGCCTCATGGCCATTGCCAGGCAGGCGGGCCTCGACCCGGCCGCCTTTTTCGCCATGGCCACAGAGGCGGTGTACACCACCGGCTATGTTACCGGCCATGGCACCGAGGCCGACTTCTGGCAATGCCTCAGACAACAGGCCCGGCTCATCGGCACGGACCAGGAATTAACCCGGGAGATTCTTGACCGCTTTGTCCCGCGGCCCGGCATGCTGGCCCTGGTCGGCAGCCTGCGGGCCGGCGGGCTGCGCACCGCCATCCTGAGTGACCAGACCAACTGGCTGGACGAGTTGGAGGCGCGGCAGGGCTTTTCCCGATATTTTGAAAAGGTGTGCAACTCCTTCCACACCGGCATGAGCAAGCGCGACCCGGCCACCTTTACGCGGACGGCCATGCTCCTGGGCGAAGTGCCCGGCCGCATCCTCCTGGTGGACGACAACCAGGGCAACACCCGCCGGGCCGAGCGCCAGGGCCTGCACGCCCATCTTTTTGTCAGCGAGCCGGCCTGCCAAGATGCGCTGCGGGCCCTCGGCCGGTTACCGGGAGCCCTTGCATGACCGCTATCCTGCCCTGGACGCCGGGCACGCGGCCGCTCATGCTGGCGCCCATGCAGGGACTGACCAATCGGGCCATGCGGGCCCTGCTTATCGAGTGGGTGCGGCCCGCTACGGTGTTCACGGAACTTATCCGGGTGCGACCCGGCGCCCGCAAGATCGTTAGCGACGCGGATCGCCGGGAGGCGGGCGGCCGACAGGGCGGGGCGCCGCTGGTGGTGCAGCTTATCGGCCGCGACCCGGCCGGGCTGGTGGCCGGGGCCGAACTGGCCCAGGCCTGCGGGGCCGAGCATCTGAACATCAACATGGGTTGCCCCTACGGCCGCATGCACGGCGGCTCGGCGGGCGGCGCCCTGCTGAAGAACCCGGCCGGGCTGGCGGCAACCCTCGTCGCCCTGCGCCAGGCGGCGCACGGCTCATTTTCGGTGAAGCTGCGCGCCGGCTACGACGACCCCGAGCAGGTCTTTGCTCTGCTGCCGGTCTTTGAGGAGGCGGGGGTGGATTTTCTTATCCTGCATCCACGCACCGTCAGGCAGCGCTATACCGGCCGGGCCGACCACCGCATCACCGCGCGGGTGGTGGCCGCCACCCGGCTGCCGGTGATCGCCAACGGCGATATCATGACCGCGGCCGCCGGTCTTGCGCTACTGGCCGAGACCGGCGCCGCCGGCCTCATGCTGGGCCGGGGGGCGATGAACGACCCCTTTCTCTTCGCGCGGCTGCGGGGCGAGAAACCGGCCGAGCCCAGCCAGGCGGAGCGGGCCGCGGAACTGCGGGATTTTTTTCACGAACTGCTCCGCCGCTATCCGGCGCTGTTTTGCGGGGACGAGCAGACCCTCCGCAAGCTCAAGGAGGTGGCGGTCCAGGTCACGGACCCGCGCTTTGCCGGGCCCATCCGTGACCTGAAGCGGGCCAAGGGGCTGGCGCGCTTCGCCGACCATATCGAGGCGATCCTTTAGCCGATTTGGGATTTCTCCATGACCATCGACCGCAAAAAGCTGGCGCTTATCCACATCGTTAAAAAGGATCTGGCCTTAAGCGACGAGGCGTACCGGGACATGCTGCAGGCCGCGGCCGGGGTGCGCAGCGCCCGGGATCTGGACGAGGCCGGCTTTCAGAAACTCATGCGCTTTTTCGCCCGTAGCGGCTACTATCGGGTGAACCCCCAGCGCATGACTTACCGCCAGAAGCTCTACATCCAGCACCTGCGGGACGAGCTGGGCTGGGACGCCAACCACTTTGTCAATTTCCTGGGAAAATATTTCCACAAAACCGATGTGCTCACCCTCTCCAGACCGGAGGCCGGCCACCTCATCGAGGCGCTGAAAAACGTCCTCAGGCATCAGGGACAAAAAGCATGAAAGACGTATTGGGCGGCCATGGCCCAGACCTGACGCACTCGGCCCTGGTCGAGCTGCTCGCCCTCGGCCCCTTGCTGGGCCAAGGGGCAACGGCTTAAAGGAAGCGAATGAAAGGGAACGGAACATGGCGCATATGGCTGATCGGCGTCATGGCCCTGCTGCAGGCGGCCTGCGCCGGCCTGCACCCGCTCCGCGAGGGGGCGGATCAGGCGGTTTACGTCGTGGCCCGGCCGGACGCGGCCGGGCTGGCGGCCCGCCATGCCCCGGTCTTTGTGGTTGGCGGCCAGAACCAGCCCGCTAACCGCATCGGCACGCCGGCCGCCCGGCTTGATGAGGCGGGCCGCTCCCAAATCTTTGTCGATCCGGCCACGCCCACCGTCTATTTTCAGGAGCAGAGTTTCAGCACCGCCCAGGGGACGTACACCAACCTCATCTACCGCGTGCATTTTCCAGAGGTGCCCTTCAGTCTCGTGCCCTTGCAACTCACCGCCGGCAAAAACGTCGGCCTCCTGGTGGTAATTACCCTGAACGACCGGCAAGAGCCGGTACTGGTGACCACCCTGCACACCTGCGGCTGTTACCTGGCCATCATCCCCACCTCCTTTCTGCCTGCGGCGGCCTATCCGGCAGACTGGCGGGCCGACGGCCAGAGGATTTACGGGGTCACCCTGCCCGGCCGGCTCGTTTTCGACGCTGGCGTCGCGCCCCGGCTCAACGTGGAGATTGCGGTGCGGGACGGCGATCACCGAGTGGCCGACGTGCGTCCACTTGGCGCCGACGCAACCCCAACCGGGTCACCGGCGCGGGACTTGATCTTGCGACCCATGGCCGATCTGACCGAACTTCCCCTGGATGGTGGTGCCAGCACCTCGTTTTTCGAAGAACAGGGCAGTCGCCGGGGCTATGTCAAGGGCAGCCAGAAGCCAATAGAACGGCTGCTCATGGGCTGGTGGGCACTGGACCTGCATGTCGGCGAGGACAAGGCCCTGGGGCCAACCGAGGAGACCGGGGTGGTCCTCTATACCAGCCTCAAGCCCTGGGCCCGGTGCCAGTCCGATCTGTGGCATTTTGCCGATTTTTTGCGCTATTGGGGCTGGAAGTTGTAGCCAGCGCCGTTTTTTAAAGGAGGAACCAACATGACATTAAAAAATTCGCCGGCCCGTTATCCCAAGGCACGAGAAGCGGCCGAGGCAGCACTGGTGTGCCCTGTTTCACCCCAGAGCCAGTCCTCCACCTACCGGCTGGCCTTTACGGACAAGGATTTCCTGCTGCGAGATGAGTTGCGGCCGGTTCGGCTGCAATTGGAACTTATGAAGCCGGAACTCATCCTCCAGGAGCAGGGGATAAAATCCACCATCGTCATCTTTGGCGGCACCAGGGTGCCGGAAAGGGCCGAGGCCCTCGAACAACTGCGGCAGGCCGAGGCGGCGGCGGAGCGCGAGCCCCTGAACCCCCTGCTGAAGAGGCGGGCGGCGGTGGCCCAGCGGGTGGCGGCCAAGAGCTGCTTCTACGAGGAGGCGCAAAAGCTCGGCCGGCTGGTGGCCGAATCATGCCGCCTGGACAACGGCTGCGATTACGTGGTTACCACCGGCGGCGGCCCCGGCATCATGGAGGCGGCCAGCCGGGGCGCCTTGGAGGCCGGCGGCAAGGCGATCGGCCTGAACATCGTCCTGCCCCATGAACAGGCCCCAAACCGATACATCTCACCGGAACTCTGTTTCCAGTTTCATTACTTCGCCATCCGCAAGATGCACTTTTTGATGCGAGCCCGCGCCCTGATTGCCTTTCCCGGCGGCTACGGCACCATGGACGAACTCTTCGAAACCCTGACCCTGATTCAGACGAAAAAGATCAAACCCCTGCCGGTGCTGCTCTTTGGCCGGGAATTCTGGAGCCGGGCCATTGACTTTGATTTTCTGGTGGACGAGGGGGTAATCGCGCAAACGGACCCGGACATCTTCCACTATGTGGAGACCGCGGCCGAGGCCTGGCAATGCATCAACGACTTTTACCGGTACAACGGCGAGCAGGAACCATGAAATTTTGTGTCCTCGAACCGTCTTGACAATGTACTAAAAAAAAAACGGTTCATTCGTATTTAAGTTGAAAAGGACAAAGAGATACCTAACATAGTTTTTGGTTGCACATAGTCGTCATTCCCGTGCAAACGGGAATCCAGTATTTTCAAGCTGTGGCGCGCAACCGTCATTCCCGCCGGCGCTGGAATGACGGTATTATCCGCCGAGTTTTTTCTCTTTAACAGCGTCTTTCAACTTTTTTACGAATGAACCAAAAAAACAATAACCAATGTCGTGGGAAGTAGTTTACAGCCGTCAGGCGGCCTGCATCACTGTCACCTGAAAAAGGGCCGGCCAACCTGCGTTGCCGTCTGGCGGGCAGATAATGAAGTCATCAGACTTGTGGAATTCACCTATGTTGGTACGCACGAAAAAGCGCCATACTGAAGAAAGCGTTCGCTTCATCGGTCCGCCGGCCGCCATCAAGCGCCTGCGTGAACTTGCGCGCAAGACCGGCGCCGTGGAGGCCAGTGACACCATTCCCGCCTCCGAAGTGACGCCGGAACTCGATAGCAACCCGGGCGGCCTTTACTTAAAAGGTATCCGCTACCGTGACGACATCACCCAGGAACAACTCTCACGACTGACTGGCATCCATCGCCGCCATATCTCCGAGATGGAGAACGGCAAACGGCCCATCGGCAAGGAATCGGCCAGGAAATTGGCTGCGGCCCTGCACTGTGATTACCGGCGCTTTCTTTGAGCAGGCGGGCAGCCACAAGCCGATCGCAATATGCCACGGCTGGGGCAGCAACGGCCAGAGAAGTTAAGTAGGGTTCATCCGGAAACTGTGTTCCCAGATGAACGCGCTCAGCTTTCAGCTTAACGTGCTTAGTTAATTAAGTTTTTTAGCTGAACGCTGAGAGCTGACCGCTGACAGCATCCAGAAGGAAACATAGTTTCCGTATATGGGAACTAAGTAGATCAGTAACGAGGGGTGGCCTCCTCTCGAAAAATCGTCAAGGATAAAGATGCGACCCCCGGCACAAGACTTGCACTTGGCACTGAATGCCGTTCAATTCGTACGCGTATGTAAGCGTCGCCGCTCTCAATAAAAGATGCCAGAATATTTTCATTTTGTCCTCTGCGCTCAGTCCAGGATAAAGAAAACTCCACTATCACTTCTAATTCCCTTGGCAAAATGGTGTCTGCATCTTTCTCACCACGGCACCGAAAGACGGTCCACGACATCCCTTCGCGCAAGCACCCTGGAGCAGAGTTCCCAACGGTCCCGGTCGGGGTCGATTGTTGTCTGGTAGCGCATCTCGAAGACGTCCCGTGCCTGCTGGCGGAGATGAATATATTCATCCATCATCTCTTCGAGTTTCTCAACGCTTTCAATCCAATCATCCTCGATCGTGTCAGGGAGGCCTCCGAAAATATCGTACCGGTCTTTCATGCGACGCGAGAGCACCTGGTACACCTTTTCGTCCTGGGTATCGTGATAGACCAAATTGAGCATATCCACGCTGCGTCGAGCCTGTCCGAAACGCTTGATGCGCCCCAACCGCTGTTCGAGACGCGCCGGGTTCCACGGCAGGTCAACATTGATGAGCGTGCCGAGGGTCTGCAGGTTCAACCCTTCGCAGGCCGCGTCGGTCGCCACAACCAGGCGGATTCCCCGCTTCTTCACAGCACTCTTGATCTCTTCTCGCTCGACAGAAGCAAAATCGGCGTCCCGAAACAAGCCGCTTTTACCTGTGCCCGCATAAACGCCAATCACTTCCCCAGCAAGAGATTTTGCCAGTTCCTCACCAAGCGAGTAGGCGGTATCGTAATACTGGCTGAAGATGATGCAGCCGTGCTCAAGCCAGGTTTTCCCCTCGCTTCGGTGCTCTGTCAGAAAGTGCTTTACCGCTGCGAGCTTAGGGTCACGAGCTTCCGGTCGTGACAGCTCTTCAACAATAGTATGCAGGTAGCCGGACTCTTCCCTGGTGAGCGAACTCAATGTCTCAAGCAACAACCGCGTCTGCTCTTCTTCCTCAAGAATTTCCCGCTGCAACATTTTCTCTGCTGTTGCCCGTCCAGAGGCAAAACTGGAACAGATCCGTTGGAGAAGCAGGGTCTTCATGAATCCTGCCGCCTTTGTGCGTTTCTGTAGCGCTTTAGTAAACGATTCCGCTGCCTGGTAGGCAAGATCGAATGGAAGATTTGTCATCAGCCCCAGGCCGTTGAAGCCTACACCAGCATAAGCAGTGGCAGGCAAATCCGGATTGGGATGGATATTCACCCCGACCTTTTCCAAAAGCCCCGCATCCTCCAAGGTCTGCCGACGGCGCAGAACAGTATGGCGAACTATGGGATTATTTTCTTGCAGGAATCCTGGCCCGAGGGCTTGGCCGATCGCCTGTTGCTCCAGGAAACCAAGTGAACCAAACCCCCGATCAGAAAAAAAGAGCTGCTCGGGCATCCCCAGTTGCAGACGCAATGTTGCGAACAAAGTATCCTCGCTCGCTGGGGGCAACGGATTGCGCAGCCATTCCCACGCATCTTTTTCTTCCGCAGGCGTCTCCTTACCTTTCACCAATGGGAGCGTTTTTTCAAAGTCGGCCCACTGGCTATGTAACTCACGACCGAGAACAAAATCCGCCCCGGCATTCAAGATACGCAGAAGGTCCCACAGCTCGCGGACATTCGTCTGGATGGGGGTCGCTGTGCCAAGCAGAAGATTCTTTGTGCGCGGCCCTATTTTCAGCATGAAGTCCAACAGGTTGTTCGGTTCTTCCTTTAGCTGGCCAAGACCGCCTCGCCGACGGGCCTTATGAGCCTCGTCCAAGACCACCGTCCCGTACTTACGTTCAAGCAGATATTGCCGTTCATCAGAGTCATGGAAGATCAACCCGGTGGAGACGATGGCGATGCGGAATGGGCAACGGGTAATGTCTTCCGCGCCGCGCGTCTTGATGATATGCCCCTTGGGATCAATCCACATCTTCTTGGTGGAAGACCAAACCGCGCTCGGGATACCGAGCTTGTCATACAACTCAACTTGCCACTGCACCGTCAGCGTGGAGGGGCAGAGAATCAGCACCGGCCCGTCGGCAAGCAGTGCTGAGAGCATGGCGCTTGCTGCCAGGGACAAGGTCTTGCCAACTCCGACCTCATCGGCAAGCAGTAGCCTCGCCTTGCCGTAAGTTTCTCGATGTTGCAAAAACATGGTCACGAATGATCGCTGCCATGACTGGAGCTGCTCACCACCACGGTAGATCGGGCTCTCGGCCAGGGCCGCGGCGGGCAGTTCGTTTGGTTTCGCCTCCTCGAAGCGGATTTCCACACGATCAGCGACGCGCTTAATCTCTTCAATAATGGCATCGGGAAGGGGATAGGCGTCCTGCCAGAGAGACTCGAACTCCTCCTCGACCCAGGCAACACCGTCAGATGATGTGTCTTCCCAAAGAATCTCGTAGTTCTGGGCAAAGGCGCTCTTGGTCTCGTTGATGGAGCCCAGGAAGCAGGCCTTATTGCCGTCGGCGGCCTCAATAACCCCTGCCTTGCCGTGAACGAACACCAGGTCCTTCGGCACCACCCGGATCTCAACCCGGCCGCTGGTCAGCAGGTCATGTAGCCGTCGGTAGCGATCACGGTGGAGCAATGCCTCAACCTCTGAAGGTGCCTCATTCCAACGTTCCTTGAGAGCGGTTTCGCGGACATGCTTGGACACGGCCACGTCGGCAGCATCCAGCTCGCTGTTGCAGACAATCTGTACCTTGGGGATGGAAGCGATCTCTTCGCCAACCAGCTCGAAGATTGAGCTGCGGAAATAGCCGGCGATGCGTTTATAGGACTTTGCCCCCCGGAGCCGATCAGCGAGAAAGGCATGGTCGAGCCTCTGACGGCGCGAGGAGAAGCGGTTGATGGTGGTCATGCCGGCTGAGGATGCTGGAGCCATCCTTTCCGCTCCAGGATATCCCAGGCGATCCGGATATGCTTTTCCTGAAACATCCGTTTGCGGCTGTTCCAGTCATAGGTTTTGGCAATGGCTTGATCCGCTGTTGCCGCCCCTTCATGGACGGCTGTCCAATGAACGGTGGACAGGAGTTCCATGCCGAATGGGGTTTCAAAGCCGGAAATGAGATCGACAACTCTTTCAAAGTTTTTTCGCGTGGCGGGGTGATCTTGCAGAAAACTTTCCGCCTGAGGAAGTACCTCGGGCAGAAGGTTAATCTGCCGATCTGGATTGTCTTGCCCGTCGCCATAGCCAGTTATGTGGTGACCTTCCATAAGAGTTAGCACATGACGTAAATTCTGGGCATACGGTCCATAGGGTGCCTTGTTGTACTGAAGTTTCAGCTTCTCCCCCGTTTCCTGCATAAAATACATCAATTTGTGGATTTCCAGAAGGGTCACAAAAGGGTCCATGACCGCCGCTAGATAACGCCGCATCAGCACAAGCAGCGCCGCCCGTCCAACCGTCATTACTGGACTTTTTGGGGAATGGGCCATTTTTTCGGCAGGAGGCGCCCCCTTTGGTTCATAAAGAAGAACCTGCACATCGGGCAGATCCCGAAATGCTTCTTCGATTTTCGCCCGGACATCCGCCCAACGTAAACCACCCAGGCCACAGCCAAGGGGTGGGATGGCGATGGAATGGATCTGCCGTGCGCGTATTTCTTGCACCAGCGCCCGCAATCCGGCCTCGATGTCCTCCTGCCGGCTTTTACCTTTCCAGTGCCGTTTAGTGGGGAAATTCACCACATAGCGGGGATTCTGGAGCCGGTTGAGGTCATGGAAAAGCATCTTTCCCGGTTGGAGTTCCTGTTTATCGCAGGTCACCTTGTAATGTTTGAAATTCTCCGGGAAGACCTTCTTGAACTGGAGGGCAATTCCCCGGCCCATGACCCCGACACAGTTAACTGTATTAACTAGGGCCTCGGCATTCGCACGCAATATGTCGCCTTGTTTCAGTTCAATCATGAGAGCCCTCCTTATGGTCAATAATACCATGCCCTCTCGACGGAAACGATTGGTTTGTGTTGCACCTGCTGGAGAAGGTTGTTCACTTCCACTCGCATCTCCTCATCCAGCACGCCGACTTTCTCCACCAGATGCCATGGGCAGACATCATGGATCAAAAACTCAGCCTGCTTGCCTTCTTTGACTTGCGGTTCACGGAAATCGGTCTCTCTGACAGCTTCCCATTCGATCTTATCTAGGTCCTCGCGGCTTTTGTAAAAGGAGGTGAAACGGGTTCCAGCATTCCGGTCAGAGAAGGACCATAACACACCATTTGTGTCCGCCCAACGGATAGCCGTTTCCAAGTCGAGTTGGAGATGAATGATGGGGCGTTGGCCTCCGTGATAGGCCATATCAGGATGGTTATCTTTGTAAATGATGAAAAGCATGATCGACTTCGGGCAGAAATAGAAAGGGAC
>Ga0210051_1003327_pt1 | contig 16003 bp, 9 predicted proteins | sample CryGey092014_all_FD_185464 | JGI IMG/M metagenome (GOLD analysis project Ga0210051, IMG submission 185464) | Groundwater microbial communities from aquifer - Crystal Geyser CG23_combo_of_CG06-09_8/20/14_all (SPAdes) (version 2) | ecosystem: Environmental > Aquatic > Deep subsurface > Groundwater ...
AAAAAATAATTTAAGCTAAAAATAAAAAACAAACCGAACGTTTGTTTTTTTTTGGATTAAAATTGGTTTTAATGAAAAATATTCGTCTGCAAAACTGGCGCTTGATGATTTATTCCAGCGCCGATTTTTAACCGATGCGGGGCAGGAGATTGCGGATGGCTTCAAAGCTGGACGCTTTGGTGGCGTGGTTGATTTTTTCCCGCGCGCGCTGAGTTTTGACGAATTTCAGCCAGTCCCGGTTCGGCCCTTTCCTTTTTTTGTCCGTGATAATTTCCACCAGATCCCCGTTTTTCAGGCTTTGATTTAAGGCCGCGATTTTGTCATTCACCAGCGCGCTAGTGGCGAAATGGCCGACATCCGTGTGTACGGCATAAGCTAAATCAACCGGCGTGGAGCCTTCCGGCAAGTCAAAAACGTCGCCTTTGGGCGTAAAGATAAAAATGCGATTGGCGAATACATCAAATTTCACCCTTTTGACAAAATCTTGAGAATTGGCGGCTTCGCGCTGGATACGGAGAATTTCTTTCACCCATTTGGGCTGTTTATGATCGTCTTCATAATTACTGCCGGATTTTTGCTTGTAATACCAGTGGGCGGAAATGCCGTATAAAGCTTCATCGTTCATTTCTTTGGTGCGGATCTGGAATTCCGTGGCTTTGCCTTCCGGACCGAAGACAGTGGTATGCAGACTGCGGTAGCCGTTTGGTTTGGACACGGCAATGTAATCTTTGAAACGGCTGGCTTTTGGCTTCCACAGGGAATGGATAATCCCGAGCACGCGGTAGCAATCCGGGATATTATTCACAATCACCCTCAGGGCAAATACATCATAGATTTCATCAAATTTCCGGTCTTTTTTCTGCATTTTTTGATAGATGCTGTAAAGGTGTTTGAAACGGCCTTCAATTTCAAATTTTATTTGGGCGGCGGAAAGTTTACCGCCCAGGATATTTTTAACTTTTTGGATATAACGATTTCTTTCCACCTTTTTTTCCACTTCATATTTATATTCCAGCTTCCGATATTCTTCCGGAAAAAGATGTTTGAAACAAAGATCCTCCATTTGCCATTTTAAGCGCCAGATACCCAAAAGGCCGGCGATCGGCGCGTAGATTTCCAAGGTTTCATGGGCGATCCGTTCCCGTTTTTTTTCCGGCAAGGCGTCCAGGGTGCGCAGGTTGTGCAAGCGGTCGGCGAATTTGATGAGAATGACCCGCAAGTCGCGGGCCATGGCTAAAAACATTTTCCGCAGGGATTCAATATATCTTTCCACGCCGCGGAATTTTATCTTGGAAAGCTTGGTTATCCCTTCCACCAGGCCGGCGATTTCTTTGCCAAAATTTTTTTCAATATCTTTCAGTTCAATTTCCGTGTCTTCCGGCACATCGTGCAAGAGGCCGGCCATAACGGTTTCTTCATCCGCTTTGATCTGCGCGAGAATCAGAGCGGTATGCAGGCTGTGCTGGATATACGGCTCGCCGGATTTACGCAATTGCTGGTGATGGGCTTTTTCCGCAAATTCAAAAGCCAAACGGATCATAGTTTCATCCGCCCGGGGATTATTTTCTTTAACTTTATTGATAATTTGATTTATGGAAATAGCCATAAAAAATGCTTATTTTTCTCATTATAATATGTTTTTTTGATTAAGTAAACACTTATAATTGAATATTATTGATAAAATATGTTATAATAAGCGCAAGGAAAAGACTGTGGATATTTTGTAAAAAGATAATAAATATCGCGCTTAATTTTATTGGGCGGAAAAAAAATAAATTTTTCCCATGTTGGTTAAAAAAGAGCCATATTATTCAAGAAAAAAATTATTAGCCGTAATTTTGGCCGCTGTTTTTTTGCTTATCAGTTTCTTTTTTTCCGGCCGGGCCTTGGCTGATGATCCGGTGAATAACGGTTTGAACGCGGCGGCGACTATCGGACTGCCGAATTCGCCGGTCAACGATATCCGCCTGGTCGCGGCTAATATTCTGCGGTATTTTTTAACTTTTGTCGGGATAATCGCCGTGGGCATGATCATTTACGGCGGCTATCTTTGGTCAGTGAGCGGGGGCGATCCGGACCGGATTAATCGCGCCAAAAAGATTTTGAAAAACGCGGTCATCGGCTTGATCGTGATTATCTCGACTTTCGCGATCGTGACTTTCATCATCAGTTTGCTCACCGGCGGCCTGCCGGGCGGGCGGCCGGGCGGGCGCAAGCCGCCGGATCCGGGCCGGGGCATCGGCGTGCTCGGCGAGTGCTCGCTGGAATCCGTGTATCCGGAGCCGGGCCAAAAAGAGGTGCCGCGCAATACCATGATCATCATTACTTTCAAGGAAGAGATAAAAGTTGATACAATTATAAAAGCTAATGGGTATATCCAGGATGACGGCCGGATTAAAATTTACACCACTGACGCTACGAATTATCTCAAAGAAGTTAAAATCAGCACCAATGACAACAAGACTTTTGTCCTCCAGCCGGATAATTATCTGGGTTCGGCCACGGAATACATCACTTACACGGTTTATCTTTCCAATGACATTAAGAAGAAGGCGGACAATCAAGGCATTTTTTCCAATTGCCGCGGTGATTTTTTCCAATGGTCATTTGAAGTTTCCAACAAATTGGATTTAACACCGCCGCAAGTTTTAAACCAAGGGGTTTTTCCTCCGCCTGATAATGAGCCGGATGTGGTAAATTTTGGCGCGGCGGTCGCGGCGCAAGGAAAAATTGAGGTGAATTTTCAACCACGGCCTTTTCGGGCGGCGTCCATCACGGATGTGGCGCCAGTGAACTCGTCTCCGGCCGCATCAGTAAGTAATGTAAATAGAAATTTAAACCAAAACGGCCCATTAAAAATTACCGTTTCCGCCGATGCTTTGACCGCCAGTTTGGAAAATACCGACAGCCATAATCAATTAGGCACGGCCGTGATCAGCGGCCAAGCCGTTTCTTTTTCCGGATTTTTTACTTTGACCCTGACGAGCGGCAGTTTTAGCGCCGGCCAGGCTTGGACAATGATGGCCAACGCGGCGCAAATTTCTGATGAAATTACCGTCGGCAGTTTAAAATATTCTTTTATAGAATCAGCGCCGGCCAGCCAGCAAATTCTTATGGGCGCGAGCGTCAACGAAACCGCCGCGCGTATCACGGCCCAGCTGAATAATCATCCGGATGTGACCGCCGCGGCCAGCGGCACGGAAATCAACCTATCCGCGCGTTTGGCCGGGTCCGGCGGCAATAATATTTTTCTGGGCGTCAGCAATACGAACATATTCACGGTTACGCCGCTGGCCGGCGGCACGGAGCGGGCGGTGACGCGCACCATCAAAGACAAGCGCGACCAGCCGCGCAACGCCGTGATCCAGATTGATTTTAATGAGGCGATCAATCCCTTGACGGTCAGCGGCGCGGCCGGCCAAGTCAAAGATTACATTAAGGTTGTTGATTTAACCGACCCAAGCGTTTTTTTATCCGGCAAATTCGTCCTGAGCAACCAATACCGGACCGTGGAATTTGTTTCGGATCAGCCTTGCGGAGTTAATTCCTGCGGGGAACAGATTTTCTGCCTGCCGGCCAACAGCCAGTTGCGAGTCTGGCTCAAGGCGGCGGATTTGGATGACTGTAATAATTGCTCCACCCGTTCGCCTTATACAACTTGCGTGAACGCACACTGCCAAAACGCGGCTGGTGAAAATTATCCTCTCTCCTCTTCGGCTTTGAACGGCTTGATGGACTTGGCTGCCAATTCTTTGGACGGCAACCGCACCAATGGCGCACAAGGACCGCAGAGCGAATATGATGAAAATATTAAAAATACAAACTTAGGCGACAATTACCAATGGTCATTTTATACGAGCGCTGAGATTGAAATCAGCGCGCCGGAAATTGATGCCCTCCAGCCCGTTCACGGCCAGGATAATTTTCCTTTGGCCGAAGCGATAAAAATTGATTTTAACAAATTAATGATGTCCTCCAGTTTGCTGACCGGCGAGCGGACGATCAGTAACGGCCCTTCTATTTTTAAACATAAATATTTAAATCTTTGGAATTTTGCCGGTTACGGCACTGGTTATTGGACAGCCAAGCAGGATTTGCCTTTGTCCGCGCCTGATCATTCGCAAGTGGAAATCCGGCATACCGAATTGCCCGCTTTGGTGAGCTGGCGCGCCCAAGCCGGCTCCGGTTTGAAAGATATTTACCAGAATTGCTTTGTGCCGGTTAAAGGAAAGTATAATAGCAATGATGAGTGCGAAGGCAATGAGACAGAGCCTTCTTGCTGTCCAAAAGATAATAGTGATTTGGAGAGAAAAAATGTCGGTCCGGGCGCGAATTGCCCTTAATAAATTTTTTTCGTTTTTTGTCATTATTCATGTCCAGAAAAATAAAATTATTTTTTGTTCTGCTGTTTTTCTTCGTCACGGCCATTTTCGCCGGCGCGGTTTTCGCGCAGGTGGATTTGGGTCTTAATTACGGCGAGGACATCGGCTTGCCGGTGCCGGCCACCACTGATCTGCGGGAAATGGCGGTGCGGATTTTGCAATATTTTTTGTCGTTTGTCGGTTTGGTCGCGGTGGCCGTCATCATTTATGGCGGTTTCCGCTGGACCACGAGCGGGGGAGATCCGGAAAAAATCGGCCGGGCCAAAAAAACCATTTTGAACGGCGCTATCGGTTTAATAATTGTGATCGCCGCCTTTGCCATTGTCCAGTATATCATCGGTTTCGGACAAGGCATGTTAAGCGGGGTCTGTACGGACGGGGAGACCAGATCCTGCGGTTGTGCCAGCGCTGGCACGCAATTCTGTTCAGGCGGTTCTTGGTCGTCTTGTGTTAATGGCAATTGTTCAATCGGGCAGAGCTGCTGCAGCTGGGGTTGCGCGCCGGATTGTTCCACGCCGCCGCCTTTTTTAATCACTTCTTACCAGCCGCCTCATAACTCTTCCGATGTGATCCGCAACAAAGTGGTCAGGGTTAATTTTAGCCATGCGCCAGACAGTTCAACTGTTACAGACGCCAGTTTTTATTTAACTAAAGAGTCGGGCGGACAAAATCCGGCGGGTGCGGCTTGCGCTTCCGGTTTTGACTGCCAATCCGATCGATGCGAAGCCGGGCAATGCGTTGGCGATAAGGTCGCTTATTTCGCGCGGGTAGTCAGCGGCAGTCAAATCAGCTTTACGGCTTGGAATGACTGCCCGGCGCCTTACGCGGCTTGGAAGTGTTTTGACCGGAACGCGAAATATAAAATCAAAGCGGAAAACAGCATCAGAAGGGCCGGTGACCAGGCCGTCCTGTCTTGCGGCACGGCTTGCGAATCAGTCTTCACGACCGGCGTGGTCATTGATACCAGCCGGCCTTTTGACCTGGAATTGATTTTTAATTCCGGCAATCTCTGCGTTGACACGGTTAATCCGCTGCTTGGCAAGGCCAAAGACGATACCGGGATTGACCAGTTTGTTTTCCGCGATAGCCTTGTCGGCCAGTTTGCCGTGGAATCCAATCCGGCTTGTTCGGGCGCGGTACCCAATATCCAATGCCAGGCCAGCGCCAATTGGGACACCACCGCTGGTTATTCATTGAATACCAATTATACTTTGGTATTGAAAGCGATGGACGCGGACAACAATGACGCGGATTTGAGCCGCGCAGTCTCTTTGCGGCCGGCGCATTGCTGCGATGGCTTGAAAAATGGCGATGAAACCGGCGTGGATTGCGGCGGTTCATGCGCGCTTTGCCAAGGCGCGGCGTGCGGCAGCAGCCAGAATGACGATTGCGCGACTTCCGGCACGGATTGCCACGCGAACGACAATCGTTGCGCTTCTTATTTTTGTTCTTGCGAGAACCTGGGTGGCACTTGCCAAACGATCGGTTACAGCGGCGGAGTTGATGATTGTTGTTCCTGCCAGAACGCGCCGATCATTGATTGGCTTTCGCCGGTCGGCGGTTTTTGCCGCGAAGCGAACGGCGACCCAACTAATAATTACAGCGCTTCTCTGGCCGCTTGCCAGGCGATCAATGCTGATTATACTTTTGATAATGGCACGCCGAATGGGGCGGTGGGAAATTTTGTGACCATCCATGGCCGGAATTTCGGCGCCACGGCCGGAGTGGTCAACTTTTCCGACAGTTCCGGCCAGCCGACCATTAACGCGCTATTGGCGAATAATCCGACCACTGGCAACCCGGATTGCGGTCCGGCTTGGTCAGACCAAGAAATCATTGTGGTGGTCCCGCCAGGCGCTCAGAGTGGGCCAATTCGCGTCACACAAAATGTCACCAATTATTACGCTGATTCGCCTTTATTCTTGGTTGTCAATACGATTGTCCGGCCGGGCTTGTGCCAGGTTGATCCCAGCCAGGGCGTATATAACGATTCTTTGACCTTCAAGGGCATTAAACTGCAGAACAACTTGGTTTTTTTTGGCAATCAGCAATCGTATCTGGCGGCGCTTAATTCTGCTTTCCCGGCAAACTCTTCCGGATCCGCGCGAGTGCCGTCTTTGCGCGATGGCCGGACCACGGTTTTTACACGCAACAGCGCTCAAGTGGCCAGCAATTTTCTAAATTTTACCAAATCGCCAGAAGCCAATGCGGGCCCGGCCATTATTTCTTTTTCGCCCGGCACTGGTCCGTCCGGGCAGTATGTCACGATCAGCGGCCGCGGTTTTGGCCAAACCAAATCCGCCAGCAAAGTCTATTTTACCACGGATTTAGGCAGTGATGGCACGGAAGCGGTCTATGAATTTCCCCGCGTCTGCGCGGACAGCGTCTGGCAGGACAAGCAGATCATTGTTAAGGCGCCCAGTATTTCAGATAATGATTATTATCTTAAGATTATATTAGCCAGCGGGCAAACTTTGGATACCAGCGCTCTCACGCCATCAACATTTAAATTAGACAGCAATTTGCCGCTAGCGCCGAGCTTATGTTTAGTCCGGCCAGACCGAGGACCGCATTTTGCGCCAGTTAGCTTGTGGGGCGAGTATTTCGGCGCCACCCCAGGAAAAGTGCGTTTTTATAATAATCAAGATCAATCCGGCGCGAGCCTTTCTTTTTGGGGTAATGGCACAGAAGCCATGCGCATTGACACAACCGTGCCTAATGAAGCAATTACCGGTCCGGTCCAGGTTATCAATGCCAGCAATTTAGCCGGCAATGCTTTGAATTTTACCGTGGGCGCGTGTACCACCAACAATGATTGCGGCGGATCAGACATTTGCTGTCCCAGTGAGACGAGTTTTGCCGGGCGTTGCGCGAGCAGTTTGGACGCCTGCTATCCGGTTTTCAAAAGCGCGGTTTTTGAATGGAATTTCTCCACGAAAAAAGTGCCGGGTTTGGGCGAGCCTTGCTATGAGGGCGCCTTGCCGGCGACCTGTGATTTAAATTATTCGGAGTGTCGCAATCCTTTGGTTTGTTCAATTGCAGACTGCCAGTGCGGGTATCCGACAGATCCAACGGACAGCTGCCAAGGCCGCAGTTTGAACGCGAATATCTGCGCCACCGGCTATTGTCCGAATTCGCCCGGCCAGTGCTCGCCTTATACGGCGGCTCGCGCGGTTCTTACCGGCGCGGATTGCGTTGCTTGCGAGAGTGCCAATGGTTTTATTGCCAGTTCCTCCGCTGATGTTTGTTATCAAGATAATTCCCGCTGTTGGGCGACCACGACCGATCGCTTCGGCCGCGAAGTTGAGGCGTCTTGCGAACAATATGCCGGATCCGCTGTCTGGGTGATTAACACTCTGTCTTGTCCGGACGGCTGGAACCTGATTGGAGCGGGCCGGTGCAAGAAAGATGATCTGAACGGCGTTGATTGCAATGTTTGCCCGTCCGGAACGGTTTGCCGGGAAATGGACGGCGAGGCAAAATATCGCGAGTGTATTACGGCGCAAGAACGTTGTCCTGGTTTAGCCAAATGTAATGATAGTAATAATAAATGTGAAACCATTGAACAAGATAAATGCGAATGTTGCTGTGAGATCGGCCAGGACGCGCGCGATTGTTGCCGGCCCTTGAAATGTGAAGGGACTTGCGGTGTCGGCCATGCCGGTACTGTCGATTATGGCCATTGTACGGGCTGTAATATTCCTGGCGCGACTACTGCCGATAAAGACGCGGCTTGCAATTGTTTCGGTCACAGCGGCAAATACTGCGACACGGAAGCCGCGGATGGCCAGGGCGTGTGCCGCGATTGCGCGGAACTGGGCAATAATGCGGCTGAATGCTCAGGGCACGCCGCTTGTTGCGTGGATGGCGATTTGACGCCGCCGCTTTGCCGCGGGGTCGGCACCGGCAGTTTTTATCCAGCCGGTCTAATCAATTATTGCGCGGCCAGCGCCGCTTTGGATCGGCCGGAAGTTCATAGCACTGTTCCCACTGATAACACCACAGATATTTGCCGCAATCCTTTGATCAAGGCGGAATTTGATCAAGTAATGGACTTGGGCAGTTTCACCGGCAATGTGCTGTTGGTCGGCGATTACGGCCAAAATCTTTGTCCGGCCAATACCCAATTTTTAGTGCAAGCGGACACGGACCAGCCCGACACAAAGATATCGGCCATCAGGCCAATCAACAAGCTGGCGCGCTTAATACAACAAGCATTACATTGGTTTTCCCAATCGGTCAGCGCTTGGACAGCGCCAGCGTCGGATAAAAATTATTGCGCCGTAAGCGCGAAAGTCAGCGGCTTGACCTTGGCATCCGCCAGCCAGACCGATCCAGAGGGCAACAAATTAGTGGCCAGCCAAATGTATCTCGCGCCCACTCAGCTGTTGGACACTGATTGTTTGTATTATGTGATCATCAAAGGCGATCCGGATACAGCTGATAAAATTAATATTGGCGTGACCAATGCCAGTTCCACCAAATTAAGTTTGGTTTATAGCGATCATAATGATCAAAAACAATTCAACGGCCAAGATTTTAAAAATAGCTATATTTGGAGCTTTACCACCGGCGACAAGATCTGCTTGTTCGACCGCGCGACCATCACCCCGCTTTCTTATCTCTTTAATACTGTCAATAATGATATTAGTGATGATAGCGATTGGTTTATTGCTCAAGAAAAAGATGACGGAGACAAAGTCTTCTCCGCCCGCGCTTGGTCCCGCGACGGGCAGGAGATCGTGCCTGCTCCCGGCCTTTACGAGTGGCAATGGTCTTGGCAGATTGCCAACACCAATGTGGCTGAGGTTCATGAAACCTTGTTGGTTGCTGATAATCCGAATAAAGCTTGGATTTGGGCGGAAAATATCAACAATGGCCGGACCAAATTGACCGCGACCGGCAAGATTACCCGTGATGATATCAATCTTTCCTCCACGCTCAACCAAAACCGGACCGCGACCGCGGATATCTTCGTTTTTGTTTGTGAAAATCCTTGGCCGCAGAGGCCGGCGAGCGGCAATTGGGCGCCTTGGCAGGACAGCGGCGCTTTGAATAATAATATGGAATTCTATTATTGCCGCGATAAAAATGAAGCTGGCACGCACGATGATTTGCCCGCCATTTTGAATAGTCCGCCATCAACGCCGAGCCAAACTGTTTTGCTTTGTTCCAGCAACCAACAACTTTGTCCGATTAATGCGGTCGTGGGCACTCTTTGTGATAACAACCAAGGAAAATGCCGCTTGGATGTTTTGAAAGAATTATATTTTTTCCGCGAAAATTTGCCGGCCGGGGCCAACACTTTGAACGCGCAAAACACCGGCTTAGGGCGGCAGGCCCGGACCAGTTGGACGGCCGTCAGCGGAGTCACTCATTATAAATTATATTGGTGGCGAGCCTCCACGACGCAAAAAGAATATGCTTTAGTAGAAGATGGTATAAACCCAAAAAGTAATAACAGCAATGCAGCCTGTGTTAAAGATACGAATTACTTTGCGTGTACGGTCAGCGGTTTGGATAATAATCTTAATTACGCCTTTGCGCTGGCCACTTATAATAACACAACTGGCGCGGAAAGCCCTTTGAGTAATGAAGTGATCGTGACAATCAAGGATAGCACCCCGCCGAGCGCGCCAAATTGGCAGGCTAGTGACCCGCTGAAAGAGGAGTCAGAAGGAACGGTGCGGATTAATTGGCAAAAAGTGGCGGGCGCGAAAGGCTATTACCTTTATATCGGCACAGCGACCGGCAATTATGGAGATAAAAAAGACTTGGACGCGGTGGAGCCGCTTGAGGCGAGCAAGCCTGATGATTTGTCAATTTTGGCGACCGGGCTGAACAAGGATAATATTTATTATTTCGCCTTATCCGCTTATGATGAATACGGCAATGAAGGCGATAAATCTGGAGAAAAAAATATTACACTCACTTTACCCACGCCATAATTGTTTTCCATTGTCTAGTCTTGAAAATTTTGTTAAAATACCAATACGGCTTTTAGAAAAATTTTTATCATTTTTTGCCTTTGTCTTTTTGTTTGATTTAATTAGGATAAAAATAATTCATTAACAAAAATTTATGTTTGACGATGTCAAGTCAGACAATCAGTCCGCGGCGGAAAGCGCTGGCCAGTCAAATTTCCAGCCCGAAACCGCGTTGCCCGCGGAAAATAAAGCTTCAGCCGCTTCGGATGGGGCGTCCGTTGAGCAAATGGAGGATATTTTTTCCAATACGGAAAAAGAAGATTTTCGGCCCGTGCCCAAGCCGGAAATTTTTCAGCCGAAAGAAAATTCCGTTGCCGCCGCGCCGCTGGCCGGCCAGGCCTCTGGCCATAAATTGCTTTTGATTGGCATTATTTTTTCCGCGTTAGTTTTGCTCGCCGCGGCCTTTTATTTTGGCTACCAAAGATTCCAAGTGAAGGTCGTGCCGGAAGATATTGATCCGGCGGATAATTATTTAGAACCGGCGCCGGCGGAGCAAGCCGGCATGAATGAATCGGTCGAACCAAACCAAGCGGCTGTCTTGCCGGACGAGCCCTTTATTCCGCCGCCCGCGGAAATTACTCCGGATGTAGCCGCGCCGGCCGTGGATACGGACCAAGACGGCCTGACTGACGAAGAAGAAATCGTTTTGGGCGCGGATCCGAATAATCCGGATACGGACGGCGATGGCTTGTTTGATCGCGAAGAGGTGCAGGTCTATAAAACCGATCCGCTCTTGGCCGATACGGACGGCGATGGCTATTCGGACGGGTCGGAAGTTAAAAACGGCTATAATCCGCTTGGCCCGGGCAAGCTTTATTCCTTGGAGGAAGATAGCAGCCAGTAAAACTTGGAAAGTCAGCAGTTTTCAAAAATTATGGATAATATCATTAATGAATTATTACCAGACAAATTGTCCGAGACCGGCGCTGGTTTGCCGCCAGGACAGCAAAATGAGATTTTTGACCGCGATGCTTCGGTGTATGTGATGCCGGCTCATTTTTTAGCCGATTCCCAATCTTCGCCGAACGCGAAAAGATTCGGTTTATTGATTCTGGTCGGCGGTTTTTTCTTGCTGGCTATTTTTTCCGTCTTGGCCTATTATTTTCTGTTCAAACAAAAATCTATTCAGTCGTCTTTACCCGCGCCGGCGGTTGAAGAAAGCAGCCTGACGACCGAACCGCCCCCGGCCGCGCCGGCAATTGCGCCGTCTGATCAATCCGTTCCAGATGGCATTTTGGCAACAATCGGCCCAGAAACGTTGAGCCAGGAAGAAGTCGTCAATATCACCGAAGAAGGCGCGACTGGCGAATCAACCACAACCGCGGCAGATATGGCTACCGCGGCTGACGATATATTAGACGCGGATGAGGACGGTTTGTCCGATCAGGAAGAAGTTATTTTTAATACCAATCCGGCGCTCAGCGACACGGACGGCGACGCTTATAGCGACGGACAAGAAGTGTCCAATTTGTATAATCCGGGCGGAAATGGGAAAATCGGGGAAAATCCAGGCCTGATTTTTTACCGTGCTACTTCTTTTGATTATGGATTTTTTTATCCCGGCGGCTGGGAGTTAAGCCGGATTGATGGCGATAATTCTTTGATTATTACTGCTCCGGATAAACAGTTCCTGCAAATTGTCTTACAGCCGAACAGCGGTCGTTTGGCGATTGACGAATGGTACCGCGATCAGTTTACAGTTGATACGATCAGCGCGGATCTTTTTTATGCTCGCGACGGCTGGGACGGTTTGTTCTTGGAAGATAAATTGACTTTGTACCTGACCGACAAAAATCGCGAATATCTGGTGGCAATCGCGTATAATCCGAATAATACCGCCCATCATTTTAAAAATATATATCAGCTGGCCATCAACAGCTTTATTTTTGGCGATGCCTCTGGAAATTAACAATTTGAGCGGCCGCCGTCTGAACGCAAAAATTTTTTTTCTGGCTACGGAAAAATTTTTCCGCGCGCGGCGGATCAAGAATTATTTTTTATCTTTGGCGCTTGTCAAAGACAAGGAAATGTGCCGTTTAAATCGGGAGCGGCTCGATCATAATTATCCGACTGATGTTTTGGCTTTCAATCTTGGCGCGGAAATAAAACGCGGACAAGATGTTCTTTTTGGCGAGATTATCCTGGATTACGAGCAGATTGCCCGTCAGGCCAGAAAATATGGCCAGTCAGCCGCGGCCGAGCTGATTTTTGTTTTTGTCCACGGCCTTCAGCATTTGGCCGGGGAACAAGATCGGACAATATCCGAAAGAGAAGCCATGCATCAACGGGCGCGCGCTTTTTTAGATAAAATAGGTTTTTATTCTTCAAAAAAATCATCATTGTTCCGCCGTTAATATTATGCGCCATTTGATCCGTTTAAATAAAAGCCTCCGTTATGCCGGCCGCGGTCTGGTACGCGCTTGGCAAGAAGAAGACAATTTAAAGATTCAATCTTTTTTCGCTTTGCTGGTCGTGCTTTTGGGGACTTGGCTTAATGTTGAGCGTTGGGAATGGGCCTTTTTGATTGTGGCGATTATATTGGTAGTCGGCGCGGAACTTGTCAACAGCGCCGTGGAAAGGCTGGTGGATATGGCTAGCCCGAAAATTGATGTTTATGCCAAAGCTATCAAGGATATCATGGCGGCGGCGGTTTTTTTCTCTTCCTTGGGAGCGGTAATCCTGGGCGCTTTGGTTTTTCTTCCTCGTTTCGTTAATTTTTCTTCATAAAAATAGCCTTATTTAATATGGTTATTCGGCCATTTGCCTTTTAGCCGCCAATTCATTATAATTATTAGAAAATAGCTTAAAGAAGCCATATGAAAGAAAACATAATTGCCGGGCTTGATATCGGTTCAACCGAAATCAGATTGGTGGTCGGCCAGAAAGCCAATGACGGCGGCGGAGAGAAACTGCAGATTATCGGGGCAGTATCGGTGCCGGCGCAGGGAATCGCCAAGGGAACAGTCAACAGCATTGAAGATGTGACCACCGCCATTTCCGCCTGCCTGGAAAAGGCCGAACGTTTGGTCGGCTTGCCCATCACTCGGGTTTGGGTCGGAATCAATTGCCCGCAGATCAAATGCGAAAAGAGCCGCGGCGTGGTCGCGATCGGAAAAAGCGACGGTGAAGTCAATGCCGAGGATGTGGATCGGGCCATTGAGGCCGCGCGGGCTTTATCTGTGCCGCCGAATTATGAAATCATCCATGTCATACCGATCCGTTTTTCCATTGATAACCAGGAAGACATCAAGGATCCGATCGGCATGACCGGCGTCCGGTTGGAAGTGGAAACCCTGATCGTGCAAGTTTTATCCAGTCACGTGAAAAGCCTGACCAAAGCCATTTACCGGACCGGTTTGGATATTGAGGATCTCATTCTTTCCCCCTTGGCCGCCGCCGAAGCCGTGCTGGACAGCAAGCAGAAAGAGCTGGGCGCGGCTTTGATTAATATCGGCTTGTCCACGACCAGTTTGGCGGTTTTTGAGGAAGGCGAACTTTTGCATACCGCCGTCTTGCCCATCGGCTCCGAGCATGTTACCGCCGATGTGGCCATTGGTCTCCGTTGTCCTTTAACTTTGGCCGAGAAGATCAAGATTGAATCCGGCAGCGCTTGGCCGGCCAAGTTCGGGAAAAAAGACGAAATTGATTTATCGGCGCTGGACGCGGAAAAAAACAGCGCAGAAGAACCCAGGTTTGTTTCCCGGAAATTCGTGGCGGAAATTATTGAAGCCCGAGTGGAAGAAATTTTCAGTAAAATTGACCAGGAGTTCAAAAAAATTGAACGGTCCGGCATGTTGCCGGCCGGCGCTCTTTTGATCGGCGGGGGCGTGAAGCTCTCGGATATTACGGAAGTGGCGAAAAGAGAATTGCGTTTGCCCGCTTCGATCGGCGTCAACCGGGTTACGCCCACCATTATTGACAAGGTAAATGATCCGCAGTTTTTAACCGCCCTTGGCTTGGTTATCTGGGGAAACAGCGCCATTTTGGCCGATGCCGACAGCCGCGGACGTTTTAATGTGACTTCTACCGCCAAAAAATCCGTTGCTTCAATAAAAAAATGGCTTTCATCTTTTATGCCCTAATCCGTTTATCTTTTACGCCTGTCAGAGAAAATTATCATTAAAAATTAGCCGCAAAAAAAGTGTGCAAATAATGTGCACGGAGAAAAAAAATTTATTTTTTTTTACTTGCCATTATTCACGGCTTGTATTATTATATTAATATTGGTATATAATGGCTACGCGCCATTGGTAGCGGCAATTATTTCTAAACGTATAATATTTATGGCAGAAGTCAAGCCGGCAGTGGAAACTTTCGCGAAAATCAAGGTGGTCGGTATCGGCGGCGGCGGCTGTAGCGCCCTCAACCGGATGGTGGATTGTGGCATCAAAGGCGTGGAATTCATTGCCGTGAATACCGATGTACAGGCTCTCCATTATAACAAGGCTAACAAAAAGATCCATATCGGAAAAACCATTACGCGGGGCCTGGGCGCGGGCATGAATCCCGAACTCGGCCGGCAGGCGGCGGAAGAAACCCAGAACGAGATCCGCGACGTGCTCAAAGACGCGGATATGGTTTTTGTGACTTGCGGCATGGGCGGCGGCACCGGGACCGGCGCTTCGCCGATCGTCGCGGATATCGCGCGCGATCTGGGCGCTCTGACCATTGCCGTGGTCACCAAACCGTTCGCTTTTGAGGGCGCGCAGAGAAGGAATATCGCGGAGCGGGGCTTGACTGAGCTGATGGACAAGGTTGATTCCATCATTACGATTCCGAACGACAAACTTCTGCAGGTCATTGACAAGAAAACTTCCCTCCTGGACGCTTTCATGATTTCCGATGAGATTCTGCGCCAGGGCGTGCAGGGTATTTCCGAGCTGATTACCATTCCCGGTTTGATTAACGTGGATTTTGCCGATGTGAAGGCGATTATGTCCAATTCCGGATCGGCCTTGATGGGCATCGGCCAGGCCGCGGGCGAAAACAAAGCCGTGGAAGCGGCCAAAGCCGCCATTAATTCGCCGTTGCTGGAACTGTCCATTGAGGGCGCGCGCGGGATTCTTTTCACGATTACCGGCGGTCCGAATCTGGGCATGAACGAAGTGAACGACGCAGCCAAAATCGTTACCGCTTCGGCCGATGAAGACGCGAAAATAATTTTTGGCACATCCATTGATACGAAACTCAAGGATGAAGTTAAAATTACCGTTGTGGCGACCGGTTTTGACGGCCGCTTGGGCGGCAAGTTGGAAGCGCCGGTCGGGGAGAGACCGTATACGCCCACGCCTTTTGTCAATTCTGACGAGAAAAAGGAAGATTACAAGAATTTGGCCAAAAAAAACCGTCTTTCACCGATAAAAGAATCACAATTTGAACCGGTGAAAAAGAAAAATCCGTCCGGATCCGAGGCCGAAGACGATTCTGACATCCCGGCTTTTATTCGGAAAAAAATGATGTGATATTAGATAAAATAATTGTATATTAAATAAAAAATGAGGTCACTTGGGCCTCGTTTTTGTGTATATAACGTGTCTAGGATATGTATAGTTTATACACGTCTTGACAATGTGTATAGAACGTGTAAAATATAAGTATAAATTATACACATTAAAATATGATATATAAAATAAA
>Ga0210051_1003335_pt1 | contig 15972 bp, 20 predicted proteins | sample CryGey092014_all_FD_185464 | JGI IMG/M metagenome (GOLD analysis project Ga0210051, IMG submission 185464) | Groundwater microbial communities from aquifer - Crystal Geyser CG23_combo_of_CG06-09_8/20/14_all (SPAdes) (version 2) | ecosystem: Environmental > Aquatic > Deep subsurface > Groundwater...
AACTTCTCTTCTACACAGCACCACAATCATGTATTCAGACCCGTAGTATATTCGGCCCGAAAGACGAACACCTACATCAAGTTAAATTCGTGGTCTAGCGGCGCAGGCAAGAAGTTAATAGTCATATTAAAGTAGTGCCGAACGGCCTACATGAAAACCTTGATTATACTTTCTTGACCGAATACCTTACTAGTTAAGAGTGTAGAAAAAATTATTTAACTTGTCCACAGGGGAAGGCTATCCCCAAATAATTATAGCTAATAACTATATACATGAAAATGGAAATTAAAAAAATGATACAAAGTGTATCTAAAAAAAATCTAGGGAAAGCTTTGGTATTCAAGAAAAGATTGATGGTATATCAAAACCCTGTAGAGTTTGTAAACAATATGTATGGTTGTCACCCAAATGACTTAGCTGGAACTTATTTTCAGGCAATCTATAAGTAAAATTAATTGGAAATCTGAGTCAATATGCCTAATGATGGCTTTCTTGAAAAATGGAGAATGAATGTTGAGGATTTGATTGAAAAACATCCTCTGCAAATTATTAGTTGGGAGGCTACAAGAAGATGCAATTTAAATTGCTTACATTGTGGTTCTCCATCTGAAGAAGTTAAGCTACAAAAAGAACTAACAACAGATGAAGTTGTTAGTTCTTTTTATCAAATTGCAGAAGATTTTGATATGTCTCAATTTAGACACATAAACATAACTGGCGGAGAGCCATTTGTAAGAAAAGATTTATTGACGATTTTAGGAATGATAAGCAAAAATCCCGCATATAGGAATATAGATATTCAAACCAACGGGGTTGTTTTGGCACGAGATTCCGATTTATTTGGACAATTAAAACATTATGGAGTTACGGGAATTGGGGTGAGTATTGATGGCCTACAACAAACACATGATAAATTTAGAGGAAGAAACGGAAGTTATGATTTGGCGTTTAAAGCAGCCAAAACAGCAGTAGAAAACGGGTTAACCGTAACAGTTTCAACAGTTGCAAACTCAACAAACATTAAAGAGATACCTCAATTATATGAATTGATCAAAAAAGAAATAAAACCAAGAATATTTAGAATTATGACTTGCGATCCTATTGGCAGGGCTTCTGATAAAAAATATTTACTTTCTCCAGAGCAAACCCAAGATGTAATTGAATTTTTACTTAAAGAGTATACTGCAAATTGTGAAAATTATCACAATCCACAAATAACAATGGTTGAATTGGGTTGTGGTGGATGGTTAGGAAAAGAATTAGAAGGATTGGTCAGACCATTTATTTTTCATTGTGTTGCTGGAATTAATAATTTAGGGATTTTATATGATGGAAAACTTGCAGCTTGTTCAAATATTCCTAGAGCGATTGGATTTGAAGGAGATTTGAAAAAAGACAAAATTAAAGATGTGTGGAATAATAAATATCAAAAATACAGAAATTTTGAATGGAAAAAACAAGGAGATTGTCAAAGCTGTGGAGAATGGGATTATTGTCATGGTGGACCAATGCACAAAAGAAAATCAAATGGAAAAATGACTGATTGTATATATCAAACAATAGCAAATGGAAAATATTATAGAGACTACTCTTCGGAAGGACAAAAATGAGTGTGTTTGCAGAAAATGTTTACGGGCATATTTGGGATAGGCTCTCTTTCAAGAGTAGTGGGTAATATCTTAAAAATATGGTAAAAAGGGGTTAGTATTTCTTAACCCTTTTTAACTATGCAGGAGGAATTACAAAAGATTTTCCAGATACCCGGTAGTCTTAAGGTCAGGAAGATGGAGGAAGTAGGAGGAAAAACAATCATTCACTGTACTGTCAGGAAACAAAGGATTGCCTGTAAACACTGCGGAGGGAAAACAACTGGATATGATTTCAAGACTAACCATAAGAGACATACTGTGGTTGGAGGCAAGACAGTCTGGTTGTATATCACCAAAAGACGAGTTCAGTGCAAGAGCTGTCGTAGGGTTTTTGTAGAACCAATTGAAGAAGTAAGCAGATCTCATCTTACTAATCACATGATTCAGCAGATACAAGAGAAGGCCAGAGGACAAGACTATACGACTGTAGCCAGAGAAATGGGAGTAGGTTGTGCAACTGTTTGTCGTAAGGTGTGGGATCTGCCCGTCTCTAAATTTAAAACGCCAAAAAAAACGAATTGATTCTGGGCATAGACGGCAAATATCTTAATAGAGAAGATGAAATCTTTGTCATAGGAGAAGTTAGAGACAAGGAGTTTCTTGGTGTTACTCAAGACAACTCTGCCCTAGGTCTTGAAACAGTCTTAAGACAAGAACTTCTTAATCGAGGGAAGGTAGCCATAGTCGTCAATATGGATATGAGCAAGCTTATCAGAGGGGTTGTTAAAAGAGTATTCCCTAAAGCTGATATTGTAGCGGACAAGTTTCATGTCATTACTTACACCAATCGCGTCATTGATCTCTGTAGAATTGCTGTGGAGAAGAGTGTGAATGAAAGATTTGGCATTAAACGACTCTTGCTTATGAAAACGGAAACACTGCTTAAGCTTAAAAACAAACCTAAGTGGAAAGAGAAAGTTAAAAGGTTTGAGAGCTTACTGCGTACAAACTCTGAACTCAAGCTTCTCTGGGATCTCAAAAACAAACTGCACGGTTTCTATAGGTGTAGGTCAATAGAGACTGCTTCAGAGTCCTGGAACATCCTCCTGTGGTTTCTGGATGAACATGCAGCCACACATCCAGAGTTCAGAGACCTAAAGAGCACACTTCTTAATTGGGAAGAAGATATCTTAAATTACTTCATTCATCGTACTACCAATGCCTACATTGAAGGTCTGAATAACCGGATAGAAACTTTAAAAAGAAAAAAGTTTGGTTTTAGATCTAAAGAACAATTCCTTAAAGCTCTTGTGTATATGCTCTTTCCTATCTCAACCATCTTTCAATCTTTAATCTTTACCCATACATTCTGAAAAAGAACCTTTGGGATATTGACTTATTTTCGGGGAGGGGTAAAATATAGGTAAAGGTTTTAATAAAAATAATCACTTAATTTTTTAAGTATAAATTTATGAACAAAACATCTAAAATTATCATCGGCGCAATTATTGCCATCGTGGCCGTTGGCGGAATTTGGTATGGTGTTTCCAAAAAACAAACACCAGCAGAAAAACCACCGGTAAAGATTGGCGTTATTGGACATTTTAGCGGAAAGTATGCTGATTACGGAATACCAATGAAAAAAGCGGTTGAGTTAGCTGTTGAAGAACTGAATCAAAAGGGCGGTATTGATAATCAAAAAATAGAATTAGTTGTTGAAGATGATAACAGCGATTCCAATAATGCCGCAACGGCGATGAATAAATTGGTTAGTATTGATAATCTAAATTATCTAATTTCCGCTCAAGGAAGTGGCGTGACTTCGGCCATAACACCTATTGCACAAAATAATAAAAGAATTTTGATGATTACGCTTGGTTCTGCTCCTGATTTGACGGCTATCGGTGATTATATTTTCCGTTCGGTGCCGTCGGATACATATCAAGCGGTAAAAATGAACGATTTCATCAATAATACTCTTAAATCAAAGAAGGTTGCGGGATTATACCTAAATGATTCGTATGGAGCCGGAATCAAAAAAATTATAAATAGCAACACTGGTATTAATAATGTGGATAGTGAAATGTTTGAATCTGCCAGCACCGATTTTAGAACCCAATTACTAAAAATAAAAGAAAGTGGCGCCGATACGCTTGTTATAGTTGCTCACGATGAATATCCGACAATCCTCAAACAACTTAACGAATTAAAATTGAATGTTAAAATTATTGCGTCTGAAACATTCAAAGACGAAAAAATTCTAGGAAACAGTGGAAACAATGCAGAAGGAGTGTATGTTACTTTTATGGCTGACCAAAAAGATTATGTGGATTTCAACAACAAATATCAAACCAAATTTAATGAAAAACCTTCTGCTTATAGCATGTACGCCTATGACGGGGCTATTGCTTTGGCAAAAGCTATTGATCAAGAGAACATCATAGAAAAGGTAAAAAACAATCTATTGAAAGTTAGCTTCAACGGCGCAAGCGGCCAGGTTGGTTTTTCTACGGATAGAGATAGAACCGGAAGTGAATACACTGTTTTTGTCGTCAAAAATGGCCAATTTACAGAAGCAAAATAACAAAAGCAAAAAGTATCCGCAAATGCTTTAAACGCCCGCTTTTTGCGGGCGTTGCAGTGTCAACAAAATTCAGTATAAAATAAGAGGGTAAATTTATGTTAAAAATAATCAATCTTAATTCTGGTTATGGTGAAGCGAAAATTTTATATGGAGTTGATTTAGAAATTAACCCAAGTGAAGTTATCGCCTTAATTGGCCCGAACGGCGCCGGAAAATCGACAATCCTGAAAAGTGTTTTTGGTTTGGCTGATATTTATAGCGGGGAAATTATTTTTAAAAATAAAAACATAACTAAATTTAAAACTCACGAATTAATTGAGCTGGGTATCGGTTTTGTTCCGCAGGGACGCCAGATATTCCCAAGTATGACTGTTTTAGAAAATTTGCAGATGGGAGCTTTTATAATAAAGAGTCGGGATGTGGTTGAAAAAAATGTAAGCGATATTTTTCAAAAATTTCCAGTTTTCAAAGAAAAGCAACACGAACTCGCTGGAAATTTATCAGGCGGTCAACAACAATTATTAGCCATTGCAAGGGCTTTAATAAAAAAACCACAAATTTTATTACTTGATGAGCCTTCGCTTGGTTTGGCACCCAAAGTAACGAAAGAAATTTTTGAAAAAATAGTTGAAATAAAAAATGAAGGTGTTGCCGTTTTGATTATTGAACAAAATGCGAAACAGGCAGTTGGCATTGCCGACAGAACTTATATTTTAGAAAATGGCAAAATAGTAATGCAAGGAAATAAAGATATTTTGAAAGACGAAAAAATTAAAGATATTTATTTTGGTGGTGATGTTGCGTTACAATTTAACTAGGTTTCTGTAAATTTTGGGCGGCGCGCCAATGAAATTGGCACAGCCTTCAATTCCGCCGAAAAAAAGGGCAGTCCGAGCGAGGGCGTGGCGGAAGGAGGGGGTTGGGGGGAGGAATTCCGCCACGCCCGAGCCGTAGTGAAGCGTTTCCGCCGTCCCGCAGTTGGCGGGACATCAAAGCAAAACAATTTTCAATTTCTTTTAAGAAAAATTTGGCGGGCGGGCGTTAAAAAATTGAAAGAAAATTGTTTTGCTTTGCTCGCCGAAGTTCGGCGGACGGAAACGCGGAGCAGAGCTAATCAAGTATTTTTTGTTCAAAATAGGTTCGAGCTTCGTTCAGTAATTGCGACCAACTTAAACTTTTTTCAAATTAGAGAGGCGATTAACATTTTTAGCCCTCATAGTTCAATGGATAGAACAAGAGACTCCTAAGCTCTAGATCTGTGTTCGACTCACAGTGAGGGCAGAGACAATTATAGGTAGAAAATAAGAAATTTCTATTTTGGGTAGAGGCTAGTTTTCTCTCGGGGGCAATGAATTTTGCTTTCAAATTAAATTTCATTTATAATTATATCTATGAAAAATTTGCGCAATTTATAATATCAGTATTTTTGTGTAAAATAATATTATGTTCACCAAAGAAAAAAGACTGAAAGTTCAGATGACGATTATGCTCGCTATTGTCGGTATCGGCATTGGCTGGCTTTTTGCGGTTCAATTTAAAACCACTCCTTCTCGCGTGCTAAACCCAGTGACGCCGTATTTAAGTTTAACCCAAGCTCAGGCAACCTTAACGCGCGATCAAGATGAGACAAAAAATACAATCAAAGCGTTAAAAAAAGAAATTGACGAGTCGCAAGCGCAAATAAAAATCCAGCAAAAATCAGCAAAAACTATGGTTGAGGAATTGGAACAGTTAAAAGATAAAGTCGGATTAACTGAAAAAAAAGGCAAGGGGGTTGTTGTTACTTTGGCTGATTCAAGCAAAGAAATACCCAATATTGATAGTATAGTGCACGCAGCCGATCTCAGAGACTTAGTTAATGTTTTATGGGGAGCAGATGCGCAGGCGATTTCAGTCAATGACGAGCGGTTGACCAATACCAGTTCAATTGATAGCATTATCAATACGATTTTGGTTGATAATACAAAAATTACCAATCCATTTGTGATACGGGTGGAGGGAGATCAGAAAAAAATTCAAAAAGTTCTTGAAGATGCCAATGCTTTATCAGATATTAAAAAACGGGTTAAAAGCGAGGGGTTGGTTTTTAATACCGAGAAATTAGATGTCACGGTCAATGAGTTTGGGGCTAGTTTTTCGGTCAATTTCGCAAAAACAAAATGAAAATATATATAATCAAATACTCAAGTTTAATTATTGTGGCGATGATTTTAGGATACGCGATTGTTTCGCAACTGAAAATTGAAAGTAAAATCAATGAGTTTATTGATCCTAAGCGGTCTAGTGTAATCGCGCTGGAAGTTTCAGAACTAATCAAAACTAATCAGCAACTTTTAACTGAGCAAAGGGACTTGCAAGAGCAAAAAAATAAATTAGCCAGCACAGACAATGACAGCGAAGAAAGTATCGCCAAAGATATTGAAAAGCTAAAAATTATCAGTGGCTTGACAGAGGTCGTCGGTCCGGGCGTGCAGATTGAGCCAAGCGAGTTTCTGCAAACAGTCCAACTAATTGATTTAATCAATGCCTTGCGCAATATCGGTGCTGACGCAATCAGTATTGACGACCAAAGAGTGGTGATGAATACTTTTTTAGATGAGGAAAATTTTCCTAAGCCAGTAATTAAAGTCATTGGCGATAGCGATGTGCTGGAAAACGCGCTCACCAGAAAAGGCGGAATCATTGAGCAAATAGGAGGAAATGCCAAAGTGACAACGCAAACCGAATTAGTTTTGCCAGCGGTTAAATAACTATTTTAAATTTAAAATTTAAAATGTTGATTTATACAACTTACGCAAATTATCGCAATTTAAGTTGTCGCCAGTTGTTTAAATGAGAAGTTAAAATTATTTTTATGGTTTTAATTTAAGGAGACTTTAATATCGCCGAGTTGAGGATTGGGTAAGTTATGTAATTAAAAATATTGAATTGCAATTTTAGATAAATAATATAAAATATAACTATGGACGAGAAAAAAATTATCGTTGATATTTCGTGGGTATCAATTCTTAAAGTGATTACCGCTCTTCTTGCGGTTTGGCTGGTTTGGTCAGTGCAAGATATTATTATTTTATTTTTTATCGTTTTAGTATTGGTAGCCGCGCTTTCACCGGTGGTTGATTTTTGGTCAAAAAAAATAAATCGCGCCCTTGCCACATCTTTGGTATATTTATTAATTCTCGCCTGCCTTGTGCTGATTGGTTTTGTGATTATCCCGCCAGTTGCCACCCAAGTTAGAAGTTTATCGTATGATTTGCCATATTTAAGTAAGCAAATTTTTCCGGTTTTTGGCGCCTGGCGCGATGTGATAGATTTTTCCACCCAAAGTCTGACTTCCCTGGCTAGCCAACTGCAAACGGTTTCATCTTCAATTTATAGCACCACGGTTGGGTTTATCGGTGGAGTGGTGGGCGTGTTCACGGTTTTAGTTTTAACCTTTTATTTACTTTTGGAGGAGCAAGGCGCTAAAAATTTTTTATACAAATACTTACCGATTCAAAATCGAGAAACCTATATTGAAATAATGCAAAAGGTTGGCTTGAAAATGGGCGCGTGGATGCGCGGGCAATTATTTTTAGCACTTGTTGTAGGCGTGATTGATTTTGCCGGGTTGATAATTATCGGAGTGCCGTATGCGTTGACACTAGCCGTATGGGCAGGACTGACGGAAATTATTCCTTATATCGGACCAGTGCTTGGCGCCATACCAGCGATTATTATTGCCTTGACGATCTCTCCGATTCAAGGGTTGTTAGTATTGATTTTCTTTATTGTTGTGCAACAAGTTGAGTCGAACTTTTTAGTGCCAAAAATTATGCAAAAAGCGGTTGGTCTTTCACCAGTGATTATAATTTTGGTTCTGCTTATCGGTGGAAAATTAGCTGGGATTCTCGGTATTATTTTGGCTGTTCCAGTGGCTGCCACGATCGGAGTGTTTGTTCAGGAATTGCCCAAACTCAAAAATACGCAGACATAAAGATAGTGTTTGGTTGTGTAGAAAATAAAAAAATACTTGAAAACTATTTCAAGTATTTTTTAATGGAGCTGAGGGGAGATTAGCACCTTTTGGACACCGATGGTTTCCAACGCCCAACATATGCTTATGTTGGGACTGCCTTCCTGCGCGGGAAAACAGGTGTTTTCCCGACCCCTTTCCCTGGCGCAACTTCAACTTAATTAAAAAAAGACGATACTAACGCATCATCTTTTTTTAATGGAGCTGAGGGGAGTTGCACCCCTGTCCGAAATAAAGTCAAAAAGGCAGTTGACAAGCTTTGTGGGGTCTGTCGACAAATATCATTTTTACTGCAATTTGCCAAATTCTACTGCAATTTTTTCTAAACTCCTCCGCTTATTTTTCCATTGATAGACATCGTCGCTTATAAAAAATTTCGCTACGAATTTGACAAATTTCGTTTAAAAAGCACATTTGCCGACAGACCCCTGATCGCACAAGGCGAATGCTTTTGTTTTAACTTAATCCTGATTACCAAAACTATCTCACCAGGACGTAGATCGGATTATGACGCCGCAAGATTCAGCCGATCGACAAATCTATTGACGGTTGTCGCGTTTAGGCAACAACAGGTGCAAAAGCTAATCCGCTAAAAGCGGTTTTGACCTTTTTAAATAAGTTGGCACTTAAACAACTTGTTCGTTGGATTTACGAGGCAAACAAACTTGCTCGGCTTGAAACCAGTTCTCTTTTATCCCGTCGAAGCTATTTCAGCCCCATTTTTCAAATTGCAAAACCTTAAATAAAGCATAGCATAATTTGCCAAAAAAGTCAATCGGCATTATAATCATTTTAGGAGGATATATGAAAAAAATAATAATTATCGAAGATGACTTACAACTCATCGGCATATACAAGCACGAGTTTCAAAAAAATGGTTTTACCGTTATTCATAGCGAGACAGGTTTTGATCTTGTTGGATTGATCAAAGAAAATCAGCCAGACGCAGTGCTACTTGATTTGCTTGTACCTGGGATTCGCGGGCTCGAGCTTCTCGCGCAACTGCAAAAAGAGGGCTTGACGGAAAAATATCCGGTTATTACCTATTCTGCTTTGGCAACCAAAATGGTGGCAGGAAAATCAAAAAAACTCGGCGCCAAATTACATATTGGCAAAAGCGATTATACTTCGCAAGAAATTGTGAAAAAAGTTCTCGGAGTGATAAAAGGGAAATAGAGGCTAGAGATTGGAAGTTTGATATTAGAAGGGGAATTTTTTAGTGAGAAATCAATTTTATTTTAGAGCAGTAATTTTTTAAGCGATTTTTAGGCTATGACTTGACAAAATGTAAAGTTTTCTTTACAATCGGAGTATGGAAAACAAACAAAACAAGCTTAAAGACCTGCGCAGAAATAAAAACTTATCGCAGGAACAAGTTGCTAAAGAACTCGGAGTTTCTCGCCAGACAATTTTTGCGTTGGAAAAAGGAATGTGGGAACCGTCGCTTACCTTGGCGTGCAAAATTTGCGATTTGTTTGACTTGGCGTTATCCGAAATTTTTGCATTAGAAACAAATAATTTATTTCCTCAAAAAATTGAGGAGAAAGGAGATATAATGGACAGAGATCTTATGCCTTGGTCGCCTTTTCGTGGCTTGGGCGAGCTTCATCGGGAAATCGATCGTTTTTTTGACGATTCGTTTGCGTCAACTAGCGCGTCTAACATTCGTGTGCCGGCAATGAACATTCACGAAAAAGGAAATGAATTTGTGATTGACGTGGCAGTGCCGGGTTACAAAGAAGACGAAATTGACATTGAGGTTGGTGACGATTATTTAACGCTCAAGGGCGAAAAACAAAAGGAAGCAGAAGACAAAGATAAAAAATTTCACCGCAAAGAATTTGCTTACGGAAGCTTTGAGCGCACAGTCGCTTTTCCAGTTTTAGTGGACGATGAAAAGGTGACAGCCGATTTGTCAGATGGGACTTTGCGGATTGTTATTCCTAAAAAAGAACCAGTCAAGCCGAAAGTGAGAAAAATCAAAGTGGTGAAAAAGTAACACTCAAATATGTAGATGGCACAAATAATACCCCAAATTAAAACCTCCAACCTCAGGGTTGGAGGTTTTGGAAAGTTGATTTTTGGGGTAAATTTGATTAAAATAAAATTATTAGCGCGCATAGCTCAGTGGCAGAGCGTCTGCTTGACGTGCAGAAGGTTGGAGGTCCGATTCCTCCTGCGCGCACCAAATGGGACTTCGTGATTTTTTGTAGGGGGAAGCATCGGTTCCGTTTAAAAAAGTTTCGCGCATTTTCAAACAAAGGGTATTTGATTTTTTATCGATGAAATTTTGAGCTTCGTTTAAATTCTTTTTCTTTAATTGCTTGTCGCTTATCCCATTTTTTCTTAGGGCGGGCAATGCCGATCTCGAGTTTGGCTTTGCCTCGCTTAAAATATAGACGAGTTGGGATTAAAGTTAAACCTTTTTCCTGTGTTTTGCCGATGAGCTTGTTGATCTCAGTTTTGTGAACTAACAATTTGCGTGTTCGCTGGGCGTCTTGGTTTTCAGATCCCAAATAAAGTCCGACAATATAAAGCTCTGGTACTTTTTGGCTATAAAAAATTTTGGCAAAACTGCCACGGAGTTGCGTTTTTCCAGCTCTGATAGCTTTGATTTCGTCGCCCTTCAAAACCAGTCCAGCTTCAATTTTTTCTAAAATTTCATAATCAAAAAACGCCCGCTTGTTTTGGAAAATTCTTTGTGATATATTTAATTTAGTGATTTTTTGTTTCATAGGATAATTATAGCATAATGATAATTGGAATAACAGGTTTATTGGGAGCAGGCAAAGATACAGTGGCTGAAATTTTAGTCAAAAAAAATTTTGCACATTTTTCACTTTCAAACGAAGTGCGTTATGAACTTAAAAAAGCGAAAATTCCCGAAACGATTGACAACCTTGTTGCTATGGGGATAAAAATTAAAAATCAATTTGGATTTGCAGAATTGGCAAAACGGGCGCTTAAAAAATGTCAAGGTAAAAATTGCGTATTAACGAGTATTCGCACAACCGATGAAGTGAAGTATTTGCAAAATAAAAAAAATTTTATTTTACTTAACATATCATGTCCGGCAAAAATTAGGCACAAAAGAATTTTAAAAAGAAATCGTCCCAGCGATCAAGCATTTAAAATTTTTCATAAATTTATTGAAAAAGAACGAGAGCAATTTTTTGGCACTGGCGCCAAGCTAAATTTGCAGGCGACAATCAAAATGTCTGACTTGACAATAGATAATAGTCACGATATAAAAGAATTAAAAAGGAAGATTGATGAAATTATCCAAAAATTATACTAGAATTAGTTGGGATAATTATTTTAAGAAAATTACGGAAGATGTTTCGCAACGTTCGAATTGTCTGACTCGGCAATGCGGAGCGATTTTGATAAAAGAGAAAATGATTATATCAACCGGTTACAATGGAACGCCAAAGGGTGTTAAAAATTGTTTTAAAGGCGGATGTCCGAGATGTAATGATAGTAAAATCAAATCAGGTGAGGCGCTTGATCGGTGTATTTGCGTTCACGCTGAAGAAAATGCCATCATTCAGGCGGCATACCACGGCATGTCAACCAAGGACGCAACCCTATATACTATTTATTGCCCGTGTATTTTTTGCGCCAAGTCAATCGTCAATGCTGGTATAAAAGAAGTGATTTATTTTGATGATTACTACCAAATGGATAGCTTGTCAAGAAAAATGTTTACTAGCAGTGGCGTAAAAGTGAGAAAGTTTAATGGAAGTTAGGATTTTAAGGGTTGATAATTCTTTACCTTTGCCTCGCTATGAAACTAACGGCGCGGTGGCATTTGATTATGTGGCGCGTAAAAATACCAAAATAAAACCCGGCGAGATCGGGTTGATTCCCGGCAATGTGATAATAAAAATTCCGCGCGGGTTTATGATTTTGATTGTGCCTCGTTCGTCAATGCCCAGAAAAACTGGTTTGGTTTTTCCGCATTCAGTTGGAATTGTTGACCAAGATTATTGCGGGGTTAACGATGAGCATTTGATCCAAGTCTTTAATCCGAGTAGAAAAATTATTGAAGTAAAAAGGGGAGAGCGGGTCGCGCAAGGCGTGTTTGTCAAAATAGAAAAAGCGAATTGGAAGGAAATGAAAAATATCAGACAGAAAAGTCGAGGAGGATTTGGATCGACAGGGAAAATCTCAAATCTCAAAATTTAAATCTCAAAGCTTGTCCCGAGCGAAGTTGAGGGATGACAATTCAAAATAATAAATGCAATATACCCAAATAAAGAAAACAGACCCGCAGATTTATCAAATTATCAAAGCGGAAGAGAAAAGGCAAAGGGAAGGGCTGGAGTTGATTCCGTCTGAGAATTATACGAGCGATGCGGTGATGGAGGCGATGGGCTCTATTTTAACCAATAAATATTCCGAAGGCTACCCGCGTAAAAGATACTATGGCGGGCAAAAAAATATTGACGCTATGGAAGAGCTGGCGCAAAGGCGCGCGCTGGATTTATTTGTTCCTCAGGGGTCGCAAAAAAACTGGCATATAAATGTTCAGCCTTTATCCGGCTCGCCGGCGAATATCGCGGTACTTTTAGCTTTGCTCAATTTCGGCGATAAAGTGATGGGAATGAGTTTAGATCAAGGCGGACATTTAACCCACGGGCACCCGGTTAATTTTTCCGGTAAGGCTTATAAATTTTTTCAATACGGCGTCAGACGCGACAATCAGCAGATTGATTATAATGAAGTGGAAAAGATAGCTTTCAAAATTAAACCAAAAATGATAATTTCTGGAGCAACTGCTTATCCACGGATGATTGATTTTAAGAGATTTAATGCGATCGCTAAAAAAGTTGGCGCTATACATATGGCGGATATCGCTCATATAGCCGGACTGATTGCGGGTGGTGTTCATCCTTCGCCATTTCCATTTACCGATGTTGTAACTACTACCACCCATAAAACTTTGCGCGGTCCGCGTGGCGGAGTTATTTTTTGTCAAAAAAAATATGCTAGCGCGATTGACAGAGCAGTTTTCCCCGGTTTGCAAGGCGGTCCGCACGATCATATCAACGCCGCCAAAGCGGTTTGTTTCGGCGAGGCGCAGAAAGCAGGTTTTGCCAAATACGCGGCGCAGATTGTTAAAAATTCTAAAGTATTTGCTAAAGAGCTGAAAAAATTAGGATTTAGTTTAGTAAGTGACGGAAGCGACAACCACTTGATTTTAATCGATTTAAGCAATTTTGAAATTACTGGAAAAATCGCGCAAGAAACTCTGGACAAAGTTGGTATCACGGTCAATAAAAACACGGTGCCATTTGGCAAACGCAGTCCGTTTGATCCGTCTGGTATTCGACTCGGCACTGCTGCATGCACCACGCGCGGAATGAAAGAAAATGACTTTGCGATGATTACCGATCTGATAAAAAATGCACTTTCAAATATATGCAACGAAAAGAAATTGATCAAAATCAAACAACAAGTAAAAAAATTAGCTCTTAAATTTCCAGTGCCGGGAATTAAGTAGTATTTCATGAAACAATATCTTGATTTATTAGACAAAACCCTAAAGACAGGCGAAAGGCGAAGCGACCGAACTGGCGTTGGCACCATCAGTCTTTTCGGCGCCCAATCACGCTATTATTTGTCTAAAAATTTCCCCTTGTTGACTACCAAAAAAATTTTCCTGAAAGCGGTGATTTATGAGTTGTTATGGTTTTTGAAGGGAGACACCAATGTCAAATATCTGAATAATCACGGCGTTGGTATCTGGGATGAGTGGGCGGACAAAACCGGCGAACTCGGTCCGATCTACGGCAAACAATGGACTGCTTGGAAAGCGAATAACGGCGCTAAGATAAATCATCTAAAACAAGTCAAACTTCAGCTCAGCCGAAAGCCCCGATGTTTACCCCGAATTAGGCTTAATCCCAAGGTAAAAAATATTTTTAAGTTCAATTATGAAGATTTTGAAGTAATCAATTATAACCCCTATCTGAGTATCAAAGCTTCGATTGCGATATGATAATAATCTAAAATTTAAAATCTAAAACCTAAATTTCACTATGGAAAATCCTAAGTTGCGCATCAGCCTGATCGCCGCTATCGGCAAGAACCGCGAAATCGGTAAGGATAACCAATTGCTTTGGCATATACCAGAGGGTCTGAAAAGATTTAAGGAAATTAACGCCGGGCACCCAGTGATTATGGGAGAAAATACTTTTTTTTCTCTGCCCAACGTTTTACCTAATCGTTTAAACATTGTTTTAACGCGCGAAAAGCAAGTCCGATTCAAAAATGCGGTGGTCGCGCGCTCAATCGCCGAAGCAGTTAAAAAAGCCAAAGTCAAAGAGAGAAAAGAAATTTTTTTTATCGGTGGCGGAGCTGTTTATTTTCAGACGTTTCAATTGGCGGATCGGCTTTATCTGACTGTGGTTGATAAAAAATTTCCCGGCGCCGATACTTTTTTCCCTGACTATCGGAATTTTAAGCAAGTAATTTATCAAAGAAAAAGTCGCTACCAACAATATCGCTATACATTTTTAATTTTAGAAAAATGAATAAGTTCATCGTAATTGAGGGTATTGACGGCGCCGGCACTACCACCCAGTCAATTTTACTGGCAAAACGAATTTTTGAAAACCGCAAAGATGTTAAATACTGCTTACTCGTGAGCCGACCGGCGGAAAATACGGTCTAAAAATAAGAAAAATTTTAGCCGAGTCAAAAAGACCGCAGTTGCATAGAACCGAATTGTTAAAATTATTCATTCAGGACCGACGGGAGCATTTGAAATCTTTGGAGAATTTTGAAGGCATCGTGATTTCCGATCGGCATAAACACAGCACTTTTGCCTATCAGCAGGCGCAGGGGGTAAAATTTAACCAAATTTTCCGAGTCCATCAAAAATTTCGTTTGCCTGACATTACCATTATTTTAGATTTGCCGGTCAAGATCGCCTGCCAGCGAATAGAAACCAAAAAACAGCTGGAAGTGTTTGATCGCCACAAATCTTTTTTGGACATAGTTAGAAAAAATTATCTGGTCTTACCTTCTCAATTACCAAAAGAAAAAATTTACTTGATTAACGGAAGCGCCAGCCGGGAACAAGTATCCAGACAAATTTGGAAAAAAGTTAAAAATCTGGTAAAATGAAATTATGAAACAGATTGACCATCGTAAATTAGGCAAAAAATTAGGCATCTTTCATATTTCCGAAAAAGTCGGCATTGGACTGCCACTTTGGTTGCCAAAAGGCGCGATAATCAGAAAATTATTGATGGATTATTTGGAAAATGAACAACGCGTTGCTGGCTATGATTTTGTCGCTACTCCGCATCTGGGGAGATTGGAGTTGTACAAAAAATCAGGGCATTGGGATACTTACCGAAAAAATATGTACCAGCCGATAGAGATTGACAAAGAAAAATATATTTTAAAACCAATGAATTGTCCTCACCATATCGCGATTTACGAAAGCAGTGTCCGCAGTTATCGCGATTTGCCATTTCGTCTGGCTGAGTACGGGACGGTTTATCGCTACGAGCAAACTGGCGAGTTGATGGGACTCACTCGCACGCGCGGTTTTACCATTGACGACGCGCACATTTTTTTGGCGGAAGACGAGCTAGAATCAGAATTAAAAAATGTGCTTTTACTGACGAAAAAAGTTTTTGCCAAATTTGATTTTTATGATTTCAAGGTTCGTGTTGGACTGCGAGGCGAATCGGAAAAATATGTCGGGTCTGATGAAAGCTGGTCAAAGGCAGAAAAAGCGATTAAAAATGTAATGCAAAAATCTGATT
>Ga0210051_1003336_pt1 | contig 15969 bp, 13 predicted proteins | sample CryGey092014_all_FD_185464 | JGI IMG/M metagenome (GOLD analysis project Ga0210051, IMG submission 185464) | Groundwater microbial communities from aquifer - Crystal Geyser CG23_combo_of_CG06-09_8/20/14_all (SPAdes) (version 2) | ecosystem: Environmental > Aquatic > Deep subsurface > Groundwater...
CCCGGCATTTTACATTTAAGCCTCCTCGGTTTCTCATTATCTAATCATAGCAAAAAGCAACAGAAAGTAAATATTCGAACTATGGCCACAGCGAAGCGCTCTGCCAAATTAAGCTACGACCACCATGTGTGCTCTATATTGAAAATAGTTCGAACAAATTTCGCCGCCGAAGGCGGCGAAAACAAGCCCCTGTAATTTGCGGCTCGCCCGCAAGCGGGCTCGCCGCGTTCTTTGACAATTTCAAGTTTTTCTTTGGCGAAACGATAATTTACTCCAAAAGCTTAAAAGTAGAAAGCATCTGGTTGAAAATATTTGTAGCATCAATAGAGTCATATTTAGGGTCTATAGAAATAAATTGGTTAATGAACTCTTCTCTTGAAAAAGGTTTTTTCTCTGGGTCGTAAGTAAAGGGAACTTTAATCGTTAAGTTGGGAATAGCTGGATGTTTCTCAAGATAAAAATTAACTGTCCTGGAGGATTCGGAAAGTCTTCCAGTAAAAATGTTTTCAAAATCTTCTATATCAATTTCATCAGGAAACTCTATCGTGTATTTATACTTTGTATTCTTATAAATCCACCAGCCAGAGTTTTTTGACGGCTCTACGCCCGTAGGGGCCAACACTTCCTCTTTTTCAATGAATTTGAATGTATTTTCTATTTTCTCAATTAATTCTCTATATTGGTTGAAATAATTGGTAGTTCCACTAGCCCCTCTTAAAACATAGATGTAACCATCATCACGCACAAAATATGTAAATATTCCAGGAAATTCTTCTTTAACGCTTCTTACTGCTAAATTTTTTCCTATTTGAATCTTCTGTCCTTCTTTAAAATCGATGTGATGAGAACAAAGGTAATCCAAGGAACGATTTTTATAATTTGGGAAACGATAAATATCTATTATAACTTTTTCGTGAGGACCAATATCTTGGGTCAAAGGATCCGGTTCGCTACTGATACCTACCATATAAACTCTTTCTGTAAAAAGATAAAAATCTTTAGGATATTTAATCTCGTAACCCTGTAGGATATTTCGATAAATTTTCCAATCAGCAGTTTCTCGTCCGATTACTTCTTCCTGCGATACTTCTACTTCTTTCGGCAATTCGCTTTTTTCCTTCGATAGTCTTAAATACTGCCAAGTTAAAACTCCTCCCCCAACAAGAACAAGAATAATAACTATAATCCAAATTTTAGAAAAAGCACGGTTGTTCATTTTTAATTTTAAAATTTTCTTTTACTTACAAAACCAAAAATTAAATTTTTGCTGGAAATTTCCGTTCAATTTGGCCGCCGAGCGAAGCGAGGCGACACCAAACCGCTTGCAAATTCCTTACTGGTGCCCTCAAGAGGAGTCGAACCTCTATTCCAAGGTTAGAAACCTTGTGTTCTATCCATTGAACTATGAGGGCTAAGGGTTATTATAACCTAAAAATATCCTTTGGTCAATCTTTTTTATTCTGAAATAGCGCCTCGAAATAGATCAGGGTATTCTTTTAATTCAGCTTCTTTGAATCTCTTTTCCCTAGCCCCCCATTCATTTAATATTTTTTGGTAGATTTTTTCTTCAAATTGAAGAGGTTCTTCAATAGTCCGGAGTTCTGCTTTCTCTGCTAAAATACTGTATTTATAGAAAATAATACCGCCTAAAATTAGAGATATAAACAAAAGAAATAGGAAAGTTAGGAAAGCCTTCTCCCCTAAAATTCTTGGAAGTTTTTTAAAAAAGATTTTAATTTTACCTGCCAGCTTCGCCTTGCGAAACAAGGCAGACGGGTTAAACTTTATTCCCATATTACTTGGTGAAAACTTTTATCGATAAAGAGGTGCTGGTATCGCCCGAAGAGAATTCTTTTGGCTCAAGTTTTTTTTCAGTTAATCTCCGGGTATCCAAATTAAGAATTTCTATTAAATAGGGGCCGGTTTCTATTTTTTCAAGAAATTTCCCAAAGTTAGTAAACTTCCCCTTTAAAGCCACCTGAAAGGTGATGGAGGGCCAGGGATCAGCGGCAATTTCTTTTTTTGGAGTCGGAGAGGAAATATCAATCGAAACCTGAGAATCTTCGGCAATTTTTCTCAGAAAACCAACGAATTTAATAATATCGGTGGGAATTTCCGGGTCAATAAATAATTTATCAATTTTTTCTAAATTTTCGCGGTGGGTCTGATAAATCTTTTCAAATTTTTCCAAGTTTTCGATTTCAGCTTTTAACAAAGCTAATTCTTTTTTCTGAGAAATAAAGGCCTCAGAATTCTTTTTAATATTATTAAACAAGGGGTAAATTATCAAAAAAATAAAAATTAGACCTGTTATTCCAAGGATTCCCGAAGTAAAAATTATTTTTTTATTTGGATTCATAAATTACTTTGTAATTTTAAAAGTGACGTCGAAATCAATGTCAACTAACTTAATCCAGGCAGCGGGAGAAAAACGAATTTCTTTAAAATTTTCTTGTTTTTCAAGATTCTCTTTAAAACTAACCAAGATTTCCACAGTTGGAGAAAAACCAGAAAAAGTTATTTGAGAAGTGCTCTTTTGATAAGAAAAAGATTTTAAATATATTCCCTCGGGAGTAATCTCTGAGATTCTTTGCAAAAACTCAGTTAGGTGAAACTGACCCTGATAAAAAGAATCTACCTTAGAAAGGTCTTGATTGATTGAATTGAGTTCCCCTTTAAGAGCTTTAAATTGAGGAAGCTCTTTTTCTCCCAAATTCGCAAGAATTTTTTGGTAATCTGCCTGTCCTGAAATGTAAATCTTTATTGAAAGCAAAATTAAAAAAAGAAGAACAAGAAAAACCAGCAAAAGAATTCCCAAAATTAAAATTAGTTTAAATCTCTCTTCTCCCAAAAGTTCTCTTTTTTGTTGTGGCGGTAATAAATTTATCATCGAAATAAATTGAAAATTCATTGAACATTATTTTTCCCTGACGCCTCTTAAAGCCAACCCCAGGGCTGTAGTATAACTTAGTGATTTCTCGTAGGATAATCCTGGTACCTCTTTTAAAGGTTCTGGTAAAATATTTATCCAAGGATTGCCGAGCTCTACGGGAATTTTTAGTTCCGAAGAAAGAAAATCAGATAATCCTTGAAAATTAGCTCCTCCTCCGCAAAGGAAAATTTTGGATACCCCTTTGCCATTGGGAAGAAGATGTTCATGGGAAACGTGAGTTTGGTAATAGCTAATATGAGTTTTAATTTTCTCTATTAAATATGCCAGGACGGGAGTTGATGCTTCAAAAATTTCTTTTCCCTTATTTTTTATATCAGCTTTAATGCCATATTTTAGTTTTAACTTCTCGGCCTCGGCTAGCTCCGTTTTTAAACTTCTGGAAATGGCTTCGGTAAATTTCTGAGAAGAAACTGGGATAGATGAGGTAAATCTTAGAGAATAACCAGAAAAAATGATAAAACTGGCTTTAGTAGCTCCCAAGTCAATTAAAAGCAGAGGAAAGGGACTTACTTCATTTTTTACCAAGGCTCGGGAAATTGCCTGAGATTCAATTTCTAAAACCCAGGGAATAAAACCAGCTTTTTTAATTGAAGCTACGTAAGGATCTACCGTCTTTTTGGATAAAGCGGCAATTAAAACATCCAGGTGGTCGAGATGATTGTAAAGGGGCTTAATTATTTGGAAATCTAAATAAACTTCTTCAATGGGCAAAGGAATGTAATTTTCTGCTTCAAACCTGACTGCCTTTTTTAATTCTTCCTCTGTCATTGGAGGCATCTGAATTACCTGGAGGAAGGCTTTTTCTTCAGGCAGGGAAGCTATTACATATTTTGAATTTAGTTTTTCTCCCCTAACCTTCCCTATTGCCTCTCTAATAATCTTTGCCAGAGTTTCTTCATCTTTAATTTCTCCCTCTTCGATTATTCCTGATTTAATCTTTGCCTCTCCAAAAGAAGCCAAACCTAAAACTCCTCGCTTTTTTTTGAGTTTAATAATTTTCAGAGATAAATCAGAAATATCCAACCCAAATGCCTCAGGTTTTAAAGTTAAAAATTCTGGCATTAATTTAATTATATCATTTATTCAATTTCCTCCCAATTTACAATTACAAAATCAGGGCTAATATAAGGAACGAAGGGAGGAGAGCTGTAAACTAAATTTGAATCAAAATAACTTTCTCTTTTTAAATATCCGGAAACTATCTGACTTCCCGAAATCCATTTAGTTCCCACTCTACCCGAGCTGATTATTGAACCGTAAATCTCTAATTTTTCTCTGATATTGTCAGGATAATGATTTCGGGAAAAACGACCTTTCTGGGCAACGAAGATTCCTCGCAATTCCATCTGGTTTGGTGATTGAGGCCCAATTAAAACATTTCTTTCCCCGATTAAAGCAAAACCATCTGAGCCATCCTTGACTGAATAATCGATGTTAGCTGCTAAAATAACATCGGTATCCAAATTTGGATTAATAAGATTTGCCGAGGCAACAGTGACTTTCCCCTTCACTATTCCTTCTGGCCAGATATTATCTTCAATAAAAATAGCCGAACAGGCAGAGGGGATAGTATGGGTATTATAAAGATATTCACTGGTAATTGTGAAATAATCATAATGCCAGCCTTCTTCAATTGAGTAGGCGTAAGTTGGAGATAACCCGGTAATTACCCAGGTTTCAAAGGTGCCATTATTTTTAAATTTCAGGTGATATCCCTTCCCCTGAGGATTGATATCAACAGAAGGAGGGAGATAAATTCCGGCTGATTGAGCAGAACTTTTCATTTGAGCTAAATCAATTGTAATCCCGGTAAAATCAAAGGAGGGAATCGGAAAACTAAATAAATCTGGATTGCTGTTTTGGGTGGTGGTGAAGACGCCCGGGCAAACACAATTTGCTCCTTCTATCCAACAACCATTAGCCGTTGGACAAGGACTACAACCAAAGGAAGAAGTACAAACCCAGTTTTCTTTGGCCGAAGTGACTAAAGATTGATTTTCTCCATCCATTCTAATACCGCCGTTTGAATGATAAGGCCCCCTGATTTCATGGTCTTCGCCAATCCAGACATTGTTATTTAAAATATAGGAATATTTTGCCACTGAGGTCCGGGCATATAAAACACTGACTTTCCTCTTTAGCTGGGGGAATTTATCTGTCCAACCAGTAGAGATGATTTCTCTTTGCACCATCTCGCCGCAGGAAATTGTTGGGGTAATCTGGAGAGAAAATTTTCCAATCGGATTTCCAGCCGGGTCAAAATAATCTTTTTCAGTCAGGCAATTCTGGCTAACTTCATTATTAAGACACCATCTGTAATAGTTAACCCCGGCTTCAGCAATATGCAAGGATTCGTTCCAGGCCACTTTTTGAGCCGATATTCTCAATTGCAACAAAATAAACCCCAGCAGCCCGCCTAATAAAATTAAAAATATTGCGCCGAAAACAAGAACATAAGTTATAATTATTCCTCTTTTATCTGAATACAATATCATAACAAAGATAACGCATAAATAAAATTAGAAATGTGAGGATCAGACTTTCACATTAAATTACTCTTGTTTTAAGTTTCTTAATTGTACCGATGATTCCAGTTCAAAATCCTGAGGAGGCCGATTTGGGTCTACATTAACAACCAAATACACTTTCATTAACTTGGTATCCACCAATCTCGCTGGATATTCAGTTATTTTATTGCCCTGACTGTCAAAATATTCAAAAATCGGCGGAACATTTCTGACATAAGAAGTTAAAATTGAAATTTTTTCCTGGTCAGAAGGATAAGTTGGCGGGGAGCCAACAGGTTTTATTACTCCTTTTTTGAATTGATGGGCAAATCCTGATAAATCTTCAATAAAAGAAAATTCAAATTTTGCTTTCATTGAATGAGGACAAAGGGGATCAACATAAGAAATGGCATCGGCTAAAAAATTGATGGAATCATCAGCAGCTAACGATGTTACATCAAAGACGGTAGTCCCTTGCCAGGTTCCTGGACAATCTGTACAGCCAGTTTTGCAAATTTCGCCAATTTTTGTTCCGTCGGCAAAAATTTCAGCATATTCTTTGCTCTGACCAAAATCGCCGTCAACTGAAACTTTTACCTGAGCTGATTTTAGGGTTCCTTTTAGAAAATTGGAAAAATCAACACTACAAGGACCGCCTTTAACTGAAGTTTGGCATTCTTTTGTTTGACTGCCAGAATTAGTTGTTCCTAAAAAATATCTTGCCCTTTCTGTTTTCCCGTCATTATCAATGTCACTAAAAAAGATAAATTCTTTATCACCAGCCAAAACTATGGGATAGGAACCATCTTCGCCACTTCTTGCCTCTCTAATTTCTTTGACCATTGTCTCAATTCCTCTTCTGGCTTCCTCAATAGCTATTGATTGCTGCCAGGTGTAGCCATAGGTTCTATAAGCCGTAACAATCAAACCAGCAACTGCTCCTATAATTAAAGTAAAAACAAAAATGGCAACCAAGGCTTCAATGAGGGTAAAACCTTTCTCATTTAAGCATTTAAACATATAAACATTGAAACATTATGTTTTTATTCAATTTGTTCTAACTCCACCAGCTTTGTTGTATCGCCGGAAACCGAGACCTGAGTCAAGATAGATGAATAACCCTGGGCTGAAATTTCTAAATCATAAGCAGCAGCTGTCAAAGGAATAAAATAGGTTTTGCCATTCTCGTCGGTATATTGAGTAGTATCATAACCCAGACCAGTATTAGATAATTTCACGCTGGCTGAAAAGATAGGCCCTCCAGTAATAATATCCTGAACAGTAACTAAGAGTGAGTTTTCAGCCCTTAGAATTAACCGAACAGCCATGCTGGTATCAGGCGCTAGGCCTATTGGTTGAGTAGTCTCTGTTCCTAGCGGGGATTCAATTGCAATTAAATCCAAGCCAGGAGTAACTGTTGAAAAACTATAGGAATCCCATTCCAAGTTAAAAATTATTACCTGACCCGGCCCATCAGTGGTGTGCTCTTGAGAATATTTATAAATCGGTTCTTCATTGACATCTAAACCAATCTTTTTTGCCCCGGTCAGAGCAAAGGTTACATTATGGACAACCGGATAACCAGCGCCTTTGCTCCCCCGAGTTTCCACTGTCATTGAACTTAATTTATCAATAGAAAAACTATTCTCTGTAAGCTGGCCCTCAAGCACTATTGGATGGGGTTTTTCCGGAGTAATAATAGTCTTGCCATTATAAATCTCTCCACTGCCATAGGTTTGCCCTGAACTGTAATTTGTTTTGGAAATAACCACTTTATAAGTACCTAGAGCTAAGGAAAAGTAATGTTTTCCATCAATTGGAGTGGCAGTTTTTAAAGCTTGGTCAGTTTCTGGGTCTTTCACTTCAATTAAAGGAGAAGTAACCATTACGCCATAGGCATCAAAAACTGAAACAGAAAGTATTCCGCCAGTTTCGGCACATTCTTGCGCAAGATTCTTAGGAGCAATATCAGCAGTAAAAACAACCTCTCCTTTAAAACGGCCCGACCAAGAAACCTTCACCTCCGCTTTCTTATAATCATTGGGGCAATCGTCGTCAGGAGCGGCGATTCCATCGGCTGAATCAACAACATAATCTACCCTTGTCTCAATTTTATATTCAATATTGTTAAAAACAGCAGTGCTGGAGGCTTGTAAAACTCCTTCAGGAAATCCTCCCATAACCCCTATTTTTTCATATGATAAATTCCTAATCTCTTCTATTTTTTGATTGGCAATAGCAGTGGCAGTAATTTTGTTCCGGCTTTGGCCAACTACTTTTATTCCCAACTGATAGGCGCCAAAAATTCCCAAAAAGACAATCAAAATCAAAAAAGTTCCAACCAGAACATCGATTAGGGTAAAAGATTTTTGATTTTTGATTTTTGATTTTTGATTTTTGATCACATTGCTCCCAGCATTGAATACATTGGTTGAATCATTGAGATAGCAAAGAAACCAACCACTGCCCCAACAATAAGCATCAAGACTGGTTCAATAACTGCTGATAAGTTTTTAGTAGCATTTCCTACCTCTTCTTCAAAAAAATCAGCCAGTCTTCCTAAAATATCTGAAGTCTCTCCGGTTTCCTCCCCCACTTCAATCATCTGGATAATTATCGAGGGGTAGATATCTTGATAGGGTTTTAGAGATTCTGAAAGCTTACTCCCTTTTCTGACTTTTTCAGCAGATTCTGCCATTGCCTCTCGAAAATAAATATTTCCTAAGGCTGCTGAGACAATTTCTAAGCTCCTGACGATAGGGACCCCTGAGGCAAAAAGAGAGCTTAAGGTCCTGACAGTGGAGGCAGAATTAGTTTTTTTAATAATTGGGGAAATAATAGGAATTTTCAGAGATAGAGAGTCTATCATCCTCTTTCCTCTTTTTGTTTTTAAAATTGTCCGAAAGATAAAGAAAAGCCCAATAATTATTAAAATGCCGAAATACCATTTTTTAGCCAGGAAAACCCCAAGACCAATTACTAACCTAGTAGTGAGGGGAAGTTCAATGTTTAATTCTTTAAAAGTTTCAGCCAACTTGGGGACAACCATAATCAACATCAAAATCCCAATGCCTATCATCGCGCAAATGATAACGGCTGGATAAATCATTGCCCCTTTTATTTTTGATTTTAATTCATATTCTCTTTCCATCTGCTGAGTTAAAGTTTTTAAAACTTCTTCCAAAGTTCCAGCCTCTTCTCCAACTTTTATCATACTAGTAAAAAGCTCAGGGAAAATATTGGGGTGTCTGGCTAAAGAGTCAGAAAAACTTTTCCCCCTGGTTATCTCCTCAGCTATATTTAATAAAGCCTCTTTGAATTTTTTACTTCTTGCCTGTAAAGCTAAAGTTCTTAGAGTTCTGGGCAAAGAAATACCAGCTGCAATCATCACCTGCAAATTTTTGGTAAACATCATTTTCTCAGTTAACGAAACTCTTCTTAAGAATGACAAAGAGATTTTGAATTTCTTTCTTTTAATATCTTCCTCTTCTAAGCTTGCCGAAATTAAAACATAGCCTTCTTGACGAAGGACTCTAGCCAATTCTGACTTATCTTTAGCTTCTAAAGTTCCTGATCTTGGCTCTCCTTTTAAAGATTTGGCTGTATAAAAATAAAGTGACATTTATTCGATAATAACGCGGAGTACTTCTTCAATACTTGTTATCCCCTGGGCTGCTTTGATAAATCCGTCCTCAATCATTGTTCTCATTCCTTCTTTTTGGGCCTGGACCTGAATTTGATCAGTAATTGCTTCTTTGACAATTAGTTCTTTTATGGTTTCAGTAACATCTAAAACTTCAAAAATTCCGATCCTGCCACTATAACCCTCCGGATATTCCTTAGTGGGTTTTGGCCGATAAAACTCAATATCCTTGAAACTGGATTTTGGTTTTACTATTTTTTCTTCTCTTAAAATTTTTAGAATCCGGCCTAAATCACAATATTTTCCCAAATTTTTTAGTTCTGATTCTTTTAGAGTGTACTTAGTTTTTTCTTTACAAAGTTTTCTGACCAGTCTTTGGGCTAAAATAATTTCAAGAGTTGAGGAAAGCAAAAATGGCTCGGTTTTCATATCAATTAATCTGGGGATAGCTCCGGCAGCATCGGTAGTATGCAAAGTAGATAAAACTAAATGACCGGTTAAAGCGGCATTAATGGCTAAACCAGCTGTTTCGTTATCTCTAATTTCTCCCACCATAATAATATCGGGGTCCTGACGGACCAAAGACCTGAGGCCTGAGGCAAAAGTTAAACCAATTTTTGGATTAACCTGAGTTTGGTTAATTCTTGGCATTCGATATTCAATTGGGTCCTCCACGGTTGAGATATTTACCCCGGGAATATTCAAAATTTCCATCATAGCATATAAGGTAGTGGTTTTTCCACAACCGGTTGGCCCGGTAATAAGAATCATCCCTACCGGTTTTCTTAAATTATCCTGAACTCTTTCTAAGGATTCGTCTCTTAATCCCAATCCCTCTAAGGTAAGAGCCTTGGAGGTTTCAGCTAATAATCTCATAACAATTTTTTCTCCGTCAAAGACCGGCAAAACCGAGACTCTAATCGAGTATCTGTAATCCTCGGTTTCTATCTTAAAACGGCCATCCTGGGGAAGTCTATGCTCGTCTAACTTTAAATTGGAGAGGACTTTTATTCTGGCTACAATTCCTGAGCTAACTTGTTTCGGAAGGGTCATCGCATCATGTAAAATACCATCAATTCGATAGCGGACTATAACTTCTTTCTCCAGAGGTTCTATATGAATATCAGAAGCTCGCTGTAAAATTGCATGCTTCATTAGAGTATCGACAATTCTAATCACTGGCAACTCTTCCGCCGCTTTCAAAAGTTCTTCTTTTTCCTCAAATATCTCCTCTTCCTTTATTGGTTTGATAATCCCAGCTTCCTTTTTGATAATTTCCCCGAATTCAGCCTCAAGGGTCTTTTGGTATTGATTTAAAACATTTTTGATGGAATCTGAAGTCGTTAGTCTTGGCAGAATTTTTAAATTTGCTGTCTTTTTAATAAACTCAACAGTTCTCAAATCTTCCGGGTCAAGCATGGCCACTTCTAAATTATTTCCCTTTTTTCTAAAAGCAACAATATTATGAGACCTGGCAATTGGCTCAGGAATAAATTTCAGAACCTCTGGCGAGATTTTTTCCTTTTCCAAGTTTATAAAAGGAATCCCTAAAATATAAGCTTCAAGTTTAATTAGTTCTTCTTGAGCAATTAAACCATCTGAAACTAAAACATCTCCGACTTTCTGGCGGGTAATTTCTGCTTTTTTTAGAGCCTTCTCAAACTGGTCTTTGGTAATTAAACCGGCATCCAATAAAAAGGCTTTTAATTGTTGGGGTTCTACTCTCATTTTATTCTTGGAGGGCTTTTTTAATTTTTTCTAAGACTTCTTCCAGAGTGTATTGGGCTTTTACCAAATAAGTGGTCGCTCCTAGCTCAAGTGCCGTATCAACATGTCCTATTCCTTCAAGATTGGTCAAGATAATAACCGGAATTCCTTTTGTTCCAGGATCTTCTTTCAGTTGCTTTAAAACCTCCAAACCGTGGAGTTTAGGTAAAATTAAATCTAACAAAATCAAGTCGGGTTTTTTAGTCTTAGCCATTTCCAGCCCTGTTTCTCCGTCTAAGGCTGGAATTATCTCAAAACCCTCTTGCCTTAAAATTTCTCCAAGGGTTTTTTGAAGAGCAGATTCGTCTTCTATAAATAAAATTTTTTTCATAAACCGAGCTTTCGCGAAGCGAAAGCGAAGGTGAAGATGAAGAGTAATCTCTTCATCGCCTATTATTTAATAGGTAAAGTAAACCAGAAAGTCGACCCTTTACCTTCCTGGCTTGAAAATCCAATTTTACCTCCTGATTTTTCAATAATGGATTTGGTAATATAAAGACCTAATCCTGATCCCTGGGTTTGATATTTTAAAACATTTTCTGAACGGAAAAATTTTTGGAAAATATATTTTTTATCTTCCTTAGGAATACCTACGCCATTATCTCCAATTTCAAAATAAAGATCCCCCCTCTTCTTCTCAAGTTTTATTTCAACTTCACCTTTATCTTTAATATAACGGGTAGCATTATCTAAGAGATTTTCAGCCGCTAATCTAATTTGAGATGGATCGGCAAGAATCTTTGGTAAATTCTCCTCGGCCTTGAATTTTACCTCAATGTTTGAGGACTGAATAAAAGGTTTAAATTCTAAAATTAGCTCTTTTATTAAATTTTCTAAAGAAAACTCTTGTTTTTTTAATGGAAGAGTTCTCTGTTCAATTCTTGAGACGGTTAATAAATCTGAAATTAACTCCATCATCCGACCACTATTTTCTTTTAAAATCTTAAAATATTCCGTTTGTTTTTTCTCAATCTTGCCCAGTCTGCCCGACATTAAAAGCTCAATTGCCCATCTTAAATTAGAGAGAGGACTTCTTAATTGATGAGAAGCCACACTGATAAATTCTGATTTCATTCTATTTGCCTCAGCCAATCTCTCAAATCCCTGAATTATAATAAAAGCAATAATAAACAAAATTGTGGTTAATAAAAGTATAATCAAAGCTATTAGCGCAGGGTCTTCAACATAGCGGGTACCTATGGCATAAGTAATGACGGCTGTTCCGATAATAACTACTCCCATTATTAAAAAAAGAAATTGGGGACACTGCCAAAGAGAAAGGCCATATCTTTTACACTGAACAACGATATTAAATTGACTAAAGATTTTTTTTAAGTCCATAATTTTATTGTATCATATTCATTGTATCATATTTGAAAAACAAGTGAAAATATGATAGATTAAGAGGTGCGGGGTGTGGTCGATGAGACTTACGTCTCATCTCCACCCTTCGCTACGCTCGGGTGTGTAATGGTTAGCAGAGCCCTGCCCATTTCCGGGGTGTGGTGTAATGGTAGCACGAGTCTTTTGGGAAGATTTAGTCCGAGTTCGAATCTCGGCACCCCGACTGCGGGTATAGTATAGTGGTAGTACGGAACCCTTCCAAGGTTCAGGCACGGGCTCAACTCCCGTTACCCGCTCAAAATTTTGAAAAAATTTTGAGTGGAAGATGAAGGCAAACCCGAAGGGGCAAACTTCATCGCCCGCTCCAATTAAAAACAGGCAATCGATGCCTGTTTTTAAAGTTTTATTTTGCGTATTCTATCACTCTGCTTTCCCTGATAACATTGACTTTAATTTCTCCCGGATACCTGAGTTCTTCTTGAATTCTATTGGCAATAGCTTTAGCTATTTTCTTTGCCTGGAGATCATCTATCTCCTCTGGTTTAACGAAAACTCGAATCTCTCTGCCGGCCTGAATAGCATAGCTTTTTTCTACCCCGGCAAAAGAATTAGCAATCTGCTCCAGTTCACCCAGCCTTTTAAGATAACTCTCTAAGGTATCTTTTCTTGCTCCTGGCCTGGCTCCGGAAATTTGATCAGCAACCTGAACAATTATTGCCTCTAAACTTTCGTAGGGATATTCTTCGTGATGGGATTTCATAGCATCAATAACCTCTTTCTCTACTCCAAACTTTTCTAAAATTTTAATGCCAATATCAGTATGAGAACCTTCAACCTGATGATCAATGGCCTTGCCAATGTCATGTAAAAGCCCGGCTTTTTTAGCAACCTGAATCTTTCCCCCAATTTCAGCGGCCAAAGCCGAAGCCAGAAGGGAAACTTCAATAGAATGAAGCAAAACATTCTGGCCGTAGCTGGTTCGAAAACGCAATCTCCCTAACAATTGAATAATTTTTGGATCAAGACCAACGAAACCTGCGTCATAAACAGCTTGCTCTCCGGCTTCTTTTATCTGAGAGGATATTTCCGATTCTGCCCTCTCCACCATCTCTTCAATCCTGGCCGGATGAATCCGGCCATCCCGGACCAGCTTTTCCAGAGCTACTTTAGCAATCTGTCTTCTAATCGGGTCAAAGCCCGAAATAACCACTGCTTCCGGAGTTTCATCAACTATTATCTCCACACCGGTTAATCTTTCAAAAGCTCTAATATTTCTTCCTTCTTTGCCAATAATTCTTCCCTTAATTTCTTCTGAAGGCAAAGCTAAAGTTGTGGTCGTAATTTCCTGAGCCTGGGAAATGGCGCATTTCTGAATAGATAAAGCTAATAATTCTTTGGCCTTTTTTTCAAATCGCTCCTGGCCTTCTGATTCTAATTTTTTTATCCTTTCAAAAATTTCTTTCTGGTATTCTTTTTCCAGATTCTCAAATAACTCTTCTCGCGCCTCTTTCTTGGAGAGTCCGGAAATCTTTTCTAAATTTTCATCAGCTTTCTCCTTTAGACTTTCTAAAGTTTCTTTTATTCCCCTGAGTTTTTCTACGTTTTTACGAAATTCAGCTGTCTTTTTTTCATAATCTGAAAGTTTCTCGTCTAAAACATTTTCTCTCCTTAGCAAAAGTCTTTCTGTTTTAAAAAGTTCCTCACTCCTTGCATCTGCCTCCGCTTTAGCTTTCTCTAAAATCTGGGAGGCCTTTTCTTTGGCCTGGGATATTAGAGTTCCAGTTTCAGTTTTGGCCTGAGAAATTCTTTTTTGAATTTTTGCTTCTAAGGTATCGTAATCTCTTCTGGCAATTGATTGCCGAGCATAGTAACCCAAAACAACTCCTGTTACAACAGAAACTATGCCCACTAAAAGTGGAATAAATTGGTTCATATTCTAAGATTGGTAATTTGATTTTTAACATTTTAATTAAGAATTCAATGCTAAAGATATCAAAAGCCCAAGATTAATTTTTCTAAATTTAGCTTAGCAAAAACCTTTCCAAAAGTCAAAAACCCTAGGGCTTAGCCACTAGGGAATAGCGTTTAGAGTTTAGGCTACTGGCTGTTTTAAAACGGCGCAATCTCTTTCCATTTAGGAAGAGGAAATTCAGCGTTTAAGGTTTTAGAGCCGGGGCAGGTAAAACCATCAGAATCAGTAACTTTGAGAGTAATCTGTTTTTCGCCGATGGAAGAGAATTTAACTGTTGGATTTTGCTGGCTGGAAGCAGCCGGACTGCCATTTTGGAACGTCCAGGACCAACTTTGTTTTTTAGCTCCTCCATAGACGGTTGATTTGTCAGTGAATAAAACATCTTCATTAACACCTGGAGTTTGAGGAGACCAGCTAAAGTCAATTTCAGGATAAGCATGGATTGGGATAGTAAAGCTGGGGCCTGAAATCCAAATAGAATCAAGGCCTTTTGAATCCCAGACTTTTAATCTCCAGTAATAAGTATTGTTATATTTCAATTCACCCAGGATAGTGGCATAGGAATCAGAGGTAGATGTTACTTTCCCAGAATCATTTTCCGGAGAAGAGAAATTACTATTTTTATCTACCTGAACCTGATAGGCAGATTGGCTGTCTCCGGAGTCAGGGTCTGTAAAAGTCCAGGAGAAAATGCCGGCTGGTCCTGACTTACAATAATCTGGCTGGACTACCTTAAGGTTAGTAGCTGAGGGAGGCTGATTGAGAATGAGTGCTGTAACACTCACTGTTGCTAAACGGGAAATACTGCCGCCAGAGCCAGTACATCTCATTGAATAGGTAGTGGTAGAGCCAGGGCTAACGGAACGACTGCCAGAAAGTGAGGCTGAGCCAGACAAGCCCCCTGTCCACTTACAAGAGGTAGTATTGGTTGAAGACCAGGTTAAATTAGAGGATCCACCTAGGTTGATTGAAGTAGGACTGGCGGTTAAGCTAAGGGTGGGAGTAGGGGTAACGCATGCGCTGTCAGCCACGCACCGAGACCCAGAATCACAGCCAGAAGGATTACAACTTAAGGTTTGTAATCTTTGTGTAGCCGCACAACCACCCTGTCCGCACCCTTGATTACTCCAAGAGCAATTACAAGGAGAAGGTTGACAAGAGGGTAAATCTGGCCAACCGCAACAAGTTGTACAATCATTGCTTCGACCATAACTAACTAAAGGCGAGGGACATTGACCAACGGTCCCGCTACAATAACAGCCAGTAGCTCCGTCAGTTGAACCATGTTCATAACAGACTTGGCCGCATGATTTTCCACTATTGTCTTCGCCAGGTGTACAACTATAGCAAGGCTTACAATCATAAGTATTACCTAAACTCGTGCAATTTTGTCCAGGAATCGTTTGGCCACAGGAATTACCTCCACTTTGGCCACAATCTAGACCTTGGCTAATAGGAGTACATTTATAGCATGGCTTACAATCATAGGTATTTCCTAAACTAGTGCAGCTTTGGCCGGCAATAGTTTGTCCACAAGAATTACCACCTATATTTCCACAAATAATAGGTGTACAACTATAGCAGGGAGAACAATCATAAGTATTGCCTAGGCTGGTGCAATTGTAACCATATATAGTTTGGCCACAGGAATTACCACCAGCCCCACCACAACTTAAAGCAGGTGTACAACTATAGCAGGGAGAACAATCATAAGTATTGCCTAGGCTGGTGCAATTGTAACCATATATAGTTTGGCCACAGGAATTACCACCAGCCCCACCAC
>Ga0210051_1003337_pt1 | contig 15968 bp, 12 predicted proteins | sample CryGey092014_all_FD_185464 | JGI IMG/M metagenome (GOLD analysis project Ga0210051, IMG submission 185464) | Groundwater microbial communities from aquifer - Crystal Geyser CG23_combo_of_CG06-09_8/20/14_all (SPAdes) (version 2) | ecosystem: Environmental > Aquatic > Deep subsurface > Groundwater...
AACCGATTGCGGGCGGAATTCGAACACATAAAAACCAAAAATACTACCGTGCAAAGTTTAAAAAGTATAATTGAGAAAATGCTGAAACGGCTAATTCAAAGAAATCCTCTCAGGACAAACTTTCAGGAACATTATGAAAAGATAATTGATGAATATAATAAAGAAAAAAATCGCCATAATATTGAAGCTACCTTTGAGGCGTTATTGAAATTTGTGGAAGTGTTGGATGAAGAAGAAAGCCGGGCAGTTCGAGAAGGGTTAGATGAGGAGACCCTGGCTATTTATGACCTTTTAACAAAATCAGATTTGAAACCCCAAGAAATAAAAAAGATAAAGAAGATAGCAAAAGAACTGCTAAAAACACTGAAAGAAAAATTGAAGGATCTGTATAAGTGGCAAGATAGAGAGCCGACAAGAGATGATGTAAAAGTTTTAATTAGAGATTTTTTGTGGGACGAACGGGTCGGCTTGCCCGTAGAGTGTTACACTCAAAACGAAGTAGATAAAAAGACCGAAGATATTTTTTATCATGTCTACCGGGCATATCCGACGGTGCCATCGCCGTATTATGAAGCTGTTAAAAGCTAATCAATGAGAAAATCCGATAATATATGGGCTTTATCTTATGGTTTGTTTGAAGTAAATCTCTACCTCGACAAGCGCAGTCGTTCGGATTCATCTGCCTTTGGCTTAATCTGAAGATTTTTTATTTAATTTCTTCTTCTTACGTTTATACTGTAATTGATGTTTGAACCAGTTCACATAGTTACCTTCGGATGCCAGATGAATCAGCAGGAGTCTTCTGTGATGGCTGAGCTTCTCTCTTCTTCCGAATTTCGCATTTGCAATTCCATTGAAGACGCAGAGATAGTTATTCTTGAAACATGCGCAATCCGAAAGAAGGCTGAGGACAAAGTCTATTCACTTCTTGGAAGATTAAAGCAATTGCGAAAAAAATCGGGACTTCCAAAGAAGATTGTTGTTTGCGGTTGCATGGTCACTGAAGATGGCGCTAAAAATCTTGTCGAAGAGCATGGCGTTTCGGTTGTGCTTGGACCGCGAAGAATTTCCCGCATCGCTGAAGCTCTTCATGAATCTGAAACTGAACCTGTAATCGATATAAGTTTCGTCTGGGCTCTGCCGCCTTACGATATCTCTGCGCCGTATATCTCCGGTGTTTCAGCTTACGTTACGGTCATGCAAGGGTGCTCCAATTCGTGCTCATATTGCGTGGTCCCTTCTCGAAGAGGCGCGGCGCAATCAAAACCTCTTCGGCAGATAATTGATGAAATTAAATTGCTAGAAACAAAAGGATACAAAGAAGTCATTCTTCTCGGACAGAACATTTCTTATTTTGGAATCGATAAACCTGATACACCGAGATTAATCGACCTTCTTGAAATAATCGAATCTGAATCGAGAATAAGCCGAATCAGATTTGTTACATCTCATCCGGCATTTATCGATGACAAGTTCATTGAGCGATTGAGCAAACTGCGGCGTGTGATGCCGAATATTCATCTTCCAATTCAATCCGGCTCAAATCGAATTCTCAAAGCGATGCGCCGAGGATATAGCTCAGAGCGTTTTCTTGAACTCGTCAGAGCATTTAGAAATGGAAACGAAAATTTTACCATAAACACTGATTTCATTGCCGGCTATGACGGTGAAACTCCGGCGGATCATTGCGAGACGCTGGAGTTAATCGAGAAAGCAGAGCTTGATGGCGCGTATGCTTTTCCATATTCCGAACGTAATGGCACTCGCGCCGCGCTTACTAATAATGAAAATTCAATTCCAATAATTGAGCGAAAAAAGAGATGCAAAGAGATACTCGATAAGGTGAAGAAAGTTGCTTTGGAACGCAGAAAACGCGATATTGGCAGAAGTGTCGAGGTGCTGATAGAAGCTCCTGGAGTCGGAAGAAGCGAGGGAAACATCAATGTCGAATTTGAGGGCGGAAGAAGCAATGAATTTGGAATTGTAAAGATAAAAGAAGTTTCATCATTTGCAATGTGCGGAGAACTTGAAGACAATTGTCTTCAAGAAGATGGTATAGAAAAATGAAAAAAATATTCTTATTAGTTATAATTCTGATTTTTGGAATAACACTCTACGTGGCAAAAGACAGATTAGTTAAATCAATTTACAAAATTGCATACGAGCGATGTTACTACGCTCAGATTCGGCGCTCAGGGCTTGAAACCGGAGTAGACCCCTTATTGCTCACTGCGGTTGCGTATACAGAAAGCAAATTTCGGGCTTCTGCAGTATCACCTTCCGGCGCGATCGGAATCATGCAGTTGATGCCTCAAACCGCTTTTCATATTGCGGCGAAAAATGGAATTAATTTGAAGGATACTTCCGATTTATTTATTCCCGAAATGAATATTCAAATTTCTGCATATTATCTCAAATCTCTGATTACAGATTTTCATGATACTAAATTAGCTATAGCCGCCTATAATGGAGGACCGTCTTCTATCCGAGAATGGTTAAAAGGGGAAAAAGGTTCGGACAGCGACATTGCTTTTTTTCATAAGGATGAGACTCGCAGGTATGTGGAAAATGTTTTGAAGGTAGAGGAAAGACTGCAAAGGGCGAAAAGAATATGGAGATGGATACGTGAGATATAGTAAAGCAGTTGCGATTGCATTTTTAGTTCTGCAGATATTTTTTTGCGGCGGAGTTTATGCAGAGCCTCAAGAAGTGATTCAAGCGCGGCAGTTGGTTGAGAACGGAAAATTGGAAGATGCAGTTTCTTTGCTCAAAAGCTCCTCTGAAAGAATGAGAGGAGAATCTTTACTTCAACTGCGTTACGAATTGGGACTCACCGATACCGACCCTGTAAATGCAGTTTCAGAGCTTAAGAGCGTGGCCGCGCTTTCGCCTAAGATGCGGGCTGCAGCACTGCTGGCGGCAGGCGAATTGATGCTGATTGCTGATCAACCTCAATCCGCTCTCGAGTTTTTCGCAGAGTCAGCAGGAATGAAAGAGAGTTCCATTTCCGAGCACGCATCTTATCTTCATGCTGTTGCGCTTTATCGCTCAGGGAAATACGAAGAGTCAAGACAGAAGTGGGCTGATCATTTAATAACTTATCTTGAAGGTAAATATCAGCCGGCGTCGCGGTTGGGAATTGCGGCGGCGAATATTAAGCTCGGCAGGTTCAGAGAAGCAATTGAGATTTACAAAGCGGTGCTAGCTCAACATCCGGGAATTGAGGAAGAAGCTTGGTTATTGCAAAACCTTTCTGAACTGCTGAAGGAAAACTTATCTGAGGCGCGCAAATATTCGGAACGTTTACAAAAGGATTATTCAGACGCAGACATTGCATTCGTTCAAGCTCCTAGTGGAGCGGCACAGAGCTCAGAACGGCTTAAGCCGCAGACAAGAATTCCATCGGCTTCGCCGCGACCGGCGCCTCAGCCTGCAGCAGCTTCTGCAAGCTCTTCAAAATACACCATTCAAGTTGGAGCATTCGGAGTGCGTGAAAATGCAGTGAATCTTGCAGAACGATTGAAGAGGGAAGGCTACATTGCAAATATTCAAGCGAGAAACAATTTGACTGTTGTAACAGTTGGAGCGTATTCGGATATTGCAAGCGCTGAAAGAGACATTTCTAAAATCGAAAAACTTATCGGCGAAAGGCCGAGAATAGTGAATAAGTCAAGGTGATGGTAAAAAGTAAAGTCATGATGCATGCCGCCCTCTTACCAAATGTAGAAAAATAGAAGAATGACATTTTCTCCAGATTCCGGATCTTAAATAAAAAAGCGCGCTGAATAATCAGCGCGCTTCGGATTCAAATTGTTACGGAACTTTCGTTACGTTAACTGCCTGAAGACCTTTTTCGCCGTCAGCAACTTCGAACTCGACTGCATCACCTTGAGCTAAGGAACGATATCCGTCGCTTGTGATCTTCGAGTAATGAACAAATACGTCATCACCATCATCTTGTTTGATGAATCCGTATCCCTTCTGGGCATTGAACCACTTGACTCGACCAGTTGGCATACTTTTACAACCTCCTTCTGAATCACGCAGGGCATTACGCTTCTCCCCATACAACTAGCGTCGCCAGAAAGAATGAGCGGCAATATTCTTATTCTAGTTCTTTCGGACAAAACAAGTATTGCAATCGCACTCCGCGTTTTCAAGTGCCTTTATATAACGGATTTAAAAAGTTGTCAATAGATAAATGCAACTAAAGTTTAATAACCTTTCAGCCGAAAATGATAGTGAGTGAAAAATCTCAGAAGAGATTAGCTTTATAATAACCTTAATGCCGTTGAGCGGGTTTGAACTGCGGAGTTTGCCCGCTCATTTTTTTTATCGTTTTTGACGAATACTAATCTAAGGAATACGATATTTTAATGTCTCAATCCGGCAAAATAGATAAAACCTATTCTGAAAGAAAGAAAAAAATACTTCATATAATTACAAAATTGGAATTGGGCGGAGCTCAGCTCAATACAATTCTTTCGGCTGAACAATTCACGAAGATGGGATATGAAGTCTGGATTGCCGCAGCGCAGGGCCAGCTTTCTCATAAAGCCGCAATGATTTTGGGAGACCATTATATTGAATTGCCTTTTCTTTGCCGAAACATTTCGGTGCTCAATGATTTACGCGCGTTCATTTCTCTTTTCAGATTAATTAAAAAACTTATGCCTGATATAGTGCATACTCACTCATCTAAAGCCGGAATACTCGGCAGATGGGCGGCTTGGTTTGCAGGATGCAGAATTATTATTCATACGGCGCACGGATGGGGTTTTAATTCTTTGCAATCCAAATTTGTCTACAACTTTTTTATTTTTCTTGAAAGGCTTACGGCAAAAATTACTGACAGGATAATTACCGTTTCTGATTCGAATCTTGAAAAAGCCGTTTCATTTGGAATTGGAGAAAAAAATAAATTCATTACGATTCGCTCCGGAATATCAGAAGAGACAAAAAAAATTGCTGTTCAGAGGCAGAAGGCGAGGGATGAGTTAGGAATCAGAGATGATGAGTTTATTTTTATGAGTGTCGGCAATTTCAAAGAGCAAAAAAATCCGCTGGCGTCTGCCCGCATAGCAGTGAAGTTTTTAAAAAAAATATCCAATGCAAAATATATTTCAGTAGGAGACGGACCGCTTCGCGCTCAGGCTGAGAAGATATTTCAGGCGAATGGAATATTTGAAGACAGAGCTCTCTTTCTTGGCTGGCGGGAAGATGCATGCAGAATTATGTCCGCCGCTGACGCTCTTTTGCACACTGCATATTTTGAGGGATTGCCTAGAACTCTTCTTGAAGCATGCGCTTTAGGTATTCCGGCAGTGGCTGCCGAAGTGGACGGGATACCGGAAATAATAAAAGATGGTGAAAATGGATTTTTGTTTTCAACTGATGATGAAGAGGGCATGCTGAATGCTTTACTTTTATTGCATGAAAACTCGGAGTTGAGAAAGAATATGTCATTGAGAGCAAAATCGGCATTCACTAAAGAATTTACAATTGAGAGAATGTTTGAAAAATTAGATGAAGAATATCGCGTTATGCTCGAGCAAAAAAAAATATGACTAAAGAGCGAATGAATAATATTTCTCTGCTTATGATGCTGCTTGGAATAATTTTTGGAATGACGTTGGGCCGCGGCGGTTTATATCCTGTAGGACGTTTTTATCTTGTTATGCTATTTGGCTTATCTGCTTTGCTACGGATTTTATCTGAAGATGTTCAGATAATAAAAATAGTTTTGTTTGCTCCTTTTATCGCGGCAGTGCTTTCTTTGGCTGCAGCGCCGATTCCAGGGCTTGGCTTTGAATATTTATTCCTGCTTGCCTTCGCCGCAATATTGGGTAATTTGCTCGGCAGTTTTCTCTCCGACGATAAATTTCTTTATGCCATTACAGTTGGTTCTATTCTGCTCTCTTTTTCAGTTGTTGCCGAAGCGATAGGAAATGCCGCTATGCTCGGATTGCCAGGACTTGCGATGGGCTCTTCGGGATTTCTGCTTGGAGCAAATATTTCTTCCGTATTTCTTGCTGCGTCTATAACTCCTGTATGGATATTATTCAGAGAAGAAAAACTTAACCATAAACTTGCAGTTTTCATCTTTGCATTTATTGCTTTAGGTATTCTGATGACACAGTCGCGCACAGGATTGATATCAGCGGCATGCGGACTTTTCATACCGCTTTTTGATATGGACAAAGCGAAGCGAAAAAAAGTTGTTGTTGGTCTCTTATCAGCCGCGATTCTGGGTTCAATATTCTACATACCTCGTCTTATCGCAAAATTCGATCCTACCTACATAACAAATATGCAGAGGCTTTCTATGATGAAAGGTGTTGCGAACGCATTTAAGGAATCGCCTCTTTTAGGGTTTGGTCAGTGGTCGTTTCCGATTGTCGGACAAAAATATCTCGAGTGGCCCAAGTGGGAACTTCACCCTCACTCTTTGCCTTTGCGCGTCATATTCGAAAACGGAATTATAGGGCTTATGGCATGGCTTTGGCTTCTGTGGAACGGTTTGAGAAAAAACCTCGCGAATCGCGGCGATAAAATCGCGCTCGGTATTTCAGCGGCAATTCTTGGAGGCTCGTTGACTGACGATCCGTTGTGGATGCCTATGACGCTTTTTCTATTGATGATTGCTTTGGGAAGGGGAATGAACAGAATTAAATTAGAATCGATGAGAAGGTGGATTCCATTCTCTGCTGTTTCTTTAGGAATTATTCTTTGCGGATTTTTGCCGCTCTTGAATTCGAAGATTAATGGATTGCCTTTTGAACCGCTCTCTCACCGAATCGACCGTGCAATTAGTCTGAAAAAAATTCCGGAGTTTTTAGGCTGGAATGAGGACCCGACTTCATTGAGAATTGCAGGTTATGTTGCTCTTGAAAAAAGCGATACAAGAGGAGCAATCGAGTTCTTCTCCAAGTCTTTACAAAAAGATCCGAATATGATTTTCGCTCCGTCTCTGCTCGATTTGGCGTGGGTTTACACACAGAACGGGAATCGTGAAGAGGCTGAAGAAATGATAAATCGAGTTCGGATATCAGCTCCTGTTCTTGCGGCGAGATTCAATGGTGAAACTCTGCCTGTCACTCCGTCATGGCTCGACAGGCATTACGGAATAGAATTTCCGGATGCGGAAATGGTTGAGCCTAAGATGATAGAGCCGAATTATGATAAGCTTGATTGGAGGCATTACAGATACGAAGGAGCTCAAGCTCTTGTTGCCGGAGACAAATCATCTGCGCTTAAATATTTAGAGACGGCACAAAGATTATGCTTGAAAGAATACGGAGTCGATCCAGTCACATATCGTTGGCTTTCAGAATTGGATACTCAAAATGCCGAAGCCTCGATAACGCTTGCTAAGAAGAGGAACGGAGCGGTTTTTCCATATTCGGTTTTTGCTCCGCTCATATTCAGATACCCAATTTCAAGCAGTGGAGAAAATTCTCCATGGTGGAAGAAAAAAATGGGAACCGACCCTATTTTGAATTAGAATGGAGAAATAAATGAAGCGATTGAGACTACTGAGTGTTATCAGTTCCGCCGAGGTGGGCGGCGCGGAAAAACATATTGAATTCATTATTCGATATTTGCCGGCCGAACATATTGTCGTAGCACTTGCTGACGGACCGATGATTGAAAGATACAGGCAATGCGGCGCAGAGACCATTATTCTGCCTAGTGAAGGGAAAATGCCTTTGAAAGCGATTTCTCCTTTCCGAAATATTGTTCGGAGATATGCGCCTGACATAGTTCACACTCATACTCCGAAAGCAAATCTTCTCGGCGCAATTTCGAGACTTAAAGTCACTCGAGTTATGACCATTCATGGCAGTCACAGGCAATTTGCTCATTCGCGTCTTTTGCCTTCTGCATGGTATAAATGGGCTGATATGTGGGCGGCGAATAATGCTGATCGAGTCATAGCAGTTTGCGAATCGGATGCGCGCGAGCTTTCGAACAGCGGATTTAATAGAACAAAGATTGTTGTAGTGCGAAACGGCGTGCCTGACATCGAAAATAATTTTTCACGCATTCACGAAGACGCGCGCGACATCGTATGGATCGGCCGTTTTTCAGAGGAAAAAGCTCCGATGGATATGATTGAAATTGCTGAGATGATTTCAGGGCATCCTGAGCTTGGCAGAATCAGAATGATAGGTAACGGGCCATTACTGGACGAAGTCAGATTATTGAAATCAGGCAAGATTGAACTTGAGCCTCCCAAAGAATCGTTGGCTGAGGTTTGGAAAAAATCTGCTGTCTTGGTAAATACTTCAAGAAGCGAGGGCGCATCTTTGACAATCATTGAAGCCCTTGCTCACGGTGTTCCGGTAATAGCTTCTAACGCTGGGGGAAATCCGGAGATTGTAGGCGATGCCGGAACAATAATACCGTTGGAACGCAGAGAAGAGGAACGGACTGCTTTATTCGCATCGGCAATAAAGCGGATTTTCGAGGAAAATAATTACAGCATTGAATTATCACAAAGGGCGCGACAGAGGTACGAAGAAAATTTCAGAATCGAAAAGATGGTTGAGTCGCTTCAGGAAGTTTATCGCAATGCCGATGCTCCGGTAGTGCAAGTTCGTTCGATCTCTGCTGGGAGCAGTTCTGCTGGGAGCAGTTCTGCTGGGAACAGTTCTGCTGGGAGCAGTTCTGCTGGGAGCAGTTCTGCTGGGAGCAGTTCTGCTGGGAGCGAGCATTGTGGCGTGTGATCTCATTCTGGTAAATTATGCTTCTGCGCTTGATGCTAAGACTGCGATATTATCTGCCAAACATTGTTTGAGACCGATACTGAATCGAATTATTGTAATAGAGAATGGAACCGGAGAAGCTGAAGAATTTCGACGAATCGGGTGCGAAGTCATAGAATTTTCCGAGAACAAAGGTTTTGCTTATGCCGTAAATGCCGGAATTTCTGCATCGTTGCGAAGCAAGCGCCCTTCGAAACATGTTATGCTCATTAATCCTGACGCATATCTTTTGCCGGGACCGTGGTTGAGATTTTTTTCATGGATTGTTCCGGAGGTTGCGGCCGCGGGGCCCGCAGTGTTGTCTATGAGCGGAGAGATTCAGGCTTCTGTTTATTCAGAACCTCAGCCGTTCAAAATAGTAATGGAATTGCTGGGGGCACAGAAAATAATTCGTTGCATAGGAATTAAGAGAAGTATGCCGATTTTGAATACTCAAGTAGATACGCTTCAAGGCTCCTGCATTGTCATTTCGTTAAACGCTTGGAAAAAAATAGGACCGTTCGACGAAAACTTTTTTATGTATCATGAAGAGACGGATTGGTGCCTAAGGGCTCGCGATGCGGGTTTCTACAATATCTACGATCCTTCTGTTTCAATTGTGCATAAAGGAGGAATTGAAGTTCCTTCAGGAAGAGAGCTTATGTATTTTCGAAGTGCGGTTCATCTTGTTGCAAAACGACGAGGCGAATCGGAAGCTCAAAGACTGCGGAATAATTTGCGGCGCGCGGCAAGAATAAAAAGTATTTTCGAATTCGATTCTCGACGCAAAGAGGCGCTTATCAGAGTAGGAATGGAGTTATGATTTTATTCTGCATTTCAGCTTCGCTTTTAGCGTGGAACCTCGCAGGTTATCCGATTCTTCTTTTTGTTATCGCAAATAGAAAAAAAGATTTTGTTCAATTCAGAAAAAAAACGATACGCGATGTTTCTGTGCTTGTTGCGGCGCATAACGAAGAGACGTGCATCAAAGAGCGAGTCGAAAATTTAAAAGCGAATGGTTCGTGGAGAAATGTGGAAATAATTGTCGTTTCAGACGGCTCTACTGATAAGACCGCTGAACTTGCCGAGAAGGCGGGCGCTCACGTAATCGAAAAGGAAAGAGCCGGAAAAATTTCGGCGTTATACAAAGCTATTTCAGAATCAAAAGGTGAAGCTTTAGTTGTCACAGATGCGAACACGATCTTCTTACCAGGCGCGATTGATTTGCTTGTTGATCCGTTGGAGGACACTCGAGTTGGAATTACTGCAGGAGATTTAATTTTAGAGAACGATGATGAAACTGCATCGAGCAGAGGAGAATCAATTTATTGGAAGTATGAGACATGGATAAAGAGAAACGCGTCGAATGCCGGATTGCTTCTAATGGGGGCAGGCGGGATATATGCAGTTAGAAAAGAAAATTGGCCGATGAATATTCCTGCGGACACTGCTGACGATTCTTATGTTCCACTCTCTTTGCACAAAAACGGGTTTATGAATATTTTTGTTCCTGAGGCTAGAGCAAAAGAACGCGCGGGAACATTAATGAAAGAAGAATGGAACCGCAGAATAAGAATGGTTGCTCAGGACACGAAGGTTGCAGTAGCGCTCTCTTTCGGACTGCCGAACAAGAAAACATTTTTTGCTTTAGTTTCACAAAAAGTTCTGCGCTGGCTGATTTTGCCATTGGCAGTTATTTTTCTCATAACCTCAAGAGATGCCGCGAAAAAATTAGAGCGAATGAAAGGCATTATTAGGTTGGCTCATTTGCCTCTAAAAGCCGCACTGCCGATTACAGGAGCAATAATTATGGCCGGAGCAATTGCTGAACGAAGAGGAAAAAAAATATCCGGTGTGTCAGTTGCATTTTATTTCTTTGGAGCGGCAACAGCGGCATTTGCAGGTTTAATTTTTGGAATGCTGGGAAAATCTAATGCGATCTGGAACAAAGCGGATTCCACGAGAAAAACTAATGGAGTTAACCTAAATCTTTTGCAACAACACAATGGTCTTCCTCATTCCCACCCCTTGTTGAAGGAAGAGGCGACTAATGGATACTGACACAAAACAAAGCTTGCTGGATGCCGCAGTCATTGCAATAAGCGCTTTTGTGCTTTATTTGATCTTTCTGCTTCCAAGTGCTGCGTGGGGGAATTCTGCTTCGCTTCAAACTTATGCGATAACACTTGCCTCGCCAAATCCATCACTCTATGCGGGTTTTGATCTCCCTTCTGCTCCTTCTCCAATTTATGCGTATCCTGCTCATGTATGGACAAAAATTATATTGTTTGGAAATCCGGCATGGCGAATAAATTTATTTTCAGCTTTTCTTTCGGCTCTGACATTAGCTCTTCTGGTCATGGCAGTGAGAAACATTTCAAGTTCAAGGCTAACCTCGACGTGCGCGGCAATTTCGCTGATCTTTTCGCATTCGTGGTTTCTGAATTCTGTTATTCCGGGAACAGCAATATTGGCTTCGTTTATTTTTATGGTGCAGATTTTTTTATCGATAAGAGCTTTGATGACAAGGTCAATAAAAGCGGAGTCGCTTTCTTATTGCACGGCGCTTATCGGTGCGCTTCTCGCTCCACACAATGCTTTGGTATTTTTGCTTCCTGCGTTATATCTCTTCCTTTCCAGATTCGCCGCTTCGTTCTGGATATTCACCGGCCTTTCGCTTGCAGGAATAGTTTTCAAATCGGCAACGTCCGACTTTAGTATTAATTCGTATCCGTTATTAATTATCTTCAGCTTATTTGAATTTCCTGTTGTCGCATCGTTATTAATTTTATATGGAACTATGCATTTAAAAAAGCGAATGCCGGAGCTTTTGAAATTTCTTCTTCTCGCATGGATTGGTTCTGCTCCTGCCACAGGAGGAACAGATTTGATAGGACTATTTGCCGAGATGAATTCGGCTCTGCTTGCGCTTAGTTTGCTCACAGGATGCGGAGTCGAGTATCTGCATGCGAGGATGATACGAAAGGAAGATTTGAAGAGATGGTCAAATCCGATTCTTATCAGCATTGTCGTAATTTTACCGCTCGTTTCCACTGCGTTGACTGCATATATTTTCAGGCATACGAGATTGGATACTTACATTGCAATGAAAAATGAAAAGATTATTTTGCGGGATAACCCATGGTGCGATGCAACATGGTATGCTCTGTGGCCGATGAAAAACGGGGAGGGTGGTGAAAAGCTTCTTGCTGATGCGGAGAGAAAAATTCCAAGTGGGAGCGTGATTTTAGCGGATCCTGAGACTATGCCGGTTCTCGATTATGCGCGTCGGGTTGAAGGCCGGCTCAATAACATTTTACTTTTGAGCGCAGACATTGACGAACAGCTTCCGGAATTGATGAGCCTTTCTCTGGAAGGAAGGCGAATATTTCTCGCAGGCATAGATTCAAGGTATTATGATGCAGTTGCGCTTGGGAAAATGGGCAACATAGAATCCAGCGCCGGTTTTTTTGAATGGACGATGAAGAAGTGAAATGCGGACGGTTTTATTTATATGAGAAATTATTTCAAATATGAGTTCTGAAAAATGAAGAGACTTGTCATTATAATTTTCGATGCCGCAGGAATAGCTTCGGCCTTAATTATCGCGGCGGCAGTTCGATTCGACGCGAACATTCCTCCAGAAGAATTAAAACTCATAATGCTTTCTATGCCGGCGGTCATAATTGGAAAGCTTGTTGCACTGATGCTGTTTCATTGCGATCAGTGGTCATTCAAATATGCAGGTTCTATGGAGCTTCGGAGACTTCTCGCGGCGCTCTCTCTGGGCTCTCTGCTTGGCTGGGCATTTACTTATCTAGTGGGGCCGGACGGCACTTCTCGGGCAGTATTGCTTCTTGAACCGCTCTTTTCGCTCTTCCTTTTAGGGGCGTTCAGGTTCGGACTGAGGCTGTTGCCGGACAGAATCCCTGCAATAGCTGAAGATCAACCGGGCGCTCGCAAGGTCATCATCATAGGCGCAGGCGATGCCGGTGTAATAACTCTGAAAGAGATACGAAGGCATCCGAACTCCGATATGGTTGTTGTCGGATTTATCGATGACGATCCAAAAAAACACGGGCTGTGGATTGATGGAGTTCGAGTAATTGGCGGGCGAAACGAGATTTCATCCGCGGTGAAATCTCTAAGTGTTGACGAATTGATTATCGCAATTCCTTCTGCCGGCGGTGAAACCATCAGGGAGCTAATTGACGCATGTCGGGAGGTAAAAACCCGTTTCAGAGTTGTGCCTGGACTGCTGTCGATTATTAAAGGAACGGTAACTTTTTCCAGAATCAGAGAAATTAAACCAGAGGATCTTTTGGGACGAGAGACCACAGAAATCGAGCCTGAACTTTTCAGAAAAGATTTTGACGGAAAAAAAGTTCTCGTCACCGGAGCTGGAGGTTCGATTGGCTCTGAGCTTTGTCGGCAACTCAATTACTCCGGGGCTGAATTGATTCTGCTCGATCATTCCGAATCGGCTATCTATTCCATAGACAGCGAATTGAGGAGCAAGGGTCACGGTAAAATTATCAGCTTCATTGCGGATTTGAGAACCCAAGAGAGAATAGAAGAGATAATCAGCACAGAAAAACCTGATTATGTTTTTCACGCGGCGGCATTCAAGCATGTTCCGCTTATGGAGGGGAACATATTCGAGGCTGTGACGACTAATATAATCGGAACAAAGAATCTTGCAGAGTCGTCGTTCAGGCACGGAGTGAAAAGGTTTACGTTCATTTCTACGGACAAAGCTGTTCGACCTACAAGCGTAATGGGCGCGACGAAACGAGTGGCTGAGATGTGGCTTTTCTCGAATGACTGGGAGCGAGTTGAAAATAAAATGTCAGTATCAGCAGTCAGGTTTGGAAATGTTTTAGGATCGAGCGGATCAGTTGTGCCGCTCTTCAGAAAGCAGATTGAGAGCGGCGGGCCGGTCACTGTGACTCATCCGAATGTCGTCAGATTTTTCATGACGATTCCTGAGGCAGTTTTTCTTGTGATACACGCTTCTTTACTTGGAGATCTACACGACTTATTTGTGCTCGAAATGGGACAGCCGATCAGGATTCTGGATCTAGCGAAGAATATGATAACACTTGCCGGGCTGAGGCCTGAGACAGATATTCCATTGCGGTTTACAGGTCTTCGACCTGGAGAAAAACTTTATGAAGAAGTTTTGACTGATGGAGAAGATGTATCGCCTACCGAAATAAAAAAGGTTTTTCGAATTGGCCGCCACAATGAAATATCGAATGACTTTCCTAAAATGTTTGATGAACTTATTGCCAATGCCAGACCGGGTCGAAATGAAGTTTTGAAGGAATTGATTTGCCGTATAGTTCCGGATTTTCATCCGGATTTAATGCGCAGGGAGTAATTTAAGTTAATGAAATCACTCCGAGGGCTTAACTCGATAATAGGCCTCATCTTTGATGCCGCAGTAGTTTACTTAGGAATCTCATCTGCGATATTTTTTAGATTCGGGAATGAAATTCCGGAACTTGACAGAGCTGTTTTGACTTTTGTGATTCCAACGATTTTTTTAACTCGGCTCGGCGCTTTTTATGCGGCGGGAATATACAGGCGGTCTTTTATACACCCGAGAATTTTCGATTATTCCGATATGCTTCAGGCATGGGCATCAGGAACAGTTATTTTGGTGGCAGTGATATTTTTCGGAAGAGTGCTTGAAACCTCCCGCTTGTTTCTTGTTTACGAAGCAATTGCAAATTTTATTTTGGCGACAGGATGGCGCGCGGCATTCTCTGTTTGGGGAAGAAGAGTCGCGCCTGTACGTAAAGCTGTTTTTGTCGGATCGGGATTAGACATAGAGCGTCTGAATTTTTTTCTTGAAAGAGAAGGATGGGAATTCAGAATCAGCCGTTCCGTTTCACCTGAAGAATGGGAAAGGGGAGACGAAGAAATTCTGATTGTCAGAACGGACGACGCAAATCCCGGTTTGATTGCTAAAGCTGTTGGCATGGACATAGTGGCGATAGCGGGCATGAGTGAAATTCTGCTTTCGGGCGCAACGCCGATTCAGCTTGGAGGTACGGTCTTTCTTGAAACTCGAGGAGTACGAAACGACCGACACTATCTTGCAGCGAAACGCTCGTTTGATATTGTAGCCGCGGCATTTGGGCTTATTTTATTTTCACCTCTAATTATTCTCATATCCATGGCAATCAAGCTGACTTCGAAAGGGTCTGTGTTTTTCATTCAAAAAAGAGTTGGAATAAGAGGTAAGGAATTCAGGATAATAAAATTTCGAACCATGCGGAGTGGAAGCAAGGGGCCGGGAAGAACTGAAGAGAACGACAGCCGTGTGACTTCTTTCGGCAGATTTTTGCGATTATGGTCGCTTGATGAATTGCCTCAATTACTGAATGTGTTAATTGGAAACATGTCCATCGTTGGTCCGAGACCGGAGATACTTGAGGTTGTCGAGAAGTGGAGTGAATGGCGCAAACAGGTATTGATGGTTCAACCTGGAATTACAGGGCTGGTGCAGGTTTTAGGAAGAGATGAATTATCCGAGGAAGAGAAGGAACGACTCGATCTTTTTTATGCAATGAACCGTTCGCTCGAAATGGACGTATCGATAATTCTGAGAACGCTACGCTCCATTGTGAAGTATCGAGGCAGAGCATAGGGTGCGAAGGATGAGTTATTAATGGTCAAACGAAACGTGTAATGTTGTAGAATGCGGTAGCCGCAGCAAATTTTAGTTAGACCGCGAATGGTAGCCGCAGGCTCCCAGCCTGCGTGGCAATCGAAATATGTAATGTGGTAGAATGCGGTCGCCGCAGGCTCCCAGCCTGCGGCTGTTTAGCCTGCGTGACAAGCGTGGAGCATGACAGGTGAGGCGCTGTTACCTTCTAATCTTCAACTCTTTTTCGTCGATTATTATTTTACCTTTATTATTGTTGAAGCTGATGCTCTTGATTAAATCCCAGTGAAGCGCGGAAACATTTTTGCCTCGGCATTCTTTGTATGCCGAACCCAAAGCGAGATGAATTGTTCCGCCGATCTTCTCATCAAACAAAATCTCTTTTGTTGGAACTTTTATTCCGAAATTTGTGCCGATTCCAAATTTGCCAAGCCTTCTCGAACCTGAATCGGTGTCGAGCATCTTATTCAGGTAATCTTCTCCACGATCAGCGTGAGCCTCAATAACTTTCCCATTTCTAAATACTAATCTCACACCTTCGACAA
>Ga0210051_1003350_pt1 | contig 15936 bp, 11 predicted proteins | sample CryGey092014_all_FD_185464 | JGI IMG/M metagenome (GOLD analysis project Ga0210051, IMG submission 185464) | Groundwater microbial communities from aquifer - Crystal Geyser CG23_combo_of_CG06-09_8/20/14_all (SPAdes) (version 2) | ecosystem: Environmental > Aquatic > Deep subsurface > Groundwater...
TGCCGTTTTAGAGGCGTTAATATCTAGACAAAAACACTTAATAATTTTTTTAATTTCGTAAATAGAAATTTTAGCTCTAGTTAGCTTCATATTGCCATTATAGCATAGAAGTATCTAGTCTAGAGCCAATAAAAATAGTTTTTACAAAAACGAGTTAAACGCGCCATTTTTACCTTTTTTTTATTGATTAAACACTATGAATGAACAAATCGGACAGTTTGAAAATATAAAATTCAACATATCGGAATTCATTAAACATCGCTCCGAACAGCTAACGCCAGAAATGTTAAAAATTTATCAAGAGCTTCATGAAAATCCTGAATTGGGTGGAGAAGAATTTGAAACAGCGCAGAGGATCATCAATTTTTTAAAAACCCAAAAGATTAAGATCGTTGCCGAAGGAATAGGAGGAACTGGTGTAATAGCAGTGGTTGAAGGTAAAAAAGAAGGGCCAACAATCGCATTAAGAGCAGACATTGACGCTTTGCCGATTGACGAAGACGAAAGTCACGAGCCGCGTTCGAAAAAAAAGGCGTGATGCATGCCTGTGGGCACGATTTACATACCAGCGGATTATTAGGGGCATCTATAATAATTAAAGAAATTTCCGACAAAGGCGAGCTCCAGGGCAATGTCTTATTAATATTCCAGCCAAGCGAAGAGAAGGCCCATCAAAAAGAAAGTGGCGCTATTAAGATCATTAAATATCTGGAAAAAAGCGGATTGAGAGACAATATAGATGCATTTATTGGGATGCACGTTAGTAGTGATTTACAGAGAGGCGAAGTTTTTACCAAGGAAGGGGTTTTTTTGCCTAGCTCAGGCGAAATCGATATTGAGCTGAAAGGCCCCGGAGGTTCGATCATCAATGCCTATAATGACCCAAATCTGGATTTGATATTTTCCGAATTGACGGTCAGGCTAAACAAACTTTTTAAGCCAATGGCAAAAACAGGAAAAGCTTTGGTAGCCACCGCCGGCCCAGATAAGAGAATGGATGCATACAATGTCCTACTTCAAAGTCAGAAGAAAACTTGGGTAGTAAGAGTTTTTTCAGAAGATTATAAAAAGGATTCAAATGAAATTTGCACCCTCATTAAAAGGGAGGTTAAAGATGTCGTTGACAGACATTTGGCGGAAATAGATAAAGAAGGCGGCGTTGATATTGAAGTCAAAAGAAGGCCGGGATATAGGCCGGTAGTTCATCGCGATTCACAATTGGTCGATGTCGCGAAAAAATCCGTCAAAGAAGTGATAGATGATTATTATTTTAGGGATGATATGAAGATTTTTGCCGGAGAAGACTTTTCTTTTTATTTGGAAAGTTTAAGACAAAAAAGGATAAACGGGATTTATATGGCAGTGGGCGCGGCAAATAGCAAGAAAGCCTTAGAGACTGGCCCGCTACATTCATCCAATATGAAAGTGGACAATGAAGTTGTGCGGGATTTGAGTTCTATATATGCTCAATTCGCCGTAAATGCGATTGAGCATTATAATATATTAAAGGAGAAAATATGAAAATGAAAAATTTGATATCTTCCACGGATCTTAACAAAATAGAATATGAGAAAATAATCCGTTTAGGAGTTAAATTTGCCAAAAAGGGAATCGCAAGCGATATCCTGAAAGGTAAGGTCATTGCAACTTTATTTTTTGCATCCTCCACTCGGAACAGAAACGCTTTTCAATCAGCTATTTTGAGGGCCGGGGGAGGATGGATAGGAGCTAACAGTGCAGAAGAGCTCTCAATGGGCAAGGGGGAAAGCTTAGGCGATACAATCAGACAATATTCGGAATTTTGCGATTTAATTGTCCTCAGGCATCCGGATGACAATGCGGCTAAGATCGCTGCCGAAAATTCAAGCGTGCCGGTAATAAATTGCGGCAGCGGAAGCGAAAGCTATGGCTTTGCTCCGGCGGTGGTATTATTCATGATGATGATGTATCTGGGCAAGCTGAAAAATTTGCAAATCGGCATATATGGAACTCCGGGGATAAACAGAGTAATAAAAGAATGCGTACCGGTATTTGGATTATATAAAGCAAGACTTTATATTGATGCTTTAGGAATTTGCCCGTTGCCTAAGGAGGTGGAAGAACTTGCTGGCAAGAATGGGATCGGGTCCATTGAATATGGCAAGCTTGACGACTTCATATCAAAAGTTGATATCCTGTTTTCGACCAGAGCCTTGCAAAAAGGGATTAAGGATTTTCCAAAAGAACTCGAGTCGGAAATAATGAAAAACTACAAGCCGATAAATATTGGTCATATCAATCGGATGAAGAAGGGGGCATTTTTCCATCATATCTCACCCCGTGTTTTTGAAGTTGAGCAGGATGTTGATTCACACCCCAAATCGCTTTGGACTAAAAGATTGTATTTTACTGAGTGCGCGTTAGCCACAATGATTCATTTTTTAAAGGTAAACAAAAAATTTTAATAAAAAACTGTAGTTTCCAAACAAGATACATAGATTATTGTTGGATTAACTATAAGTTCCGACAAATTTAATTATATCCTTTCATTTTATCATTATGGAAAATCAAACACAATTTAATAGATTAAATCAAACTCACGAAAATGAAATAATTGACAAAGGTAAAAATGTGCAGATTCATTTAATTTTTCTTAGACACGGCGATAAGGATAAAGACGGCTCGCTCACTGAAGAAGGTAAAAAAGAGGCGACTGATTTTGGAGAGAAGTTAGAAGGCAAAGATGCAATAAAAGGTTATTCCAGCCCTGTGCCGAGAGCATTGGAAACTGTAGAGCGAGTAATAGCAGGCGCTCCGCATGGAAAAAAATTAACAACAAGAATTAGAACAGAATTAGGAATACGTCCCTGTTCAAAAGATTTTTTTAAAAAATTTAGAGAGAAAGAAAACGAGGGGTTTGGTGAGGCGGCTGAATGGTATTTGAGTTATGGCGAGCAAAAACCAGACGCGGAAACTTCATCACCGCATGAAATTGCCGAAGATTTGGCATTCGCCTTGGATAGATTTATACGGATGTCAGATAGACTTAATTCCGGGTCTAATATCGATTTAGTTAATGGTACACATCAGAGCATGCCAGAAGCGCTATTAAAAGAAATTATGGTGCGGGAAAAGGAAGGAAAAAAAATTGTCGGTTTTGAAAAATTGGAAGAAATTGGCGGCGCCTTGCAGCCAACCGAAAGTATGGAGTTTTTGATCAAGACAGATGGGAGCGGTGAAAAGGAATTAAAATTATATTTTCGCGGCCACGAATATGATCTTGATATGAATATCATTAATAAGTTGGTCGGTGCGTATAGAAAAAGAACCAAAAAGACAAGGATAATGAATAAATTAATTTTGCCTTTTCAAGAGTTGACTATTAACGATGTTAATTGCGCCGGCGGCAAAGGAGCCTCTCTCGGCGAATTAGCAAAAGCTGGTGTCCCCGTACCGGACGGTTTTGTATTGCTTTCTTCCGCGTTTGATCAATTTCTGAAAGACACTGACCTTATCCAAGAAATTGAGGCAATCTTGAGCGGAGTAAATCACAAAAAGATACATACCGTTGAAAATGCTTCTGAAAAAATTCAGTTCTTGATTATTTCCAGAGAAATGCCAGAAAACATTAAAATTGAAATATTGAAATTTTATAAAAAATTAGATAATAAATTGGTCGCCGTTCGCTCTTCCGCCACTTCAGAAGATTCCGCCTCTGCTGCTTGGGCAGGACAATTAGAAAGTTATTTAAATACGACCGAAGAGACTCTTTTAGAAAATGTTAAAAAATGTTGGGCTTCATTATTTACTCCCAGGGCGATTTTTTACAGATTTGAAAAAAGACTAAGGAGGGATAAAATTTCTGTTGCTGTTGTTGTGCAAAAAATGATTGACGCGGAAGAATCCGGCATCGCTTTTTCTGTCCACCCCGTCACCCAAGATGAAAATCAAATCATCATTGAAGCTGGTTTTGGCCTGGGCGAAGCGATTGTTTCAGGCTCAATTACCCCGGATAGTTATGTTATTGAAAAACAAAGGCTGAAAATCATTGATATTAATGTCAATGAGCAAAAAAGAGCTTTATACAAAAAATCAAAGGGCGGAAGCGCGTGGAAAAATTTAGGGGAAATGGGCAAAACGCAGGTTCTCACTGAAAAAGAAATTATCGCCTTGTCAAAAATAATAATTAAAATTGAAAATCATTATGGTTTTCCCTGCGATATCGAGTGGGCAAAAGAGAAAGGTAATTTTTATATAGTGCAGAGCAGGCCGATTACCACATTAAGAATGAAAAGGAAAAACCGGAAATTTGATCTCAAAAAAGGCATCATCGTCCCTAGTAATATATCAATATTTGATATTGATAGGGGCAGTAATTATTTTTCAGTTGTGTCCAGAAAATCAGTTTTACTGATCAGAAGTTGTTTTCCTTGGGGCTATTGCGACAATAATAGGTATAAAAAAATATTTGGTTTTCCTTCTCCCCATAAGCCATTTTACGACAGTCAGAGAAATATTTTTGTTGATAAAGGTGCGATTGTCATTGAAAGAAAAGAAGCATTAATAAAAATTAAAAGAGATAATAATTATTTATATAAAATTGCTAATCGATGCCAAGAGGATGGAGATTCGCTCTGGCGTGAAAGTTTAAAAATTAAAAACGCCGATTTTAGCAAAAAGACAGATAAAGAATTATTATCAATATTTAAAAAGGGGATAGAAGATGAAATAAATTTATGCGCGTACCTGATGTTTCCATTATCCTTGCAGGGATTTTTTGAAGAATCAATAAAAAAGCAAATAGCACAAAATAGCCAAGATCAAAAAACCGCTGATTATTATTTTCAAATATTGACTACGCCCGCCCGGCAAAATTTTGGATATTTTGAACAAATCGCTATTTTAAAATTAGCGGCGGCTTATCAGCGATATAACAATTTAGTAAGTATAGATAAAAAAATCTATGATTATCTTTTTAAATTTGATATTTTAGGAACAAAATACGGGACAGGAAAAATGTGGTCAAAAAAAGAGATAATTGCTAGAATAAAATATTTATCAAAACAATCACCCCAAAGAAAATTAAAATATTTATTGAATTTACCCGGACAATCAGACAAACAAGTGAAAGAAGTTCTAATCAAATTAAAAGCAGATAAAGATTTTAGAGAATTAATAAGGATTACTCGTTTATATGTATATTTGAGGACATACAGAACTGATATAATATCGGGGGCTTTTGCAAACATGTTTTCATTATTTGAAGAAATAGCCAAAAGAAACGGACTTGATTCAAACTTAATTCTTGAATGTTTGCCAAATGAAATAATTGATAATAATTTTCCTGATAAAAAAATAATTATCAAGAGAGCGACAACAAATATTATTCGTGGCGTTGATGGAAAAATATATTGTGTTTTTGGCAATAAGGCAATAAAAGTTTATAAAAAATTGTTAATTAATGCAAAGCAAGTTGCAATTAAAAAGGAAACAAAAAAAGAAAATTTTGATGAACTCCCGGGTGTAATCGCCAACGCAGGTTTTACAAGAGGTTTTGTGAGGATTGTTTTAGATAATTCTGAGATTAACAAGGTCAAAGCAGGTGATATTTTAGTTTCTTCAATGACTACCCCTGATTTTGTGCCGGCAATGGAAAAAGCTTCGGCTTTTATTACAGATGAAGGAGGGGTTTTATGCCATGCGGCTATCATTTCAAGAGAAATGCAGAAACCTTGCATTATTGGAACAGGAAGAGCGACGACGGTATTGAAAGATGATGATTTGGTTGAGGTGGATGCAAATCGTGGAATAGTCAGAATTTTAAAAAAAGTAAAACAGCAATAAGTTTTTTCAATGCTCGGCAATCTCTCGGCAGGGAGAGGGCTAAACAATCCCCTCATCAGCTCAGAAGATTAGTGCGGAAAAAATTTTTGTCCAATAACCATAAACATTTATTCATCCGTCAACGCTTCCGGACTTCAGAAAAGAAGTTCGGTTTTTAAACTTGAAATAAAATAGCGATAGTGTTAAAATATATTCAACAATTTGACTAAAGACAGCTCGCGGTAAATTATAACGATTAACATAGCAAATTTATGAAAAAAATATTTGTTTTTTCGTTTTCCTTAATTTTTTCCGCCTCAGCCGCGTTTTTGCTCTGCACCCGGCCGGCAATGGCCTTGTCCGAAGGCAATGCGTATTTGGCCGCGGTCCAGATCAAAGTCTATGAAATTGACGAGGCCGGATACTTTGTTCTGGCCAAAACCGGCACGGGCGCGCTGATTGATAATAACGGCACTTTGCTGACCAGCCGGTCTTTGATCGCCAATCCGGCCCGGGCGGCGGTCTCTGTCTGTCGGCCGTCAGATTTGAACAAAAAGCCGGATTGCCGCCTGGCCGCGGAGGTCATCACATGCGGCGCAAACGCGGATTTTCCTTTGTGCCTTTTGCGAGTCAGGACCGTGGCCGGTTTGTCTGAGGGAAAAAACAATTTTTTATTTTTGAAAAGGCTAAACGCTGGCTGGCCAGTGGTCGGCGAACGATTGCGGATGATCAATTTTAACTCATCCGAATTCCTGGAAACGGCTTTAACCTATGTATCCGGCTCCGCGGCCGAAGCGGATTTTACTTGGCTGGAGCTGGAGACCGCCTTCGGCGCTGGCGCGGACGGCGCTTTACTGGTCAACCGCGAGGGCGAGTTGGCGGCTTTGAATGTGGATTTGGATGAATATCAGTCCGCTGATCCAAGACATGTTTTGTTTCTGCCGCCATTGAACGATTGGTTTTTAAACATGTCCCAGGCATCCGCCGTGGCTTTTTCCGAAGCCGGTCGTTTTGACGATTTTTTGCGCCGGCAAAGTCAAACCCGGGATCAGGCCGAATTTTCCTGGGCGGATCCGGCCGTCCGCGTTTTCCGTCCGGAGCACTGGGAATGGTTTTATCCGCAGGAAAACCAATTGCTCGCCCTTGGCCCGCAAAACGGACGGGTGCAAATTGTCTGGGAGAAAAATCCGGATTTTTCCGATCTGGATTATGTATCCGCCATTGATGAGTCAATGGCGGATGGCTATGAATTTGCGGCGGATGGCTTTTTAGGCGGTTTAAGCGCAAAAAAATTTATCAATATTGATGATGCCCGGTTCGGCCGCTGGCTGATTCCGGGCCGGGATTATCTGCTCACGCTTGATTATCAAGCCGGCTCGGACGGAGCAGATCAATGGGGATTGGACAATCTGCTGGCGCGCCTGGTTTTTTCTTTCCCGCCTTTTGTTCCGGCCGCGGACCAAGCGTCCGCGCCGGCAGGCGAGGCGCTTTCGCCGGCCGCGGAAGAAACTGTCCAACTTGAAGTCGGAGCAGAATCGTCCGCTGACAGCCTGCCTGGCCGTCCGGCTGTTTTTAACCAAGCGCCGATAGCGTTGAATAATGCCTTGGGCCGGAAGCTTAATGGGCGCATCCTATTGCGCGTGGAAAAAAACGGCGAAGCCTGGTATTTGTCTTCCGCGCGCCAGCAGGCCTATTTTCTCGGCCGTCCCAGCGACGCGTTCCAAATCATGCGCGACCAGGGCTTGGGCATCAGCAACGCGGATTTAAACAAAATTCCTGTTGGCCAAGCGCGTGAAAAAATTGTGTCTCGGACGGCGAGTGTTTTCGCGGCCAAACATTTGGGCAAAATATTTTTGGCCGTGGAAGGCAAGGGCGAAGCTTGGTATGTCCATCCGACGGACGGACGGCGTTATTTTTTGGGTAATCCGGCCCAGGCCTTCGCGTTGCTGCGCGCTGTCAGTCTGGGCATCAGCGAAGAGGATTTCGCGAGATTGAAAAAGTAGTTTTTTTTATTGTTCATCCGGCGCGTCCGTCTTGGTCATTATTGCCATATAAAGGAAGCTTACCGCGCTGATTAGTTTTTTGATAATTTTTTATATTGGTTATTCCATAATATCATCGTCAATTTATGGCTGAAGCAAAAAAACAGACAAAAAATATCTATGTGCAGAGAGAGGAGGCAGTTTTGGATTTTTGGGATAAAGCGGAAACCTTCCGCCGTTCCGTTGATAAAGACGCGCCAGCCGGTGATTATGTTTTTTATGACGGTCCGCCTTTCGGCACGGGCGAACCGCATTACGGCCATTTATTATCAAGCATTGCCAAGGATGTCGTGCCGCGCTATTTCACCATGCGCGGTTACCGCGTGGAGCGGCGCTGGGGCTGGGATTGCCATGGCTTGCCCATAGAAAATATCATTGAAAAAGAAATGGGCATAAGCGGCAAAAAAGAGATTGAGCAAATCGGGATCGCTAAATTCAACGAAGCCTGCCGCGCCCGGGTCTTGGCCTTTGCTGCGGTTTGGGAAACCATGATCCGGCGCATCGGCCGTTGGGTGGAATTCAAAAATTCGTACAAGACCATGGATCGCGATTTTATGGAATCAGTCTGGTGGGGCTTCAAAGAGCTGTGGCAGAAAGGCCTGGTCTATGAAGGCCGCCGCGTTCTGCTTTATTGCCCCCGGTGCGAAACGCCGATTTCCAATTTTGAAGTAGCCATGGACAATAGCTATAAAGATATCAAAGAAACATCGGTTTATGTCAAGTTCAAGCTCAAAAATCCCGAACAGTTGGGAGCCAAACAGCCGACTTATATTTTGGCTTGGACCACCACGCCTTGGACTTTGCCGGCCAATGTGGCCTTGGCTGTGGGCGCGGACATCAAATACAGTTTGGTCCGTCCGGACTCGCCGGGCGGTGCGAATGAATTGTTAATCGTGGCCGCGGAGCGTTTGGCCGTCTTAAGCACCAAATATGAAATTATCAAGGAATTGACCGGCCAGGATTTGGTCGGCCTTGACTACGAACCGCTTTATGAATCCCCGGCCTTGGCCGCCACCGGCCAGCGCGCCCATTATGTCGCGGCCGCGGATTTTGTCACCACCACGGATGGCACCGGCATCGTGCACACGGCCGTGGTTTACGGCGAAGACGATTATAATCTGGGACAGAAATTGGGCCTGCCGGTCGTGCCGGTCCTGGATGAAAAAGGCGTATTTAACAGCAATATCCCGCAATTCGCGGGCGTGTATTTCAAGAAAGCTGATGCTTTGGTGATCAAAAATTTGAGCGCCCGGCAATTGTTATATAAAACCGAAGAGATCGTCCATTCCTATCCCCATTGCCACCGTTGCGACACGCAACTATTCTATAACGCCATTCCCGCCTTGTTCATCAACATCGCGCGTTTGCGTTCCGATCTGCTCAAGCAGAACGAAAATATCCATTGGTATCCGGCGCATCTGAAAAACGGCCGTTTCCGCTTGGGCGTGGAGCAGGCGCCGGACTGGAACATTTCGCGTAACCGCTATTTCGCCACGCCGATTCCGATCTGGGCCTGCGGCCAATGCGGCCACCGCGAAATCATCGGTTCAGTCTCTGAGTTGGAAGCGAAAAGCGGTCAGTCCGATCTGCGGGACATCCACCGCCATTTTATTGATGATTTGCGCTGGCCTTGTCCGCGTTGCGGCCAGCCGGTCCAAAGGATCAAAGAGGTTTTTGACTGCTGGGTGGAATCCGGTTCCATGTCTTTTGCCCAGCATCATTATCCTTTTGCCAACCGCGAAAAATTCCAAAATAATTTTCCCGCGCAGTATATCAGCGAATACATCTCCCAGACGCGCGCTTGGTTCTATGTGATGCATGTGTTGTCTACGGCTTTATTTCAAAAAAATTGTTTTGAGCATTGCGCGGCCACCGGCGTAATTTTGAATGACAAGGGAGAAAAGATGAGCAAGTCAAAAAAGAATTTTCCGGATCCCTGGAAAGTCATCAACGAATTCGGGGCGGATACCCTGCGCTTTTATCTGATGAGCTCCACTTTGATGCACGCGGAAAACCTTTTTTTCAACGAGCAGGATTTGCGAGATGTGTTTCGGCAAAACATAATGATTTTGGGCAATATTTATGAATTTTATCGTTTGTACGCGCCGGCCGGCTCCAGTCCTCAAGATTCATATACTCCGCCGGCTTCCGCTTCGGTTCTGGATCAATGGCTGTTAATCCGCTTGCATGAATTGACGCGCGAAGTGACAGCCAGCATGGAAAATTATGATCTGCCGCGCGCCAGCCGTCCGATCACGGATTTCATCAATGATTTCTCCACTTGGTACTTGCGCCGTTCGCGGGAACGGCTGAAAACCGGCGAAGACGCCGACCGCGCCGCCGCTTTGGCGACTATGCGTTATGTTTTATTGGTGTTGGCCAAAATTATGGCGCCTTTTTTACCAATGACCGCGGAATGGTTATGGCAGAAAATCACGGGCTGGGATTTTCACAACATGGAGAAAAGCGTGCATTTGGAAAGTTGGCCGGAGCTTGGACCAGCGCCCCAGGCGACGGAAGAAATCATTCGGCAGACCCGCTTGGCCCGCGAGATCATTGAACTTGGTTTGTCCGCGCGCGACCAGGCTAATTTGAAAGTGCGCCAGCCCTTGGCGCGCCTCACGGTCCGGGGATCGTCTTTGGACGCGCCTTATGTTGGCTTAATACAGGCAGAAGTGAATGTCTTGGCTGTGGTTTGGCAAGTGGGCGACCAATTGTCCGTGGAATTGGACACCAACATTACGCCGGCTTTGAAATTGGCCGGTTTAAAAAGGGAACTGGTCCGCCAAATCAATGCCCAGCGCAAGAAAGCCAATTTAACCATAAATGACCGCATTACAGTAAAAGTCAGCACCAACAGCGCTGACACGCGGGACGCTTTAGAAAAATATAGCGAACAAATCAAAAAAGAAACTTTAGCTGATGAGTTAACTGTTGACGCGCTCACGGGCGGCGAAGAGCTGGCGCGGATCGGCGCGGAAGAGGCGAGCATCATGATTATTAAGATTTAAATCAGTCTGAGGCCGGGGAAAAGGATATTTTTTGGACAGGCCAAGGATGATTTGGTATAATAGAAATAGTAAGAATAAAATAAGTAAAATAAGAGCAAGAAAAAATAAAAATAATAGAAAAATAATAGAAATAAGAAAAAATTAGTCGGAAAAAATATGAACCTGGAAAAAAGCATCATCAAAGTTGATATCGTGAAGATTGTGGACAACATCTTCCGCTATGCCGTGGAGCGGCGGGCCAGCGACATCCACATCCAGCCCAAAGAAGGCGGGGCCGATATTCGTTTGCGGGTGGACGGGGTTTTGGAAACGGCGGATACCGCCGGCCTGGACATCTATAAGCTGATTGTCAATCGGATCAAGGTCCTGTCCGGGATTGAAGTGTCCGGCCGTCCTCAGCCTCGCGAAGGTCGCATCAAGATCAAGGTGGCGGACGACGAATACGATCTGCGCGTTTCCATCTTTCCCACGATCCATGGCGATTGCGTGGTGATGCGCATCCTGGAAGACATCAACAGTTTCGCGGATTATCTTGATCTGGGCATGTCGCGCGAACAAGCCACGATCCTGGCGGAAAAAATCAAAAAGACCTACGGTTTGATCTTGGTGACCGGGCCGACCGGCTCAGGCAAATCCACGACCATCTTCACGATTTTGAACAAGCTGAACGTGGAAGAAAAAAGCATTGTCACCTTGGAAGATCCGGTGGAAAGGCGCATTGACCGCGTGCGCCAGACCCAGGTGGATCCGGATAACGGCCTGACTTTCGCGAATGGCTTGCGTTATATCGTCCGCCAGGACCCGAATATCATCATGGTCGGCGAGATCCGCGACAAGGAAACCGCCCGGATCGCGGTCCAGGCCGCCATTACCGGCCACTTGGTCATCGCCTCCATCCACACGAATAACGCGGCTGGCGCCATTGTTCGGTTAATCAATATGGGCGTGGAGCCTTTTCTTTTATCTTCCGCTTTATTGTTAGTCACTGCTCAGCGCCTGGCCCGCCAGCTTTGTCCGGCTTGTCGCGTGGAAATCGAGCCGCCGCCGGCGATTCTGAAAAAAATCAACGCCCCGCAAGGCATGAAGTTCTACCATTCCCCGGGCTGTGAGGAATGCGCCTACCTTGGCACCAAAGGCCGGATCGGCGTGCATGAGCTCTTGGTGGTGGATCAGGCGATCCGCAACCTGATCCTGTCCAATCCGAACGATCTCCAGATTGTTAACTTAGCGGAAAAAGTCGGCATGGTGCCTTTGAAGAAAGCGGTTTTGCAGAAGGTGCACAACGGCGACATCAGCTTGGAGGAAGCGTTGGCTGTCACCGAGGAGGCCAGTACGATCTAATCGGTTTCGTTTATAATATTTATTTATAAATTAAAAAATCTTATGTCTATCGCGATTTTGGTTGTTTTGGGCGTAATTTTGCTTGCGATTTTCTGGATCATCGCCTTGTACAACGGCTTGATCCGTTTGAAAAATCGCGTCGCGGAAGCCAAGAGCGACATTGATGTCCAGCAGAAGCGCCGCTATGATTTGATCCCCAATTTGGTGGAAACGGTCAAAGGTTACGCGGCGCACGAGCGGGAAACTTTGGAAAAAGTCATTCAAGCCCGGAACGCGGCCATGTCCGCGCAGTCCGGCGGCGATCTGAAGCAACAAGTGGCCGCGGAAAACGCCCTATCTTCCACCTTGAAAAGCATTTTCGCCTTGGCGGAAAATTATCCCAACCTGAAAGCGAACGAGAATTTCTTGGAACTCCAGCGCGAACTCGCGGATACGGAAAACAAGATCATGTCCGCCCGCCGCTTCTACAACGGCAATGTCCGCGATTTCAACACCAAGCTGGAAGTTTTCCCGACCAATCTCATGGCCAACACGCTCGGTTTCAAGGCGCAGGATTTTTTCGAGGTGGCGGACGAAAAAGCCCGGGAAGCGGTCGCGGTCAAATTTTAAAAAAAACTGCGAGACAAACCCGCTCGCTGCGATTTTGGCCTCGCGGCCGCGGCCAAGGTTTTTTCCGGTCACGCTCGGCCCTTGGTATCTATGACCTATAGGCCCGGGACCTTCAATTAAATCGTAGATATTCCTCGTGAGCTTGCTCCGAGGTTTCCTTGAGGGAAAGCTTGAAAACCGCAGTGGTTTTCAAAAAAATTAATCTTCCTCTGGATACCCCGTCAGCTTGCTGCGGGGTAATTCATTCATTTCCGTTTATGCATTGTCCGCTTTGCGAGGAAAAAATGATTGAAGTGAAAACTTCAAGCCATTACGGCATCCCGATCTTACTTGATCAATGTCCCCATTGCGGCGGCCTATGGTTTGACGAAGACGAGCTATATCGGACTCGCCTGGGCGCCGCCGCCGAGGTGGAGAAAGAGATCGATCTGGCCAGTTTGTCTAAGACATATATGAATTCCCAGGCCAAATTATTGTGTCCGCGCGATCGCAACCCGCTTACTCCCTTATCCCCGCCCCATTTTTATGACCGTCTGGAAGTCAAAGCCTGTCCGGTTTGCCAAGGTTTCTGGTTTAAGAGCGGCGGTTTCCGCGCATTCCAAGCTGAACGCGCGAAACGTATCCAGTCAGCAAAAGGCCGGACGCCCAGCCCTCAAGACGAAGGAAAGAATCGGATCTTTGACCAGAAAATCAAAAAGCAATTAATGGCTTTAATGGAATATAATGCTACCCTGGAACTGGAAAGAGAGCGGGCAGAGAAAGAAAAAGAACAAAATCTCAATTTGCTAACGACAGCGGCCATGATCGCTTGGCGACTTGTCCGCCTTTTAGCCTTGAAGAAATAAATATGCCCACTCTTTATACCCATTCCGACGCCAATACCCGGAAAAGCTGGCTCCTTCTGGCCGGATTTTTTTTGTTTATCATCACCGTCGGTTATATTTTCAGCTATGCCTTGGATGATCCGAGCCTCCTGGTCATCGCGGTCGCGGTCAGCATCATTTCCTCTCTTTTTTCTTATTGGTTCTCGGATAAAATCGTCCTGGCCATGTCCAGCGCCAAGGAAATCGATTTTTCTTCCCACCGCGAGCTCTATCGGCTGGTGGAGAATCTGTGTATCGCGGCCGGTTTGCCGCTCCCGAAAATATATATTATCGAAGACAGCGCGCCCAACGCTTTTGCCACCGGCCGCGACCCGCAACACGCTGTCATCGCGGTGACTTCCGGCTTGCTGGCCAAATTGGATCGCAGCGAATTGGAAGGCGTGCTGGCCCATGAGCTTTCGCATATCGGCAACCGCGACATCCGGCTGGCCACCCTGGTCACGGTGTTGGTCGGCATCGTGGTGCTCATGGCCGACTGGTTCCGGCGCTGGACTTTTTGGGGCGGCGGCCGGCGCCGCAGTAATGGCAATAATCAACTACAAGCCATTATGTTTTTCATCGCTATTTTTTTATCCGTTTTAGCTCCGATTTTTGCTTATTTATTGCAATTTGCCATTTCCCGCAAGCGTGAATTTTTGGCGGACGCGGATGGCGCTTTGTTGACTCGTTACCCCGAAGGTTTGGCGCGCGCTTTAGAGAAAATTGCCGCCGATCCGGAACCTTTGGAAGTCGCTAACCGGGCCACGGCGCATTTGTTCATCGCTTCCCCTTTCAAGACTGACCGTCCGGGCGCCAAAATCGGTTTTTGGCAAAAAGCCTTCCTGACCCATCCGCCCGCGGCCGAACGGATCGCGGCCTTGCGCGGGATAGCGAATAGCTAACAAACCGCAGAAAACAGATATTAAAATATCGGGTATCCGGATATTTAAATATTAATATGCCAATATCTTGGTATCATAATATCAATCGTATCAATCAACCATATGACTACTAAACAAATTTATGAATTAGCCGTGGCCTTGGGCATCAAGGCGGATTTGCGCGGATCGGCCAAAGTGAAAAAATATTTAGCCCGGACCGCTAAAAAATTTTCATCTTTGGACAAAAAAAATCAAGCAAAATTTGACCGAGAAAAATTGACCAATCCGTACAGCGACACGAGGATCCTCGTGGACCACGGCCGGCGCGCCGTCAAAAAAATTATGGCCGGGATTGACATGGAAGGGCCGGAATTACTTTTAGCTGATCATTTAGGCGGTTTTGATTTGGTTATTTCCCATCATCCGCGCGGCAAAGCACTGGCCGATCTGCACAGCGTCATGGATCTGCAGGCGGAAGTTTTGGCCGATTATGGCGTGCCGATCAATGTGGCTGAATCTTTAATCCGTCCGCGGATGCGCGAAGTGAACCGGAGCGTTTCGCCGGCGAACCACAACCGGCCTTTGGCTTTCGCCGAATTGCTCGGCCTTGATTATCTGTGCACGCATACGGTCGCGGACAATTTGGGCGCCCGTTTTCTCTTTGACCGGTTGGAAAAGAAAAAACCGGAACTTGTCGCGGACGTGCTGGATCTCTTGGCTGAGATTCCGGAATTCCAGGAAGCGGAAAAATTCAACAGCGGCCCCTTGCTCTTTACCGGCCAGAAAGAGAATTTTTGCGGCCGGGTGGCGATTACGGAATTCACCGGCGGCACGAGCGGCGCTAAGGAAATATACGAAAAGATGTCCCAGGCGGGCATCGGCACGATTGTGGGCATGCATATGGATGAAGAGCACCGCCAGGAGGCGGAAAAGCACCACATTAACGTGGTGATTGCCGGACACATGGCTTCTGATTCCTTGGGCATGAATCTATTCCTGGATGAGCTGGAAAAAAAAGGCATCAGCGTGGTACCGGTTTCCGGCCTGATTAGGATAAAAAGATTTTAGTTGTCTCAATTTCGTGATTAATAAAAAAAAATAATTTTCTAATTAAGTCAAGCGAAAATTATGCAATGGAAAACTTTTTTCAAATTAAACAGAAAAGAAACATTTTTTTATGTTCTAGCCTGTTTGATAAGTTTTATTATATTTTTGTATTACAACTTAACAGATATTATTACAGATATATATGATATATTACTTAGTTTCTAGAATTTAACGCAACAGTATTGTTAATTAGTTGATTAAATACTTCATAAGGTTTTCGAAATCCCAGGGCCGCCCTGGGGCGGCCGTTCAGCAAGTCCTGCACTTTCTTAACTTCATA